>Ga0310822_100214_pt1 | contig 40520 bp, 38 predicted proteins | sample P4_ome_2_FD_201313 | JGI IMG/M metagenome (GOLD analysis project Ga0310822, IMG submission 201313) | Sorghum-adapted microbial communities from Joint BioEnergy Institute, Emeryville, California, United States - P4_Day56_Rep2 | ecosystem: Engineered > Bioreactor > SSF (Solid state fermentation) >... | reverse complement strand
CCTAGGAATCGACAACCACTCCAGGTTCAAGCAGTGCTCACCGGCCGGCGGCTCGGTGACCAGCTTTCCCCACCTGGCCTTTACCGGCGATGGGATTACTGATCCGCACCCATTAGGTGACCAGCGACACCGAGGTGGAGCGGCGCAGCTTGCCCGACGAGGTCTTCGGGATCGAACCCGGGCCGAGCACCACCACGTTGCGGGGCCGCACATCAACCTCGGCGACCACTTCGTGGGCCACCTGGTGCTCGATGCGGCGCACCTCTTCGGGGTCCTGCCAGGCGTTCGACTCGACGGCCACCGCGAAGGTCTCCCGCGAGTGTCCGGCGTCGAGCCGGACCGCGACCGCGCCGCCCGGGCGCACCCCCTCGACGCGCTGAGCCGCCCGCTCGATATCGGTCGGGTAGATGTTGCGGCCGGCCATGATGATGACGTCCTTGACCCGGCCGCACACCACGACGTGGCCCTCCTCGGTGAGGTAGCCCAGATCGCCGGTGTCGTACCAGCCGTGCTCGTCCTGGGCCGGAACGAAGCCGCCCATGGTGACGTAGCCCGGGGTCACCGGTTCGCCGCGCAGCTCGATGATGCCGACGCCGCGGGGCGGCAGGATGTTGCCGTCCTCGTCGACGACGCGGGCCTCCAGGTCCGGCAGCAGCGGGCCCAGCGAGGCGAGCCGGCGGGTGTTGCCCTTGCTGGCGGGCACCGCGCGGCGCAGCGCGGCCAGCAGGTCGGCGTCCACCTCGTCGACGATCAGCCCGGCGCCGCATTCGGAGAACGACACCGCGAGCGTCGTCTCCGCCATACCGTAGGCCGGCAGGATCGCCTCGGGCCGCAGCCCGAACGGCTTGCCGGCGTCGATCAGGTCCTCGACGTCGGCGGGTTCGACCGGTTCGGCGCCCGACAGCGCGAACCGCAGCGTCGACAGATCGAACTCACCGGGCTTGGCCTGCCGGCGCAGCCGCTTGGCCAGCAGCGCGTAGGCGAAGTTGGGCGCCGCGGTCATGGTGCCCTTGTACTTGTCGATCAGCCGGGCCCACAGCAGCGTGTCGCGCAGGAAGTCCATCGGCGTGACCTTGACCAGCTCGGCGCCGAAGTACATCGGCACGGTCAGGAAGCCGATCATGCCCATGTCGTGGAAGCAGGGCAGCCAGCTGACCATGACGTCGTTGTCGACGTCGTACTGGGCGCCGACGAACATCGCCTCGGCGTTGGAGTAGATGTTGCGGTGGGTGATCACGACCGCCTTGGGCGACCCCGTCGAGCCGCTGGTCAACTGCATCAGCGCGACGTCGTCCTCGCTGGTGTCGACCGGGTCGATCGGATCGGCGGCCAGCAGCTGTTCGACGGTGAGGACCTTGATGCCGCGTTCCTCGAGCACCGGGATGGCCGCGGTGAACGGGTCGGACACCACCACCACCTTCGCCGCGATCATGCCGATCACGTTCATGGTGTCCTCGGCCCACATCATCAGGTCGGTGCGCGGGGTGGGCTGGTGCAGCATGGTCAGGCTGGCACCGCGGATCCACAGCGCCTGCGCGGTCGGGGCGATCTCGACGGGCCACCCCGCCAGCACACCCACCGCGTCACCGTGTCCGACCCCGGCGGCGGCCAACCCGCCGGCGATGCGGCGGGCCCGTTCGTGCACCTCACCCCAGGTGTGTCGCACGGGGGCATGGGGCTCGCCGGTGACCATGCCGGTGGTGGCCGTGCGGGCATTGTGGAACATCTTCTCGGTAAATCTGCTCACTACAGCCTCCTGAATCCCGGCGCTGTCACCTGGTTATTCATGTTCCGCCGGTTCGGAAGCACGAATGCAGAGCCACACGCGCACAATTGGGGAGCGATTGCGTCTCGAAACGGTGACGCGTCGGGGACAACGGGCATGACCACGGGATCTGTCTCGGGATCTACGGCACTAGCGGCCGTCCGTCCGCCGGTCCTCGCCGGGGACGAGAACGACGCGTCGCGCACTCGACCGCATGCCCTCACCGCGCTCATCTTAAGATGCTCTTAAGTAGCTGCCAAACTCTAGCCGGGATTGAGGCACGTGTCACAATTCCCGCGCTGCGGTTCACAGCTGCGAGGGTGCGACCGGCGGCGCCGGCACCACCCGGGCACCCTGGATCGGACCGCTGACCACCCGCACCGTGCGGCAGACCCCGGCGCCGGCCAGCTGGGCGCCCACGTTGACCGCGGCCTCGGCCGAAGCGCACAGGAATGCGCAGGTGGGGCCGGATCCGGACACGATCCCGGCCAGCGCCCCGGCTTCGGCGCCCGCCCGCAGGGTGCGCCGCAACGCCGGGTCGAGGCTCAGCGCGGCGGGCTGCAGATCGTTGCCGAGCAGCGGTGCCAGCTGCATCGGGTCCCCCGACGCCAGCGCCGTCAGCAGCGGGCCCGGATCCCGCAGCCGCGGCGGCAGCGACCGCTCTTTTCCGGCTCGCAACCGATCGATCTCGGCGAACACCGCAGGGGTGGACAACCCGCCCGCGGCGAAGGCCAACACCCAGTGGAACGTGTTGCGCGCCAGCACCGTCGCCAGCTTCTCCCCCCGCCCGGTGCCCAACGCGGTGCCACCGTGCAGGGCGAACGGCACATCGCTGCCCAGGCGGGCGGCCAGGGTGTGCAGATCGGCGCGCGGCACCCCCAACTCCCACAACGTGTTCATCGCGACCAGCACCGCCGCCGCATCCGCACTGCCACCGGCCATTCCCCCGGCCACCGGGATGGCCTTGTCGATCGTGATCGCCACGTCGGGGGACCGCCCGACGTGCTCAGCCATCAGCTCGGCCGCCCGCCAGGCCAGATTGCGCTCGTCGGTGGGCAGCCCGTCCACTCCGTCGCCGATGATCTCCACCGACAACACGTCCGCGTTGCGGACGGTGACCTCGTCGAACAACGACACCGCGTGGAAGACCGTGGTCAGCTCGTGATAGCCGTCCGCGCGCAGGTCACCCACTTCCAGGTACAGGTTCACCTTGCCCGGTACCTGCACGGTCACCGAGCCGGTGGGCACCCACTCCGAGGCGGCGTTATCGGACACGGCAGCACCCTATCGCCGCCGCGGACTTCCCAGCCAGTGCGCTTCGGTCCCGGACAATCCGGACACGTCCTCAATTCCGGACACTTCCGAACAACGCGGTGGATCGGTGCCGGCTGCTGACACCAACCCGCCGCGTTGATGCCATCCGGCACCCCGGCCGGTGTGTGAGGGCATAACGTCGGGGACTGTGCTGCGCCGTGGCGACCGGTTCGAGAACTACGTCATCGACGACGAGCTCGGCCGTGGCGGGTCGGCGATCGTGTACCGGGCCCGCGAGGCCGACGGGGGTCGCGTCGTCGCGCTGAAGGTGCTCGACCCGCACCACCGCAGCGCGGCGGACCTCGAACGGCTGCGCCGCGAATACGAGTTCGCCGCCCGACTGGATCATCCCCGGGTCGTGACGATGTACGGCGCCGGGCCGGGCTGGTTGGCGATGGAGCTGCTCGCCGGCGGACCGGTGTCGAATCTGCCCCGGCTGGCCGACCGGCTCACCGCGCTGGCCGATGTCGCGGCCGCGCTGGACCACATCCACTACCGCGGCGTGGTGCACTGCGATGTGAAGCCGGCCAACATCCTGTCCGGGGAGGATTTCGCGGGGACCGGCGGGGTGCTCACCGATTTCGGGGTGGCACATGCGGTGTCGGAGTTCATCAAGCCCGACGCGCACACGGTGTCGCGCCGTCGCGTGCCGGTGGAGGCGTCGCTGGCCTACACCGCCCCGGAGTTGTTCGGCGGCCGGCCGCCGTCGGCCGCCAGCGACGAGTACGCACTGGCCTGTACCGCGGTGGAATTGGTCACCGGCGCACCGCCGTTCGTCGCGACGACCCGGATGGCGCTGATCGACCAGCATCTGCACCGTCCACCACCGGCGCTGTCCCGACGGTTCGAGTGGGTACCGCGGGCCTTCGACTCGGTGCTGGCCCGCGCACTGGCCAAACTGCCGGACGCGCGCTACCCCACCTGCACCGAGTTCATCACGCTGGTGCGCGATGCGTTGGGAACCGGTCCGACGTGACCGGGCAGTGCTGACGACCGCCGAGCTCACTGGCACAGTTCGACGATCTGGCGGCGCACCGCGTCGCTGTCCGCCATCCGTCCGGACTGGATCGGGTCAGTGTTCGGAACCCCGGCCAAGGCATGGATCCCGATGTCCTGCAACGAGTTCGCGAAAGATCTGACGGCGGTCGCCAGGTCCTCGGGTGTGCCGGCGTCGAGGGTTCCCAACAGATACTGACCGCCGCCGAGGAGCGCCAGCCGCGCATTGCCGGCCACCGCCGTCTGGGCCACCGGATCCTCGCCGAGATCGAGATGCGTCTGCAGCGGGATCGCCGTGCTCACCACCTGAAACGCCCCGCACACCCGCGCGGTGGAATCGGGCGGGGACGGCGCGTCAGCGGTGCCCGACCGGACGTCGAACAGCGCCCAGCCGGCCAGCCCGACGGCCACGACCGCGATCGGCAGCGCTGTGCGCGCCGTCCAGTCGCGGACCGGCCTCACCTGTACCGGTGTTCGCGAGACCGCGTGACGGGCAGTGGGTTTCGATTCATTGCGGGTTTCCGACAAGGTCAGGTCCTTGCTGCTCGAGATCGACGTCGACATTGAGGGGATACAGCCTCGACGCGGCTGCGCAGAGCGGTCTGGAGGGCCGGTGCGCACCTCCCGGGACGCGGCATACCGCGTCCCGGGAGGTGTCCGCGGGTCAGGACATCAGCCGTCCCGGTCCGAGCCGCCGCGACCGGCGCGCGGAACGCCGGCACCGTTGGCACCGTCACGACCGCTTCGGCCGGCCGCGCCGTCCTGCCCGTTCTGGCCGCTGGACCCCGGATAACCGGCGCTCGGGTCGGTGACATTCCCGGCGAATCCACCGGTGCCGACGCCGCCGAGGCCGCCGGTGCCGGTGCTCACGCCGCCGCGGCCGCCGAGACCGGCCCGGCCGTTGCCGCCGTTGATGCCGAACACGCCGCGCAGCCCACCGGTGCCGCCGCGTCCGGCGCTGCCGCCGTTACCGCCGTCACCGCCGTTGCCGCCGTCGGCATCGGTGTCGCCGCCGCGACCGCCGTGACCGCCCCAGCCGCCGGAACCCCCGATACCGAGGAAACCGCCGCGACCGCCGTGACCACCGTTGCCACCGTGGGATCCGTTTCCGCCGTCAAGGCCGGGTCGGCCGTCCAGGGCTTTGACGTGTTCGCCGTCCTCGGCCATCGGATGCGTTCCCGACGAGGAGCCGCCGTTGCCGCCGCGCCCGCCGATGCCGGTGCCGGTGCCGTCCTCACCGTCCTCCCCTTGGCGGTCGGTGTAGACGCCGGGCGTGTGGCTCTCCCCGTGCGCACCGGGCGTGCCGCCGTCCGGGTTCCCGCCCACGACGTCGACGCCGTCGACACCGGAACCACCCCAGCCACCCGCGCCGCCGAGGTTGAACAGCGAGAAGAATCCGACATTGCCGCCATTCCCGCCGTGACCGCCGTCAAGCGCGTTGTTGTCGGTGGTGCGGTAGCCGTTCCCGCCGTTGCCCCCGTTGCCTGCCAGGCTCAGCAACGAGATGATCCCGGTTCCACCGCCGTGACCGCCGTTGCCGCCCAGGCCGCCGTCACCACCGTCACCGCCGCGGCTGAGCTTCGAGAAGAGCCCGGTACGCCCACCGCTGCCGCCGTCGCCGTCCACCCCACCGGCACCACCGTCACCGCCGCGGCCGAAGAAGGAGAACAGGCCGATGCTGCCGCCGTTGCCGCCCCGGGCCCCTTCCCCACCGGCGCCGCCGTCACCGCCGCCGCCGAAGAACGAGACGACACCGCCGTAACCACCGTTGCCGCCTGCGCCGGTGGTGCCGTTGCCGCCGTCCCCGCCCCGGCCGAACACCGACCACAGCCCGGCGCGGCCACCGTCGCCACCGACCGCGCCGTCACCACCGTCACCTCCGTTGCCGAAGAACAGGCCGCCCCGCCCGCCGTGGCCGGTGACCTGCCCCTCACCGGAGACGTCGTATCCGTTGCCGCCGTTGCCGAGGAACAAGCCGCCGTTGCCGCCGTTGGGGTTGTCCTCGGTGCCGTCGGCGCCGTTGCCGATGAAGATGTTGAGGCCCGGGATGGCCCCCGCCATGTCGAAGAACGAGCCGGCCAGCTCGCCGGGGTCGAGGTGGGATGCGAACGTCGCGGCCGCCAGCCTGGGGGGGGGAGTCGGCGCGTAACCGTTCCCGAAGAAGTACCACGGGTCGAGATCGAAGGGGGCCTGCGGGGCCGGCGCGACCGGCGCGACCGGAGCGGCCTGTGCGGTGGCGGCGGTGAGCAGAGATACGCCGGCGGGTGCAGCCACGACCAGGCTGGCTCCGCCGATCGCCGCTGCCGCCGCCACCAACGGCTTACGCGATCGCCGGAAACCCGGACCGTCGATCTGGTGGGTGGACAGCTCTGACCCTTCTCTTAGGAAATTGCGAAACGCAACGAGCAAGCTATCACCACTGGTAGCGCGATGGTGTTTACTTTGTATCAAGATCAATCTGTGATATACATCGCGGATCGACCTTAGCAGGGTTTGCCAATGCCGGGGATGCTAAGCCGAGAAGAATCGTTGACCTGGCTTTTTTCGACATCTCGGCCCGAAGAGCGTAATTGCCGCTGTTGCTGATAATTGCGGAAACGCAGGTGGTTGCGTGGGCAGGCCTTCGATTGTCACTTTGCTGATCGGACTAATAAAATTCACACAGCAATCTCAGCTACGCAGGTTTCGTCCCGACGGCGGGACACTCACACCGACCTGCCGAGCAGATCGGACACGGGTTCCAGGACACGGGTTCCAGGACCCGGGTCAACGATGGGTTCAACGAAGGAACACCCGCCCGATGCGGGACGATGCGGGACGGCCTGAGCGTGTGCAGGCTGACATGAACCAGGTCCGCCGGACCGGCCTGGTCGATTCTCGTCCGGGACAACCCCGGGCCGGTGTTACTTCTCGGCCCCGGTGTTACTTCTCGGCCCCGGTGTTACTTCTCGGCCGGGGCGGCGACCTCGTCGGTGCGCTGCAGCAGCCGTACGAAGTCGGCGATGCTCAGCGTCTCACCGCGACGGGCCGGGTCGATGCTCGCGGCCAACAACCGCCGCGCCGACTCGTTCCCCGAGCCCGCCCACTGGGCGAACGCATTGCGCGAGGTCTTGCGGCGCTGCGCGAACGCGATGTCGATCAGCTCGAACACCCGCTCCCGGAACTCCGCGTCCATCGGCCACTTCGGTGACTCGTAGCGGTCCAGCCGGACCAGCCCCGAGTACACCCGCGGAATCGGCCAGAACACCGTCGGCGACACCATGCCGTAGCGCCGCACATTGCCGTAGAAGCGCACCTTCGCGCTCGGCACGCCGTATTCCTTGCTGCCCGGTTCGGCGGCGAGCCGCTCGGCGACCTCGGCCTGCACCATCACCATCACGGTGCGGATGGTCGGGAACTCGGCCAGCAGGTGCAGCAGCGCCGGCACCGCCACGTTGTAGGGCAGGTTGGCGACCAGCGCCGTCGGCTGGGTCTCGAGGTCCTGCGGATACAGATCCAGGATGTCGCGGTTGAGCACGATCAGCCGGTTGATCTCACTGTGTGAGTGGTCGGCGATCGTCTTCGGCAGCTGGCGGGCCAGCACCGAGTCGATCTCCACCGCGGTGACGTGCGCCCCACGATCGAGCAGCCCCAACGTCAACGAGCCCAGACCGGGACCGACCTCCAGGACATGGTCCTGCTTGTTGATCCCGGATGCGGACACGATGCGCCGCACCGTGTTGGCATCGTGGACGAAGTTCTGCCCGAATGCCTTACGAGGGCGAAACTCGATCTCTTTCGCCAGGTGTCGTATCTCGGTTCGCCCGAGCAGCCGGATGGTCAGCGTACTCCCAATCTCGCACTACACGTCGGCCACGCCCCCCAACCTTGGCGTGCCCGAGTGACCTCAGCAATCGCGATCTGTTCCTCTTTCGTGGCCAGATCTGCCCTGGGAGCATACCTCAGACCACCGTTGCGTTCCCAAGTATTTTGATCGAATTGCACGCCGCCGTAATAACCGTTCCCGGTGTTGATGGCCCAGTTACCTCCGGCTTCGCATCGGGCAAGGGCCTCCCAAATTGCCAGATTCGTTATCGGCGGCACCTCGGTTCCGGGTTTCGCGCCGACCCGCAGCACACCATCCCTTGCGGGTTCAACAATCACATTGGCTACTGGCAATCTGCCGGTTTCGACGCCGTTCACCTTCGACACCGCGAACGTCACGTCCTGCACGCCGGGCCGGCCGGGATCCTCCACGATGGTGCGGCTCTTGTTGAGGGTCTCGTCCTCGATGCGCCGGTTGTTCGGCGCGAGCGGGAGCCGTTCGGTGACCTTCTCGACCCGCACCCGGGTCACCTCGACATGCATGCCGTCGGTCACCGGCGCCGACGGCGGCGGTGACACCTTGTCCTGCTGCTCCAGCGGCGCGCCGGCCGCTTCCAGCAGATTTGCCACAGTGGGCGCGGCAAGGTGCACGGTGCGCAGCTCACCACCGTCGTTGATGTGCACGGTTTTCGGGCTCACCACCGGAAGCGACATGCCGGCCAGCGGAACGCGGCTGGCACGCGACGCCGCGGCCGGCGCCTTGTCCGCCATCGACAGCTGCGCCAGCGCCTCATCGACGGTGGAGGCCGTCGTCCACACCTGTTCGCTCTTCTGGCCGTCCAGGGAGATCTCCAACGGCCGGCTGCGCCGCAACACGATGGTGTCGTCGGCGCTGATCCGTTCCCCGGCCGCGGGGAACAGATCGTCCCGCTCCCCCACGGTGAACCCGTTCTCCTCGACGACGTCGATGACCCGGGACTTCATCGTCGACACGGTCATCGGGGCGCCGTCGACCGACAGTGTGACCGTCTTGTGGGCCGACACCGCGTATCCGCCGGCGGCGGCCAGCACCACCAGCAGGGCACCGACGACCAGTCGCAGCGCCGGGGAGGGGTTTTCGTGGATCTTGTGCAGAACGTTCACAGTCGCAAATTCCCAACGGGCTGGGGGCCGGCGTGCGGCAGCGGAATACCAGAACTGATCACAGGACGGTAACGAATCGGTCTAGATGCGGCAACTTTCGTCAAGACCGTACACGCTCACGGCCGTGTCGGCGGTCTCCCACGCCACGTCCTCGGCGGGTCTGCCGAGCAGATCGGCCAGCGCCCGGACAGTGTAGGGCAGACAGTACGGCTCGTTGGGCGCACCCCGGTACGGATGCGGGGTGAGATAGGGCGCATCGGTCTCGACGAGCATCTGACCGGGCGGGATCAGCGGGGCCGCCTCATGCAGCGCGCGGGCGTTGCGGAACGAGACGGTGCCGGACAGGCTGAGCACCCACCCGGCCTCCACACAGGTCCGTGCCATCACCGCGTCGGACGAGAAGCAGTGCATGATCACCGTCTCCGGCGCCCCCTCCGCGCGCAGCACGTCGAGCACCTCGGCATCGGCCTCGCGGTTGTGGATCATCAGTGGTTTCCCGGTGCGTTTGGCCAGGTCGATGTGCCAGGCGAAGGCCTCGCGCTGGGCGGCCGGATCGGCGCACCCGTCGAGGCGGCCGGGCCAGTACAGGTCCATACCGGTCTCCCCGATCGCCACCACCCGGGGGTGCGCGGCCAGCGCCTCGAGCTCGGCGCGGGCCTGGTCGGTCAGGGCGTCGGCGCGGGTGGGGTGCAGCGCCACCGCCGCATACACCCGCGAATCCCACTCCGCGGCCCTGGTCACCCAGCGCGCCGACGCCAGATCATCGGCGATGGTGACCGCGGCCCGCACCCCGGCCGCACCGGCGCGGTTCATGATCCGCCGCACGTCGTCGGCGTCCCGGGCGCCGCAGGCGTCGAGGTGGGTGTGCGCGTCGACCAGCGGGGTCAGCGGCTCGGGAGCCGGCGGCTTGGGCCGTTCGGTCGGGCGGGTGGACGAGCTGGTCACCAGAACACCATAAGGTTGAGGAGAAATGAGCGAGCCTTACTACCTCACCACCGCGATCGCGTACCCGAACGGCGACCCGCACGTGGGTCACGCCTACGAGTACATCGCGTCGGACGCCATCGCCCGGTTCAAGACGCTCGACGGTTACGACGTCCGGTTCCTCACCGGCACCGACGAGCACGGGCAGAAGATGGCCGAGACGGCCGCGGCCGAGGGCATCCCCACCGCCGAGCTGGCACGTCGCAACTCCGACAAGTTCCAGCGGCTGCAGGAAAAGCTCAACATCAGCTTCGACCGGTTCATCCGCACCACCGACCCGGACCACATCGAGGCGTCGCGGGCGATCTGGCGCCGCATGAACGACGCCGGCGACATCTACCTGGACACCTACAAAGGGTGGTACTCGGTGCGCGATGAACGGTTCTTCACCGACGCCGAGACCACCGTCCGCGACGACGGCAGCCGGGTGGCCACCGAAACCGGCGCCCCGGTGACCTGGACCGAGGAACCGACCTACTTCTTCCGGTTGTCGGCCTACACCGACCGGCTGCTCGCCCATTACGAGGCGCATCCGGAGTTCATCGGACCCGAGGTGCGGCGCAACGAGGTGATCAGCTTCGTCTCCCAGGGGCTGCGGGACCTGTCGATCTCCCGCACCACCTTCGACTGGGGTGTGCCGGTCCCCGACCATCCCGAGCACGTCATGTACGTGTGGGTCGACGCGCTGACGAACTACCTGACCGGTGTCGGCTTCCCCGACACCGAGTCCGAACTGTTCCGCCGGTACTGGCCGGCCGATCTGCACATGATCGGCAAGGACATCATCCGGTTCCACACCGTGTACTGGCCGGCGTTCTTGATGTCGGCCGGACTGGAGCTGCCGCGGCGGGTGTTCGCCCACGGCTTCCTGTACAACCGCGGCGAGAAGATGAGCAAGTCGGTCGGCAATGTGATCGACCCCAACGACCTGGTCGACACGTTCGGGGTGGATCAGGTGCGTTACTTCCTGCTGCGCGAGGTGCCGTTCGGCCAGGACGGCAGCTACAGCGAGGAGGCCATCATCAGCCGCATCAACGCCGACCTGGCCAACGACCTGGGCAACCTCGCCCAGCGGTCGCTGTCGATGGTCGCCAAGAACCTCGGCGGCGTGGTGCCCGAACCCGGACCGTTCACCGACGACGACTCCGCGCTGCTCGACGCCGCCGACGGGTTGCTGGAGCGGGTGCGTCGGCACTACGACGACCTGGCCATGCATCTGGCGCTGGAGGCCATCTGGTCGGTGCTGGGCGCGGCCAACCGGTACTTCTCCGCCCAGCAGCCCTGGGTGTTGCGCAAATCGGAGTCGTCGCAGGACCAGATACGCTTCCGGACCGTGTTGTACACCACGTTGGAAGTGGTGCGAGTGGCGGCACTGCTCAGCCAGCCGGTGATGCCGGAGGCGACAGGTAAACTGCTTGATCTGTTGGGCCTGCCAGCCGAACAGCGCACGTTCGCCACCATCGGCATCCGCATCACGCCCGGCACCGCGCTACCCGCACCGGTCGGGGTGTTCCCCCGCTACCAGGCGGAATGAGGTCTGCCTCGCAACGATGCAACTACTTGCAACCACCGGCTTGCAACGAGTGAAAAGTGAGAGTCCACGGCCATGAACCGGCTACACGAGAAACTGCAGGACGTCTACGAGGAAGTAGCGCGGCGTAACCCCGGCGAGGACGAGTTCCATCAGTCGGTGTACGAAGTGCTCCAGAGCCTCGGCCCGGTGGTGGCCAAGCACCCCGAGTACGCCGATTCGGCGGTGATCCGCCGGCTGTGCGAGCCGGAACGGCAGATCATCTTCCGGGTGCCCTGGGTCGACGACAACGGCACCGTGCAGATCAACCGGGGCTTCCGGGTGGAGTTCAACTCCGCGCTCGGCCCGTTCAAGGGCGGGCTGCGCTTCCACCCGACCGTCTACCTGGGCATCGTGAAATTCCTGGGCTTCGAGCAGATCTTCAAGAACTCGCTGACCGGGATGCCGATCGGCGGCGGCAAGGGCGGCGCCGATTTCGACCCCAAGGGCCGCTCCGACGCCGAGGTGATGCGGTTCTGCCAGTCGTTCATGACCGAGCTGTACCGCCACCTCGGTGAGTACACCGACGTGCCGGCCGGCGACACCGGCGTCGGCATGCGCGAGATCGGCTACCTGTTCGGCCAGTACAAGCGCATCACCAACCGCTACGAATCCGGGGTGCTGACCGGCAAGGGCACCACCTGGGGCGGTTCACAGGTGCGCACCGAGGCCACCGGCTACGGCACGGTGTTCTTCGTCAACGAGATCCTCAAGTCCACCGACGACACCTTCGAGGGCAAGACCGCGGTGGTGTCCGGTTCGGGCAATGTGGCGATCTACGCCATCGAGAAGATCCACGAGCTCGGCGGCACGGTGGTGGCCTGTTCGGACTCGTCCGGCTACGTCTACGACCCGAAGGGCATCGACCTCGAGATCCTCAAGGAGATCAAGGAGGTGCGCCGCGGCCGGATCGCCGAGTACGCCGAGATGCGGGCCGGTGCAGCGCAATTCGTCAAGGACCGCAATGTCTGGGAGGTGCCCTGCGACATCGCGATCCCCTGCGCCACCCAGAACGAGATCAATGGTGACGAGGCGGCCGCGCTGATCAAGAACGGCTGCCGGATCGTCGCCGAGGGCGCGAACATGCCGTGCTCGCCGTCGGCGATCAAACAGTTCAACGAGGCCGGGGTGATCTTCGCCCCGGGCAAGGCGGCCAACGCCGGCGGGGTGGCCACCAGCGCCCTGGAGATGCAGCAGAACGCCTCCCGCGATTCGTGGACGTTCGTCGACACCGAACTGCGACTGGAGCAGATCATGCGGCGCATCCACAACCGCTGCCTGGTGACCGCCGAGGAGTACGGTCAGCCCGGCAACTACGTGGCCGGCGCGAACATCGCCGGGTTCATCCGGGTGGCTGACGCGATGCTGGCCCTGGGGCTGGTCTGACACCTCCGACCGACCGACGGCCCGTGACTTAGGTCACACCGGGGGCGGGTCCGTCACGTTCGGGGGTCGCCCGGTGTCTTGAAGGCGTAAGCACGTTCAAGACCCAGGGAGCTGACATGACCTCCAACACCGGCACCTCCGTTTCCCGCGTCGTGGTCATCGGCGGCGGGTATGCCGGAGTGATGGCCGCCAACCGCCTCCGGCTCGACCCGTCCGTCGACGTGACGCTGATCAACCCCCGCCCCGACTTCGTCGAACGCATCCGGCTGCACCAGCTGGTGACGGGTTCGGACGACGCGGTGGTGGACTTCGCGACGGTGCTCCACCCCGATGTGCGCCTGGTGGTCGACACCGCCGAGCGCATCGACGCAGCGGACCGCAGCGTCGCACTGGCCTCCGGCGGCACGGTGTCCTACGACCACCTGATCTACGCCGTGGGCAGCAACGCGGGACCGTCGACGGTGCCCGGAGTCGGCGAATTCGCCTACTCCGTCACCGAATTCGAAGACGCCCAGCGGCTGCGCCGCGCCGTCGACGCACGGCCGTGCGACGCCCCGATCACGGTGGTCGGCGCCGGGCCGACCGGCCTGGAGATGGCCGCCGAACTCGCCGAACAGGGCCGCACCGTCACCCTGGTGGGCGACGCGATCGGGCCCTACCTCAGCGAGCCGGGCTGGCGCGCGGTGGCCAAACGGTTCCGCAGGCTCGGGGTGCGGACGGTCGAGGCGCGGGTGGCCGAGGTGCGCGCCGATGCGGTGCTGCTCGCCGACGGCCGCCGCCTCGACAGCGCGGTCACCGTGTGGACCGCCGGGTTCGCCGTGCCGGATCTGGCCGCGCGCAGCGGGCTGAGCACCGACGCGATCGGCCGGTTGCGCACCGACGAGACCCTGACCAGCGTCGACGACGACCGCATCGTGGCGGCCGGGGACGCCGCCGCACCGTCGGGGCAGCCGCTGCGGATGAGCTGCCAGGCCGCCGGCCCGCTGGGGGCGCAGGCCGCCGACACCGTGCTGAGCCGGATCGCCGGGGACCGGCTGGCCCCGCTGGACCAGGCGTTCGCCGGGCAGTGCATCAGCCTGGGCCGCGACGCCGGCATCATCCAGTTGGCCCGCCGCGACGACACCGCGATTCCGGTGTTCCTGTCCGGGCGCGCCGCCGCCTGGGTCAAGGAGCGGGTGTGCCGGGGCACCATCTGGGCGCTGGCGCGGGAGGCCCGCAAGCCCGGCTCGTATCTGTGGCTCAAGGGCGGCAGGCGGCCGGCCCAGCCGGCGCTCGACGAGATGGCGGTGTCATGACCGGTTCCGGCGCACCGTCCGCCCGCGGCGACGAGCATGCCGAACGGTTCACCCATCTGCGGCCGTTGCTGTTCACGATCGCCTACGAAATCCTCGGCTCGGCAACGGAAGCCGACGACGTGCTGCAGGAGAGCTATCTGCGGTGGGCCGAGGTGGACCTGGCGGCCGTGCGCGACACCAAGTCGTATCTGGCCAAGCTGGTGAGCCGGCAGGCGCTCAACGCGCTGCGCGCGGGAGCCCGCCGGCGCGAGGACTACGTCGGCCCGTGGCTGCCCGAGCCGCTGCTGCTCGAGGAGCGCGACGCGTCGGCCGACGTGGTCCTCGCCGAATCGGTGTCGATGGCGATGATGGTGGTGCTCGAAAGCCTCACCCCCGATGAGCGCGCGGTGTTCGTGCTGCGTGAGGTGTTCGGCTTCGAGTACGGCGAAATCGCCACCACGGTGGGCAAATCCGTGACCGCGGTGCGTCAGATCGCGCACCGGGCCCGGTCGCACGTGCATGCCCGGCGCAAACGGTTCGAACCGGTCGACCCCGAAGTGTCCATGGAGATCACCGAACGGTTCCTGACCGCGGCGAGCACCGGCGACATGGACGGCCTGCTGGCCATGCTGGCGCCCGACGCCACCTGGACCGCCGACGGCGGCGGAAAGGCCACCGCGGCCCGGCGCCCGATCGTGGGCGCCGAGAAGGTGGCCGCGGTGATCCTGGGCATCTTCCGGGCCGGTCAACGGCTGCCCGATGTCCGGATCGAGACCGCGATCTACAACTGCGCACCGGCGGTGGTGGTCTACAGCCGCGACAACCTGGAGGGGGTGTTCACCGTCGAGGTGGTCGACGGCAGGATCACCCACTTCTACGCGGTGCGCAATCCGGAGAAGCTGGCCGCCGTCGACACCCCACGCCAGATCAGCCGATAGTGGCATGCGTCACACTGAAGGTGGTGTTGTCACATCTGCGCCGCGACCGGGATCTCAAGGGCATGACTGGACACAACGCAAGAACCCCTGAAATCGGGCGGGACACCCGCGGTCCGAAGGTCGTCGTCATCGGCGGCGGATACGCCGGCACCCTGGCAGCCAACCGGCTGCAACGGCGTGCCGACGTCGACATCACGCTGGTCAACGCCCGCCCGACGATGGTGCAGCGGCTGCAACTGCACCGGCTCGCGGCCGGAACCGCCGACGCCGACGAGGTCACCGCCGACTACCGGGGCCTGCTCGGCGAGCGGGTGCGGCTGGTGGTCGGGGAGGCCACCCGCATCGACACCGCCGCCCGCCGGGTGCAGCTGCGCTCGGGCGCCCCGCTGGAGTACGACTATCTGATCTACGCGGTCGGCAGCACCTCTGCGGTGCCCGAATCCGTTCCCGGCGCAGCCGAATTCGCGTACCCGATGGCGGATTTCGAGTCGGCGCAACGGCTGCGCGCCGTCGTCGACGAGCTTCCGGCACAGGCCTGGATCACCGTGGTGGGGGCCGGGCTCACCGGCATCGAGATCGCCGCCGAGCTCGCCGAACAGGACCGCACCGTCTCCCTGGTCTGCGGTGGCCGGCTGGCCCCGGCGTTCGGCGAACCCGCCCGGCGGTCGATCGCGGCCTGGCTGACCGCCCACCACGTGGCGGTCCTCGAGGACGACTCGGTCGTCGAAGTCCGCCCCGACGCGGTGGTGTTCGCCGACGGTGCGGTGCGGCCCAGCGCCGTCACCGTCTGGGCAGGCGGATTCGGGGTGCCGCAACTGGCGGCGGCCAGCGGTCTGAGCACCGACGCGCTCGGCCGGCTGCGCACCGATGACACGCTGACCAGCGTCGACGACGACCGCATCGTCGGCGCCGGGGATGCGGTCACGTCGTCGGCCACGCCGCTGCGGATGAGTTGCTACGCGGCCGCGCCCACCGCGGCCACCGCGGCCGACACCGTGCTGAGCCGGCTCGACGGCGCCGAACCGGCCCCGTTCGCGCTGGCGTACGTGGGGTCCACGGTCGGGCTCGGCCGGCGCGCGGCCGTCGCCCAGTTCACCCGCGCCGATGACTCCCCGCTGCGCGCCCACCTGCGTGGCCGCATCCCCGCACTGATCAAGGACGCGGTGGTGAAGGGAACGCTGTGGTCCATCCGCCGCGAGGCCCGCAAACCCGGTGCCACGATCTGGTACCGGGGCCGGCGCTCCGCCGCACCGGCGCCCGTCCCCGAACCCGAAACGGTCCGGTGACCGTGGGCTCCGCCGCCGGCGCGGCCGACGGTGAACACGCCGAACGGTTCACCCTGCTGCGGCCGCTGCTGTTCACCATCGCCTACGAGATACTCGGTTCGGCGACCGAAGCCGACGACGTGCTGCAGGACGGTTATCTGCGCTGGTCGCAGGTGGACCTCGGGACGGTGCGCGACACCAAGGCGTTTCTGGCGCAACTGATCACCCGGGAAGCGCTGAAGGTGCTGCGCACCCGCTCCCGGCGCCGCGAGGATTACGTGGGGCCGTGGCTGCCCGAGCCGCTGCTGCTCGAGGATCACGACCCCGAATCCGATGTGGTGCTCGCCGAATCGGTGTCGATGGCGATGCTGGTGCTGCTGGAGACGCTCTCCCCCGACGAGCGCGCGGTGTTCGTGCTGCGCGAGGTGTTCGACTTCGACTACGACGAAATCGCCGGGGCGGTCGGCAAATCCGTGCCCGCGGTGCGGCAGGTCGCGCACCGTTCCCGCGAGCATGTGCGGGCCCGGCGCAAACGTTTCGACCCGGTGCCGGCGGCCCAGACCACCGAACTCGCCGAGGAGTTCATTCATGCGGCCACCACCGGCGATCTGGATCGCCTGCTGTCGTTGTTGGCGCCCGGCGCGACGTTCACCACCGACCACGGCGGCAAGGCGCCGGCGGTGGCCCGCCCGGTCGAGGGTGCGAAGAAGGTCGCCAACCTGGTGATGGGGTTCTTCCGGAACCGCCACCGGGTACCGGATCTGCGGTTGGAGGCGACCAACTGCAACCACGCTCCGGCAGTGCTGGTCTACACCGGCGATCATCTCGAAGCCGTGGTGCTGCTGGAGATCGTCGACGGCGCGATCACCAATCTCTACGCCACCCGCAATCCGGACAAACTGGCCGCAGTCGCCGCGCCCCGCACCATCACTCGCTAGCGTCGTCGGCCTCGGCCGCCGCCGGAGGTGCCGCACTCTCGTTCGGTTCAGCCGGTTCGGGCTGACCGGTCGGCGCGTCGGGGGTGACGTCGGGGGTGACGTCGGGGGTCGGGGTGGCGGCCGGTTCGCCGCGGCGCAGTCCGGGCACCGCACGCAGGCTGTTGCGTACCAGATGACGTGCACTGACCGGCTTTTCCCGTTTCAGGGTGGACCGGCCGGTCTGCACCGGGGGTTCTTCGACCGGGGCTTCGACGACCGGGGCTTCGACGACCGGGGTCCGCTTGTCCGGCGTGGATGTCGCGGACGCCACGGTGATGCCCTGCCCGGCATTGTGCTGTGTCGCCGGCCCGGGCGCCGGAGTGAGCGGCGGCAGCACCCGCACCGGGGCCGGCTCGCCGTACGGGGTGTTGCGGTCGTAGCCGAGGTCGACGATGCGGCGCACATACGGTTCGAGGGCGTCGACGAACTCCTCCGGCACACCGAGGTCCCGCAGCGGCCGCAGCAGCGGCAACTGTTCGGTGCGGATGAGGTAGTAGGTGGTGTCCCCGTACTGTTGCACGATCGTCCGCTCCGGATCATCGAGGATGTCCGGGTTCTCGGTCAGCAGCTCGTAGTACCCGCCGTGCAGGTAGTAGATGCCCAGGATCGCGTTGGCGGTGGCGACCAGGTTCAGCGGATAACGCGGAAAGTCGGCCCAGCCGTCGAATTCGCGGGCCACGTCATAGCTGTCGAACGGACCGTCGGCCGGAGCCGGGGTGGCGCCGTTGAAGGTGACCCCCAGGATGGGGATGTACAGCCCCGGGAACCGCGCCAGCAGGCCGCCGTTGGGCCGGTTCGGGTTGGCCACCATCACGAATGTCACATCCGGCGCGGTGTCCGGGTCGGGATACTCGGCGAGCAGCCGCTGCTTCTCCTTCGTCGCGATCACCGCGCTCTGCGAGTGGCCGAACACCACGATCGGGGTGTCGCTTTCGATCGCGCCGTCGACCATCGGGGTGAGCATGGCCTGACCCGCCGCCACCGAGGCGTCGAAGGTCAGCGAATCCAGCCCGGTGGCCGGCCAGAACTCGCCGGGCACCCCGAGGTAGTCGACCGCCCCGGGAGCGCCCGCCGTCGCGCCGATCACCGCGGTCGCGTACGCGGTGAACTCGTCCTGGCTCGGGATGTAGCCGATCTTGGTGCCCGGCATGATGATCGCGTCGGCCGTCGCGGTCAGCCGCAGCGCGGCGGCCCGCTCGGGCTGCCCGGCCGGGCTCGCGACGCCGACCCCGCCCCACGTCAGCGCGCCAACAGCCACCACACCGATGAATGCTCGTCTCACGAGCAACTCCTCCCACCCCGCAACACTGCAGCAAACAATACCCGGGTGCGGGCGCCGCGCGTCGGCGGTTCTGACAGGCTGAGGACGTGAGAATCGAGGCCTTGGGCGAACTCGGCCCCGCGACGGCGGTGTTACGCACCCTCGAAGCGGCCACCGCCGCCCGCGGTCTGCCGCCACCTGCGGCGTTGATCGGCGACTGGTTCGGGGCGCGGGCCGTCATCGCACCCTCGGTCGCGGTGGAACCGGTCGCGCCCGACGCGGTGTTCGCGGGGCCGACCGGCGTCGGCGGGACGGCCGTCGGCGGAGGCTGGTTCGGCTACCTGTCCTACCCGGACAGCCCCGATGCGGGGGACCGTTCCCCGGAAAGCCGGGCCGCGCGCCTTCCGGAAGCCGCAGGCGGCTGGTCCGACTGTGTGCTGCGCCAGGACCGCGACGGCCGCTGGTGGTACGAGAGCCTCACCGGCACAACCGTTCCCGACTGGGTGGTGGCGGCCCTGCGCACCCCGCAGCCGTCGCGGCCGCACATTGTGCGGTGGACGCCACCCGACCGCACCGCCCACCGGTTCGGGGTGACGGCCTGCCTGGACGCCATCGGCGCCGGGGAGATCTACCAGGCATGTGTGTGCACCCAGTTCGTCGGCCGCATCGACGGCGCACCGATCGACTTCTTCGCCGACACCGTCGCCCGGACCGGACCGGCGCGCGCGGCCTACCTCGCCGGGCGGTGGGGCGCGGTGGCGTCGCTGTCCCCGGAACTGTTCCTGCGCCGGACGGGCGAGCACATCGCGTCCAGCCCGATCAAGGGCACCCTGCCCCGCGACGCCGACCCGGCCGCGCTGCGCGCGTCGGTCAAGGACGTCGCCGAGAACATCATGATCGTCGACCTGGTGCGCAACGATCTCGGCCGCATCGCCCGCACCGGCAGCGTCACCGTGCCCGAACTGCTGGCGGTGCGACCGGCCCCCGGGGTGTGGCATCTGGTGTCCACCGTGGCCGCCCGGGTGGATCCCGCCGTGCCGATGGCCGCCGTGCTGGCCGCGGCCTTCCCGCCGGCGTCGGTCACCGGTACCCCGAAACTGCGGGCCCGCCAACTGCTCTCCCGCTGGGAGCCGTTCCGGCGCGGGGTGTACTGCGGCACCGTCGGGCTGGCGTCGCCGGTGGCGGGCTGTGAACTCAACGTGGCGATCCGCACCGTCGAGTTCGACCCGCACGGCGCCGCGGTGCTCGGCGTCGGCGGTGGCATCACCGCGGACTCCGATCCCGATCGGGAATGGCAGGAGTGCCTCGACAAGGCCGCCCCGTTCGTCGGAGCGGACCGAGGTCCGCGTCTAGGCTCGCGCCCGCAGGACGGCGTCGTACAGCTCACGACGTGACGGCGCACCCGGATGGGCGGCAACCACCTGCGCGCAGGCGTCCTTGACCCGCATGCCGTTGTCGACCAGCGCGCTCACCTCGGCGACCAGGGCGTCCAGGTCGGCGCGCGCCACCCCGCCGGCCAGCACCACGGTGATCTCCCCCAGCACCCCGCCGGCGGACCAGTCGGCGAGCTCGGCCAGGGTGCCGCGGACGATCTCCTCGTGCGTCTTGGTCAGCTCGCGGCAGACCACCGCACGCCGGTCGCCGCCGAGCACCGCCACGGCGTCGTCCAGACACTCCGCGAGCCGGCGCGGCGACTCGAAGAACACGCAGGTGCGGGGCTCGTCGGCGAGGGTGCGCAGCCAGCTGCGCCGGGCGGCCTGCCGGCGCGGTGCGAACCCCTCGAAGCAGAACCTGTCGGCCGGCAGCCCGGACACCGCCAGCGCCGTCGTCACCGCCGACGGCCCGGGCAGACACGTCACCGGCAGGTCCGCCTCGATGCAGGCCGTCACCAGCCGGTAGCCCGGATCGTTGATCAGCGGCATCCCGGCATCGCTGACCAGCAGCACCGTCGCCCCGTCCGCGATCTGCCCGATCAGCCCCGGCACCCGGGACGCCTCGTTCTGGTCGTAAAGGCTCACCACCCTGCCGGCCGGGGTGACGTCGAGCAGCTGGGCCAGGGTGCGCACCCGGCGGGTGTCCTCGGCGGCCACCACGTCGGCGGTGGCGAGCGCCTCGATCAAGCGGGCGGAGGCGTCCTTCGGCTGGCCGAGCGGGGTGGCGCCGATGAGGAGTCGACCGGGAGCCATGCCGCACAGCCTACGATCGCAACTGTGACCGCCCCCGCCGCCGACCCCGTCGTCACGCAGCGGCCGGTCCCGGTCATCAGTCCCGGCCCGCTGGTGCCGGTGGCCGATTTCGGTCCGATCGACCGACTGCAGGGCTGGGCGATGACCGCCGTGATCGCCGCGCTGGCCACCCTGACCCGGTTCCTCAACCTGGGCTCGCCGACCGACGCCGGCACCCCGATCTTCGACGAGAAGCACTACGCCCCGCAGGCCTGGCAGATCCTGCACAACAACGGGGTCGAGGACAACCCGGGCTACGGGCTGGTGGTGCATCCGCCGGTGGGCAAGCAGTTGATCGCGATAGGCGAGGCGCTGTTCGGCTACAACGCGCTGGGCTGGCGGTTCTCCGGCGCGGTGTGCGGGGTGCTCACCATCGTGCTGGTGGCGCGCATCGCCCGGCGGATCAGCCGGTCCACCCTCGTCGGCGGGATCGCCGGGCTGCTGCTGATCGCCGACGGGGTGAGCTTCGTGTCCTCCCGCACCGCGTTGCTCGACGTGTTCCTGGTGACGTTCGTGGTGGCGGCGTTCGGCTGTCTGATGGTCGACCGCGACCAGGTGCGGGCCCGGATGCACAACGCGCTGGTCGAGGGCCGCATCGCCGAAACCCCGTGGGGGCCGCGGCTGGGGGTGCGGTGGTGGCGGTTCGGCGCCGGGGTGCTGCTCGGACTGGCATGCGCCACGAAATGGTCCGGACTGTATTTCGTGGTGTTCTTCGGCCTGATGACGTTGGCGTTCGACGTCGTGGCCCGGCGTCAGTACCACGTGCCGCGGCCGTGGCTGGGGGTGCTGCGCCGTGACGTCGGGCCGGCCGCCTATGCGCTGGGCCTGATTCCGGCCGGGGTGTACCTGGCGGCGTTCGCGCCGTGGTTCGCCTCGGAGACCGCGATTCACCGCTACGCGGCGGGCCGGGTGATCGGCGAGAGCAGCCTGCTACCGATCCCCGACGCGCTGCGCTCGCTGTGGCATTACCAGTACGGGGCGTTCAAGTTCCACTCCGGGTTGACCAACGCGGCGGGCAACCACCATCCGTGGGAGTCCAAACCGTGGACCTGGCCGATGTCGTTGCGGCCGGTGCTGTATGCGATCGACAACCAGAACGTGCCCGGGTGCGGCGAGGCGTCGTGCGTCAAGGCCGTGATGATGGTCGGCACACCGGCGATGTGGTTCATCGCGGTGCCGGTGCTGGGCTGGGCGTTGTGGCGGGCGTTCGTCAAACGGGACTGGCGATATGCGGCGGTGCTGGTCGGCTACGGCGCGGGGTATCTGCCGTGGTTCGTCGACATCGACCGGCAGATGTACTTCTTCTACGCCACCACCATGGCGCCGTTTTTGGTGTTGGCGATCGCGCTGATCCTCGGCGACATCCTGTACAAGCCCACCCGCAACACCGAACGCCGCACCCTGGCGTTGCTGGTGGTGAGTTTCTATGTGGCCCTGGTGTTGACGAACTTCGCGTGGTTGTACCCGATCCTCACCGGCCTGCCGATCTCCCAGTCGACCTGGAACATGCAGATCTGGCTGCCGTCCTGGCGCTGAGTTCTGCGCGGGTTTCTGCACCCAGGGCTGTCGCCGAGGGTTGTCCACAGCCCTGGGTGCAATCCTGCGCGTCGACACGGGATTTGTCGGTCGCCGCCGTGAGCATCCCGGCATGCGCGAGGTGTTCATCGGCAGCGCTGCGCTCCGCGGCGGAGGACTCACGCGGGGCCGGTTGCGGTGGAATTACCGGGCGATGTACCCCGATGTCTACGTGGCGAAGGACCGACCGCCGACACTGCGGCAGTTCATCGTCGGCGCGTGGCTGTGGTCCGGACGCGAGGGCGTCATCACCGGGCGGGCGGCGGCCGCGCTGCACGGCGCGAAGTACGTCGACGACGCCACACCGATCGAACTGATCTGGAAAGCCGGGAGACCTCCCCCGCGCATCATCGTCCGCAACGAGCGACTCGATGCCGCGGATGTCACCACCGTGGACGACATGCTCGTGACCACACCGGCCCGCACCGCGTTCGACCTCGCGAGACATCTGCCGCGTGACGCCGCCGTTCGTCACCTCGACGCACTGGCAGGTGCGACCGGCGTGTGCGCCGCCGACGTGTTGCCGCTCGCCGATCGCTATCGACGTGCCCGCGGCCTGCCCCGTGCCCGCGTGGCGCTGGACTTGATGGACGGCGGAGCGCAGTCCCCGCGGGAAACGAGGCTGCGGCTCATCCTCGTCGACGACGGGCTGCCCCGCCCGCGCACGCAGATCAGGGTCAGTGACGGCGTCAACGAGGCGTTCATCGACATGGGATGGGACGAACCGATGGTCGGACTCGACTACGAGGGGGCACACCACAGCGCCGACCGCCGCCAGTACGTCCACGACATCGGGCGGGCCGAGCTGATCGTAGGGCAGGGCTGGCTGGACATCCGGGTGGTGGCCGAACACAGTAGGCGCTTCATCCTGCACCGCACCCGCGAAGCCTTCGCCCGACGCGGTTGGCACCTGCCGAAACCTGTCTGATACGCCGCGGAAGATTGCACACAGGGCTGTGGTTTCGGCCCCGCCACAGCCGTGGACGCAAAATCGACAACGGTCAGATCGGGTCGCGCGCGGCGGGGCAGGACATGCAGCGGGGGCCGCCGCGGCCGGTGCCGAGTTCGGACGCCGCGACGGCCAACACCTCGATACCGGCGGCCTCGAGCCGGGCGTTGGTCTCCACATTGCGTTCGTAGGCGATCACCACACCGGGCGCGATGGCCAGCGTGTTGTTGCCGTCGTCCCACTGCTCGCGTTCGGCGATCACCGGATCGAGCCCGGTCGGGATCACCCGCAACCGGTCGATCCCCATCGCCCTGGCCGCGGCCTCGAGGAACGGCGCCTCGTCGTCGATCGCCACGCCGGAGGGCCGGCGGCGAATCGTGAACGCCGACAACGAGTCCACCACATTCGGGTACATCACCACCGCGTCCACGTCGACCATCGTGCACACGGTGTCCAGGTGCATCTGCGCGCGGCCCTGCGCGATCGGCACCGCCAGCACGGTGTGCGCCAGATCGTCGTCGAACAGGCTGCGCGCCAACGCTTCCGCACCGGCGGGCGTGGTGCGCTCGCCCACCCCCACCGCCACCACCCCGGGCGCCAGCAGCAGCACGTCGCCGCCCTCGACCGGCGCCGACCGCGATTCGTACGCGCGGCGCACCCCGAGGAACCGGGGATGGTGCGCATAGATCACATCGGTCAGCGAGGTCTCCCGGCTGCGCGCCGGCAACGCCAGTGACGTGATCGCCACCCGTGGGCCGATCCAGAACGACGAGTCGCGGGTGAACACCAGGTTCGGCAGCGGCTCGATGACGAAGTCGCCGCCGTGGTGCATGCGCCGCACCAGCGACAGCTCCCCCGGCCCGAACGGCAGCTCGTCGAACGTCATCCCGGCGATCAGCACATGCGCCAGCTCGGCCGGCTCCAGAGTCCGCAGATAGGACGAAAGCTCTTGGGACAGCGGAATTCCCAGCCGTCGCGGATCGACCGCCGCGCCGATGCCGTGCATCCGGGCCGCCCCGCTGTGGCCCAGCGCCTCGGTCAGCAGATCCGCGAGCAGCAGCACCTCGACACCGCGGGAACGCAGCAACGCGGTGAACTCGTCGTGCTCCTCCTGGGCCTTGCTCACCCAGGGCAGGCCGTCGAACAACAACGCGTCACTGTTCTGCGGGGTCAGCCGCATCAATTCGGCGCCCGGCCGGTGCACGATGATGACCCGCAGCCTGCCGACCTCGGAGTCCAGACCCAACGGCGGTGCAGATGTCACAGTTAGCAACTTAGCGGCAATCCCGACCTCAACTATTGTTCAGGTCATGGGAGCGCACGAGCTGACCCCCAGTGAGATGTCAGCCCGCAGCGGGGTGGCGGTCTCCGCGCTGCACTTCTACGAGCGCGAAGGGCTGATCACCAGCCGGCGCACCGCGGGCAACCAGCGCCGCTATCCCCGGGAGATGCTGCGCCGGGTGGCGTTCATCCGGATGTCGCAGCGGCTCGGTATCCCGCTGGCCCGCATCCGCGAGGCGCTGGCCACCCTGCCCTCCGACCGGGTGCCGACCAGCAAGGACTGGGCGGAGTTGTCCGCCGGCTGGCGCGCCGACCTCGACGAACGCATCCTGCACCTGCAACGGTTGCGCGACAACCTCGCCGACTGCATCGGCTGCGGCTGCCTGAGCCTGAAAACCTGTGCCCTGAGCAACCCGGACGACGCACTGGCCGCCCGGGGACCGGGCGCCGCACGGTTGTGACACTTCGAACGCCTGTGCGATAACCTGAGGGTTATGGGGCTGGCTCTTCAGGGCTCGCTTTTCGATTACGACGAGCGTCGCATGCTCGGCGACGGCGCCTGGGTCGAGGTGCGCTGTGGTTGGCTCACCGACGCCGACACGCTGTTCGACGAACTGGTCGAGGTGATTCCCTGGCGCGCCGAGCGCCGGCACATGTACGACCGCATGGTCGACGTTCCGCGGCTGGTCAGCTTCCACAATCTGGTCGACGAGCCGGCGCCGCATCCCCGGCTCAAGCAGATGCGCCGCCGCCTCAACGACGCGTACGCCGGCGAGCTGGGCGAACCGTTCGTGACCGCCGGTCTGGCCTACTACCGCGACGGCTCGGACAGTGTCGCCTGGCACGGCGACACCATCGGCCGCAGCCGCACCGAGGACACCATGGTGGCGATCGTCAGCCTGGGCGCCACTCGGACGCTGGCCATGCGGCCGAAGGGCGGTGGGCGCAGCCTGCGGTTTCCGCTCAACCACGGCGATCTGCTGGTGATGGGTGGCTCGTGTCAGCGCACCTGGGAACACTCGGTGCCGAAGACCACCAAACCGACCGGGCCGCGGATCAGCATCCAGTTCCGCCCGCGCGGCGTGCGCTGAGCCCGGCGCCGGCGGCGCCTCAGCCGCGCACCGCGTCGACCGCGTCGACGAGCAGGTTGCGCGCCCGTTCGGTGTCGACCGGTTCGACCGGCTGATCCGGCAGCACCAGCGGATTGGCGGTGACGATCACCGCGTAGTTGTCGAAACTGGCCACATAGCTGAAGACCTCACCGCGGTTGGGTTGCTGCCCGGCGAACCGGGTCTCCAGCGTGCGGTGCGTTCCCACCGTCTCGGCCCCGTCGATCTGGGGCGACTCGACGTTCTCCACCACCCCGCCGGCGTTGGGCCCGTCGAAGGTGACCCGTTTGCAGTTGTCGGCCGGCTTGTTCAGCGAGATCGGCTCGGACGTCTCGAGCGCGATGGCGATGAACCGGTTGCCCTCCCCTTCAGCGGTGATCGCGGCCATGTTGCCCTGCAGCCCGGGTTCCAGCAGCCGATTGCTGCCGAACTGATCGCATTCCGGCGGGTCGAACGTCAAACCTGGCGGAATGGGCTGGGATTCGAACAGCCGCGGATCGATACCGGCCTTGGGCACCTCGGTCACCTTGAACTCGGGACCGAAGCCCTCCCCGAGGGTGTGGATCCTGGTGATATCGGCCTGCGGGGCGTCCTGCTCGGCGTCGTCGGTGCTGCAGGCCGTCAGCCCGGTGAGCACCAGCGCCACGACGAGCGCTGACTTCAGCTTCAACATCGCCGTCAATGTACCCGGCGGGTGCCCGTCAAACCCGTAACTCCGAAACCGTTTCGGTCAGCAGCGTCGCGGCGTAGTCGTCGCCGAGCGGCGGTTCGGGCAGCCCCGGGTCGGAGACGATCGCGACGACCACGACGTGTCCGTCCAGGTAGGCGCTGACGGTGTCGGCCCGGGTGATCGTGGTCGTCCCGCCTTCGACGACGGTGCGCACGGTGGTCGCCATCGCGACCGTGACGGCGTCGGCCACGGGTGGGGCCGGGGTCGACGTCACGGTGCCGTCGGTGTTCTCGGCGGTGACGGTCCACTGCCCGCAGTGGGCGAGGACATCCGGGTCCGGTGGGCCGGGCGCGGAAGCCACCATCGCGTAGACGATGCCGCCGGCACCGGAGGCCGACCAGCCGTGTGCGGTCGCGTCGGCGCCGGCCGGGTCGGCCAGCGCGGCACACTGCGGTGGTTCGGCCGACCAACCGGGCCCGAGGCTCCAGAACGTCGCGGGGGCCGCGGGTTGTGACAGCGGAGCGCCCTCGTAGTCGGGTGGCAGATGCCCGCGGGCCCGGTTGATGCGGGGCGGATCGATGACGACCGGCCGCGACGGCTCACCGGCCGGCGGGGCGTCCGGCGGCTCGGTGGCCGCTCCGCAGGCCGCCACCGCGAGCACGGTCACCGCACCGGCAACCAACAGGCGCATTCGCTGTTGATACCACGCCGGGGCGAGCCGGATCGGGTGTCAGGGCTGCTCCTGGGACTTCGTGTCGGATTCGGGGTTCGGCGCGGCGTCGACGGGCCCGGGCCTGCCGGTGTCCGTCACACCCCGGCCGGCGGCGGCACGTCCCGGCCGGCCGAGCCGGGATGCGTCGAGAATCGGTCCCCTCCGCTGATTCAGCCGCTCCCCCAGCCGTTCGCCCAGCCGTTCACCGGCGGGCGGGCGCGGGGTGCGCAGCAGCGGGGCCGACGGTGCGGCGGTGCGGATGATCGGCTTCGGCGTCCCGGAATCCACACGCATGGCCGGCTTTTCCGCAGCCGGCGCAGCGGTCTCCGGCAGGATCGGCGTCGGCGACGTCGACCCCAACGGCACCAGCCCGGCGGGCAGGCCGCGCAGGTCCGCGTCGTCGCCGCCGACCCCGTACGGCCCCGGATCGGTGGTGCCCAGCGGCCGCTCACCGGTGAGTTCTTCGATGCCGTTGTCCAACCCCACCGGCACCGAGCGAATCAGGTTCACCGTCAACGAGACCGGGTTGATGACCGGGATCAGATACGCCGGGGTGGGCTCGCCCGGGCTGATGTCGCGGCGGTAGCCGGCCTCGATGAGTACCCGCAACGGTTCGTCGAGGGCGACCAGGATCGGCCGCGGGACCACACCCTCGAACGGCATCAGCAGCGGCACCAGGTCGGTCGGCAGCAGGTAGTACGTGGTGTCGCCGTGGACACCCTGCGGCACAGCGTCATCCAGATGCTGTTCGGGCATCGTGCCGTGCAGCAGTGCATAGGACAGCAGCGAGTTGGCGACCGCCGGCAGATGCAACGGATAGATCGGGAAGTCGCCGCCGAGCGCGTCGTGCTGCACCGCGACGTCCAGGGTGGGATGCGCGCAGTTCTCCCCCTGCTCGTCGCAGCTGTTTGTCGGAGTCGGGCCGAAGGCGGTGACATCGAGGATGGGGATCGTCATCCCCCGCGGAAGGCGCTGCAACAGACCACCGTTGGGCCGCATCGGATTACCCAGCAGCACAAACGACGTCCCGGGAGCACGGTCGGGATTGTCGAGCAGATGCTGTTTGACCAGCGAGGCGATCACCGCGCTCTGGGAGTAGCCGACGACCACCACGCCGGAACCGTCGTCGTCGGCCACCGGGTCCGTGAGTCCGACGTCGGTGTCGGGGTAGATGTGGGCGATGCAGCCGGCCGAGCTGTGGGCGCAGTTGACGGTGTTGGCGAAACCGTCGGTGACCGAGTCGTTGAACGTCCTGCTGCCGGCCACCGGGAAGAACTCCTGCGGTGTGTACACCGCCACGGCGCGGTACCGGTGCCCGTCGGTCCCGCCCGGCACCACGAAGTTGTCGTGGACCAGCAGGACATATCCGGCCGGGGCGCCGTCGCCCTCGGTCGCCATGCCCGGTTCACCGAGCGGGCGGCTGGGATAGGGCCATCCGTCGACCGGCCGGCCGGGGCCGGACGGATCCACGAGCGGATGACCGGTGCCCCCGATGACCAACATCGTCTTGGCCAGCACCTGCACCATCGCCGGCATCGGCGACACCCAGGCCAGCGCCAGCACCGTGGTGAGCACGCAGCCGACCAGAACTGCCGACCGCACCGTCGCACGGACCCCACCGGTAACCACCATGATTCCCCCCACCGAAGCCACCGCAACGTGGTTTGACGTTGCCGAAACTCACGATCGCCACCGTGATCTCGACCCCGTTTCCCCCAGTCGATCACGGTGCGCTCTGATTATGGCGAATGGCACCGACACAATGCAGCGATTGCTGACGGCATTCTTGCAAAGTCAACGATTCGACCGTGCCCGAAACACCTCTGCCCGCCGGCCGAGCGCCGTACGCTTTGCGCAGATCAACGAGGGGAACCGATGAGCAGGACCGCACGCCGCGCGACCCGCATCGCCGCGGTGGCCGCAGCCGCGGCGCTGGCGGCGTGCGGGTCCACCGCCGACGATCAGACGGTCATGCCTCCCGACACCGGCGGGGCGACGGCATCGGCGACGATGACGACGACGTCGGCGACGCAGGCCGGGGCGCAGGCCGGGGCGCAGGCCGGGGCGTCGGGTTACACCATCGTCGACTACATCCGGGACCACGACATCGACGAGACGACGGCACGTCCCGGCGACCCCGGCGCCCCGAACGTGTCGTTACCGACCCCGCCGGGGTGGTCGAACGCGACCGATCGGGCGCCGGGCTGGGCGTGGGCGGCGTTGGTGTCGGGCGATCCCGCGGTCGCCGACGACCCGCCCAGCATCGTCGTGCTGATGTCGAAGCTGACCGGCGACGTCGATGCCGACCGGGTTCTGGAGTTCGCACCCGCGGAGCTGCGGAACCTGCCCGGCTTCGACGGCGGTGCCGGCACCGCCACCACGCTGAGCGGTTTCGACGCGGTCCAGATCGGCGGTCGTTACGACAAGGACGGTGTCGAGCGGGTCGTCGGGCAGAAGACGGTCGTCATCCCCGCCGCCGACGCGGTGTACGTGATGCAACTCAACGCCGATGCCCCCGCCGAGCACGCCGAGCAGTTGCTGAACGCCACCCGGTTCCTCGACGAGCAGACCCGGATCACGTTCTGACTCAGCCGACGGCGCGGACCACCTGCCGGGCCATGTCGTAGATCCGGCGGTACAGCCGGGGCGACAGCGACAGGTCGCGCAGCTTGGGCACGTCGAACACGGTGCTGACGACGTTGTTGTCGGCGAACTCCCAGTGCACGCCGAATCGGTCCAGGATGCGGCGCATCGGGTAGTTGTCCACGAGCACCTGCGCGGTGAACCGCTGGACGCCGGCGCAGGTCGCCGCCACCGCCAGGGCGTCCATCAGAAACGAGCCGACACCGCGGCCCTGATAATCGTCGGCGACCAGGAACGCCACTTCGGCGGTGCCCGGATCGGCGTGGTCACGCACGAACCGACCGTCGGCCACCACCACGCCGTCCGGGGTGTCGGTCAGCACCCAGACGAAGTGGTCGACGTAGTCGACGGCGAACAGATAGTGCATCAGCGCCGAGTTGGGCTGCCCCATGCTCATGAAGCGCCGGTACAGCGTCTCGTTGGAGAACTCGACGTGGCCCTCCCTGGTCTTGGCCTCATCGCCGGGCAGCACCGGCCGCAGGAACAGCCGGGTCCGGTCCCGCATCCGCACCGGAATCGGCGTGATGAACGACGCCAGCCGCTGCCGGGCGATCTTGACCAGGGTGTCGGCGAACCCGGGGATGCCCAGCATCACCGAGAACGCCTCCCGGTCCCCGATCCAGCCGGACAGCGGTTCGGCCGCCACCACGGTCGCGGTCCGCGGGGCGTTCCGCAGCAGCGAGATCTCGCCGACGATCACCCCGGGTCCGACCTCGGTGACGACGACCGCACCGTCCGGTCCGGTGTGGGTGATCTCGACCCGTCCCGATCCGATCAACAGGAAGTGCACCGCGGGTTCGCCCTGGTGCATGAGCACGGTGCCGGGCTCCGCGGTCAGCGGACGCAAAAGCGCCGCCAAGGGTCGCAGCGCCTCGCCGTCGTATCCGGCGAACAGTTCCAGGCCGGCCAGATTCTCGGCGTTCGCCGTCGTCACTTTCGTCATCGAGCCAGTCCCCTGCCGCCCATTGCGGGTGTCACGCCTCGCTGCTGTGTACCCGCACCCAGGCTACGAGGGGACGAGGCCCGGAGAGTGGTGGTCGCACAAGATCACGTCGCCGGCGTGAATGCGAACCGGCCCACCCCCGGGTGCGCGAGTGCCGGATCCGGACCTCCGCCGCCGCGTTCGCGGGGTTGCAACGATAATTAACAGATGTTGCCAGGTTTCCATTAGAGTGAGGATGTGCCACGTACAGACGAGAACGGCCGCCAGTTCCGCACTTTGCTGGAATACCTGTTGGACGGCCGTGTCGACACCAGCGCGATCTGTGACGCGCTGGGCATCTCCAGCAGCACGTACTACCGGCGGATCAAGGAAGACGACTTCCCGAACGCCGACGAGCTGCGCAAAGTGGCCGACCGTTTCGAGCTCAGCTATCCCGATCTGATGGTGCGGTTCGGACTGATGACGCGTGCGGAGCTCGAAGAGTATCTGCAACAGACCGATTCTCCGCCCGCGGCGGTCGCGCCGATCGCGCTCACCCCGCGCATGCGCCGGCGCAAATACCACACCGCGTGATCCCGGCGGCCGGCTGGGCGCGCTGAAGCGCCCTGAATGCCCGGTGCGTCAACCGCAGACCAGATGCAACTCCTCGAGGCGCCGGACCAGCAGGCTGGGCAGCCAGCGGCCGGTGCGGGCTGCGGTGATCGTCGTGGTGTGCTCGAGCAGCCGCTCGAGCACGATGCGGGCTTCCAGCCGGGCGAGAGCCGCACCGACGCAGAAGTGGATGCCCTTCCCGAAGCTGATGTGCGCCTTGCCGTCGGCGCGGTCGAGGCTGAACTCGTCCGGGTCGGCGAAGCGTGCCGGATCCCGGTTGGCGGCTCCCCACAACAGCAGTAGCCGCGAGCCGGCCGGCAGTTCGACACCGCACAACTCGGTGTCACGCAGGACGTGTCGGTAGTGGCCGCGGAACGGGGGCTCGTACCGCAGCACTTCGTCGAGGAAGGCGCCGAGCAGGTCGGGCGCGTCGCGCAGGCGCTGCTGGATGTCGGGGCGGGTGGCGAGAATCCAGGCGGCCGAGCCGATCAGCGAGGCGGTGGACTCGCCGCCGGCGCTGAACAGGGTGACCATCATCGCCAGGGCGGTGACGTCGTCGAGGTCACCGGACGCGCAGGCGGTGGCGAGGTCTCCCAGCAGATCGTCCTGCGGGTCGTCGGCGGCCCGGCGGAACTGGTCGGTGATGTAGCCGCCGAGTTCGAGCACCGCGGCCGCGGCGTCGTCCAGCTTCTCCTGCGTCACCAGGCCCTCGACGACCTGGGTGGCGGCGTAGCCCCAGCGGATGAGCTTGTCGACGTCGGTGTCGGGCACGCCGATGATCCTGGCGACGATCATCATCGGCAGCCGGTTGGCCATCGCGCCCATCCACTCGATCCGGCCGTCGCCGAGGCCGGTGTTCCACAACGCCGTAGCGGTCTCGGCGATGAACGGCTGGTATGCGCGGATGCGTCTGGCCGCCAACTGCGGCAACAGGAGCTTGCGGTGGACGGTGTGCGACGGCTCGTCGGCGGTGGCGAGCGCCTGGGTCGGGCCGCCGACTTCGCCGATCGGGATCGGCCGGATCTCCCCGCCCGGTTCGTACATCATCGTGGCGGTCAGGTTGGACGAGAAGTCCTCCGGGCGGGCGACGGCCTCGGTGACCGCGGCCCAGCTGCTGACGGCGTAGAAGTCCGAGGCGCCGATGCGATGGACCGGCCCCTCCCGGTGCATCCGCGCGTACAGCGGATGCGGGTTCTGGATGAACTGATCGTCGAAGAGGGCGAGGCCCAGGCCGGCGTCGGTGGTTGCCATTCCTTCACGGTGCGCGGTGGGCGCGGGCCGGTCAACCAGCCGCGGGGAAGTTGCGATAGCCGGTGGCCGATGGGGCGTCGTTCTGTCTCAGCAGATATTGCTGATCTGCGTGTATTCCGCGCTTCCGGTGAACCGCTGTCTCAAGACTGAGAAAATGTGTTCTCGTTGTCGCAACCGTCCGAGCAGTTGAAGGAGGCCCGTGGCCCGCACCGACTGGCTGGTCGGCGACCGGCATGACGCCGCCGCCGAGCGCATCTATGCGGCCGCGACCGAACTCGTGCTCCGCCGTGGGCTCGACGCCCTCGATGTCGACACCCTGGCCGCCCGGGTGCACTGTTCGCGCGCGACCGTCTACCGCTACACCGGCGGCAAGGCGAAGATCCGCGATGTGGTGCTCACCCGGCTGGCCGCCGGCATCGTCGAGACCGTGCGCAGAGCCGTCGACGGTCTGCACGGTCAGGACCGCATCGTCACCGCGATCACCGTGGCGCTCGAGCAGATCCGGTCCGCGCCGTTGCGGCGGGTGATGCTGACCGCGGACAACTCCCCGGACGTGGGCGAACTGCACGAGTCCCCGGCGCTGAGGCGGCTCGCCGCCGAACTCACCGGGATCACCGACGATCCGGAGGCGGCCCGCTGGATCGTGCGGGTGGTGATATCGATGGCGTACTGGCCGATGGCGGACCCCCGCCTCGAGGAGCAGACGATCCGGCGGTTCGTGGCGCCGGCATTCGGTTGAGGGTTTCCGTTGCCGCCGAACGGGTTCGGCCCGGCATCGGCCACCCCGTGATCGACCGCATCCGTCAGCCGCAGCTGATCTGTGGTGGAGCTAAGGGGAATCGAACCCCTGACCTACTCGTTGCGAACGAGTCGCGCTACCAACTGCGCCATAGCCCCTTATGCCGGTATGCAGGTTACCAGCCGATCCGCGTACTGCCGAAATCAGGCGGCTACTGCCCCGCCGCGCGCGGCAGATCGTAGGGATCGGCGACCGGCGCGTAGTCGAGATGCTCGAAGATCGGGTCCTCGTCGTCGATGTCGAGCACCGCGGCCCCCGGTCGCCGCAACCTGGCCGGTACCACCTCGTAGTCGCGATCGCGGGTGTTGGCCACCCCCAGCCGGGACCGGGCCTGCCGCTGGGCGCGGCGACGGCGCAGTTCTTCCTCGATGCGGGTCTGCCGGCGCAGATAGGCCAGATACAGGAACACCGCTGAACCGAAGGCCCCGCAGACCCACCACGCCGTCGGCGTGAGGAAGAAGGCGACCAGCGCGGATACCAGCATCGCAGTCGCCAGGGTGGTCACCATGCGCTGCCGGAACCGGTACTTGCGCGCGGCGACCGCAGCGGCGGTCTTGGACTCGTAGCGCCGGCGCCGCGGCGGAGTCACCGGGTCGGCTGCCACCGAGTCGGGGTCGGCCGGCGCCTCCAGCCCGGACGAGTCGTCGACGTATTCGTACTCGCCGCCCCGCTGGTCGGCAGCAGCCTCGTCTTCCTGGGAGCCGTCCTCGCCTTCGTGGGAGTCGTCGCGGGAGTCGACAGCCTCGTCGGCAACGCCTTCGGCAATGTCGTCGGCAACGTCTTCGGCAATGTCGTCGACAACGTCTTCGGCAACGTCGTCGGCAACGTCTTCGACGGGATCGTCGCCAACGTCGTCGACGGGATCGTCGCCCTCGGCCTGGACCTCGGCGGCCTCGGCCTCCGCCTCGACATCGTCGGCTTCATCGACCCCAGCGGCCGACTCGACGCGCTGCTCATCGGATCCGGGTTCTTCGGCTGCACTGGCGCCGACGGGCAACGCGCCGGAGTCCTCCTCGATCACATCGACATCGAGGTAGTCGGGTTCGTCCTCGTCGGCGTCGGGCGAGACCTTCGAGGCCGCCACCACCACGGGCCGCCGGGTGGGCAGTTCGGCCTCGCGATCGTCGAAAGCGTCGTCGAAGTCGTCCTCGAGCTGATCGTCGAACGCCTGCCAGTCGGGATCACTGCGATGCCCGGCCGCCGGGCCGCGCCGCATCAACCGGGAGTTACGCCCATCGGTGAGGACTCGCGTCGCCAGGGCGACGTCGCTGGTCCGGCGCACCGCATCGCGCTTGCTGATCAACATGGGCACCAGGACGAAGAGCCACAGAATGACCAGCGAGATCCACAGCAGAGATTGGGGGATGCTTGGCATGCAGCCTGCTCCTTTCCCCTTCAGGCTAGGTCCGCGACCAGCGCATCAGTCGCCGACGCGCCGAGACAATTACACACCTGTAATTCACCCACATCAAGCACCATCTGTAACTCGTGTCACATCCGTCACAGACCGGGTGCGCAAGGGTGCTCAAGATTGCCTTCAGGGTCGTGATCGCCGACGAACCACAGCCCTGAACGCAAAACCGGCAGACGGGGCGCGACTCGAGCGCGTCACACCCACTCGGCGCGGCCGTGCTTCACCAGTGCGGCGGTCGCACTGCCCGAGGTGAGTTCCTCGACGGTGATCGCCACCAGCAGGTGATCGCGCCAGGCGCCGTCGACGTCGAGGTAGCGCCGCAGCAGCCCCTCCTCGCGGAAGCCGACCTTGGCGAGCACCGCCCGGCTGGCGGCGTTCTCCGGCCGCACGGTCGCCTCCACCCGGTGCAGGCCCACCCGGCTGAAGCAGTGATCGACCCCCAGCGCCAACGCACCGGTCGCCACCCCGCCACCGGTGACCGCGCTGGCCACCCAGTACCCGATCCACGCCGAGCGCAGCGCCCCGTGGGTGACGTTGCCGATCGTCAACTGGCCGACGAACCGCCCGTCGAGTTCGATCACATACGGCAGCAACCGGCCCTTACGGGCCTCCGCCCGCAGACCGGAGCAGATCGACGGCCACGACGAGATCGCATGGCGCGTTTCCCAATCCATCCCGGTCGCGGGCTCCCACGGCTCCAGATGCGCCCGGTCGGCCAGCCGGAGCCGGCTCCACACCGCGGCGTCACGCATCCGGATCGGACGCAGCCCGATCACGCCGGCCTTCACACGCAGCGGTCCCGCCGGGATCGGCCACCCCGGATGCGCCGCACTGGATCTGAACAGGTTCACTCCTCAGCCACGCTGAGCCAGGAAAGCGACGTCGACGATCTCGCCGGTACGGACCTCCTCGGTCTCGGCGGGCACGATCACCAGACAGTTGGCCTCCGCCAGGGTGGCCAGCAGATGCGACGACGCGCCGGACGCGCCGCCGAGCGTCTGCACCAGGTACTCCCCGGTCTCGTGGTCACGCATGAGCTGACCCCGCAGGAAACCCTTGCGCCCGGGCACCGAGACGATCGGCGACAACGTGCGCGCCTTGACGATGCGCCGCATCGGATGACGTCTGCCCAGCGCCATCCGGATCAACGGCCGGACCATCACCTCGAACACCACCAGGGCGCTCACCGGGTTGGCCGGCAACAGGAACACCGGCACCCCGTCGCGGCCGAGTTGTCCGAAGCCCTGGACCGATCCGGGGTGCATGGCGATGCGGGTCACCTCCATCTCGCCGAGTTCGGACAGCACCCGGCGGACCGGTTCGGTCGCCGCGCCGCCCACCCCGCCGGCGATCACCACCACCTCGGACCGGTTGACCTGACCCTCGATGACCTCGCGCAGTTCCTTGGGGTCGGGGTCGAGGATGCCGACCCGGTTCACCTCGGCGCCGGCGTCGCGCCCGGCCGCCGCCAGCGCGTAGGAGTTGACGTCGTAGACCTGACCGTTGCCCGGGGTTCGGGAGATGTCGACCAGTTCCCCGCCGACCGACATCACCGAGAGCCGGGGCCGGGGGTGCACCAGCACCCGTTCCCGGCCCACCGCGGCGAGCAGACCCACCTGCGCCGGGCCGATGATGGTGCCGGCGCGCACCGCGACATCACCCGGCTGCACGTCGTCACCGGTGCGCCGGACGTAGGCGCCCGACCGCACCCCGCGCAGCACCCGCACCCGCTTCTCACCGCCGTCGGTCCAGCGCAGCGGCAGCACGGCATCGGCGAGGGTGGGCATCGGGGCGCCGGTCTGGATCCGCGCCGCCTGCTTCGGCTGCAGCCGCGTCGGGGTACGCGACCCGGCCTCGATCGTGGCCATCACGGGCAGGCTGACCTGCCTGTCCGGACCCTCTTCACCGTCCGGGCTGCCGCCCACCCCGAGCACATCGACACTGCGGACCGCGTAACCGTCGATCGCGGCCTGGTCGAATCCGGGTAGCGGACGCTCGGTGACGACTTCTTCGGCGCACATCAAGCCCTGAGCTTCGGCGATGGCGACCCGGACCGGGCGGGGCGCCACCGCTGCGGCAGCTACTCGAGCCTGCTGCTCCTCCACCGAACGCACAACACGCCTTTCTCCCGTCGTCGTGGACCCGAAGCGTGGCCGGCTCGCTGGGGTCAGGTCAGGCCCAGCCGCTCCAGCAGCCACTCGCGCAGGTCGGGTCCGTAATCGTCGCGCTCCAACGCAAAGTCAACCGCAGCCTTCAGGTACCCGCCAGGATTTCCCAGGTCGTGTCGGGTTCCGCGGTGCACGACCGCATGCACCGGGTGTCCCTCCTCGATGAGCAGCGCGATCGCGTCGGTCAGCTGGATCTCGCCGCCGGCGCCGCGCGGCACCCGGCGCAACGCGTCGAAGATCGCGCGGTCGAGCACATAGCGGCCGGCCGCGGCGTACGGGGACGGCGCGTCCTCGGGTTTGGGCTTCTCCACCATGCCCTTGACCCGCAGCACGTCCGGATTCGTGGAGTCGGGCACCGGTTCGACGTCGAAAACGCCGTAGGCGCTGATCTCGTCGCCCGGCACCTCGATCGCGCACAGCACCGAACCGCCGCGCTTGGCGCGCACCCGCGACATGGTCTCCAGGATGCCGGTCGGCAAAACCAGGTCGTCGGGCAGCAGCACCGCGATCGCGTCCTCGTCGGGCTCCAGGGACGACTCGACGCAGCTGACCGCATGGCCCAGGCCGAGGGGCTCCTGCTGGATCACCGACTCGACCCGGATCAGTTCCGGTGCGCGGCGGACCTTTTCCAGCATCGTCTTCTTGCCGCGGGCCTCCAGGACGCCCTCCAGGACGAGGTCCTGGACGAAGTGGGCGACCACGCTGTCCTTGCCTTCCGAGGTGATGATGATCAGCCGCTGGGCGCCGGCTTCGGCGGCCTCCTCGGCCACCAGCTCGATGCCCGGAGTGTCCACCACCGGCAGGAGTTCTTTGGGCACGGTCTTGGTGACCGGCAGGAACCGCGTCCCCAGCCCGGCGGCGGGGACGACGGCGGTGCGGGGAACGGGGGCCCGAGACTCACTCATCGTTCACACATTAACGCGGCCGTCCGGGCGAGGGACGGCCACGAGCGCGGAAATGCGATTCTGAACTCCGTGGAGACGTCATCGACGGAACGGCAGGAGGCGAAGCAACAGCTGCGCCGCCGGTTGCTCGCTGCCCGCCGAGCGGTGACCGCCGAGGTGCGCGCCGAGGAGGCCGCTGCGCTGGCCCGCCATGTCCGGCGGCTGGTTCACGCCGATGAGACGGTCTGCGCCTACGTGCCCGTCGGCGCCGAACCCGGATCGCTGGAGTTGGTCGAGGCCCTGCATGCCGTCGCAGCCCGGGTGCTGCTTCCGGTGGTCCGGCACGACGAGGACGGGGCGCCGGCGCCGCTGCAGTGGGCGGAGTACCGTCGCGACAATCTGGTCCGCGCGGACTACGGTCTGCTCGAACCGGCGCCGCCGTGGCTGGCGGCGGACTCGGTGGCCGATGCGGCGGTCATCCTGGTGCCCGCGCTGGCCGTCGACCGGACCGGGGTGCGGCTGGGCCGGGGCGCCGGCTTCTATGACCGCACGTTGCCGTCGGCGGCCGCCTCGGCGCTGTTGGTGGCGGTGGTACGCGACGACGAACTCGTCGAGCGTCTCCCCGCCGAACCCCACGATGTGGTGATGACCCACGCCCTGACCCCGCGACGCGGGCTGGTCCCGCTGAGCAGGGATGATGCCCCGGCCCGGCCGGGACCCCGCTCGGCGGAATGACCAAGCCCACGTGGCGGTTCTAGCACTTGACCCGCTAGAGTGCTAGCAGAATTGCGATTCGGAGGTTTTCCGTGCCTACCTATTCCTATGCGTGCACCGAGTGCGGCGACCGGTTCGACGCGGTGCAGGCGTTCACCGATGACGCGTTGACGACGTGCAAGAAGTGCTCCGGCCGGCTGCGGAAGATTTTCGGCAACGTCGGGGTGGTGTTCAAGGGCAGCGGTTTCTACCGCAACGACAGCCGTGCGGACAGCTCGTCGAGCGCCAAGAGCTCGTCCGGCTCGTCGAGTTCGTCGAGCTCTGCGGAGTCCGGCTCGTCGAGCTCGTCGAACGGGGGCTCCAAGTCGAGCGACTCGTCCAGCTCGTCATCCGCTCCGGCCGCGGCCGCCTCGAGCTGATCCACAACCCCGGGTACGTCCCCAACAGCTGATCCGGCCCGCCCGCCTCCCCGGTGGCGCCGCCTAGCGTGGCGGAATGCGGGATTCCCTCAACCCGTCGGTGTCGCACCGGCTGCTCGCCCTGCGGCCCGACTGGACCCGTACCGTCGCCGCGCGACGCCTCGCCGCCGGACTACTCGTCGTTCTCGCGGCGGTGGCCGCGTTGCGGGCGGACCCGCGGGGTGAACGCGCCGAGGTGGTGGTCGCCGCCCGTGATCTGGCGCCCGGTGTGGAACTCGGTGCTGACGACGTACGCCTGGAACGGCGGCTCGCCGCCGACGTCCCGGACGGCGCCACCGCAGACCCGGACACCGTGCTCGGCGCGCGGCTGGCCGGTCCGGCGCGCCGCGGCGAAGTGCTCACCGATGTCCGCCTGCTGGGCCCTCGGCTGGCCGAGTCGGCGGCCGGCCCCGGCGCCCGCATCGTGCCCCTCGCGCTGTCCGACCCCGCGCTGACCGATCTGATCCGGGTGGGCGACGTCATCGATGTCCTCGGCGCGGCGACCGGGGCGCCGACCACCGACGCCCGGACCCATCTGCTGGCGGCCGCCGCGGTGGTGGTGCTGGTGTCGGAGAAACCCCGGACCGGTGGCGACCGGGTGGTGCTGGTGGCGGTGCCGGCCCACACCGCCAACGATGTCGCGGCCGCGGCACTGGTCGATGCCGTCACGATCACGTTCCACTGAGTTGCCCACTGCCCCGCGGTGACGGGCGTAACGTGCGGTTTCACAAACCAGAACTCTGGACAGAACTCAGGCCGGAAGGGGTCTTGCGCATGTTGAAGGGTTTCAAGGAGTTCCTCGCCCGTGGCAATATCGTCGATCTCGCGGTGGCGGTCGTCATCGGCACCGCGTTCACCGGACTGGTCACCCGCTTCACCGACAGCGTCATCCAGCCGTTGATCAACAGGATCGGGGCGACCGGGGAAACCGACATCGGCGTCCTGCGCATCCCCATCGGCGGCGACCAGGCCATCGACCTGAACATCCTGCTGTCCGCGCTGATCAACTTCGTGATCGTCGCTGCGGTGGTCTATTTCCTGGTCGTGCTGCCCTACAACAAGCTGCGGGCCCGGGGCGAGGTGGAGCAGGTCCAGGACACCGAGTTGAGCCTGCTGACCGAGATCCGCGACCTGCTCGCCGACACCAACGGGTCCAGCGGAAAACACGTCAGCGGCCCCGGCACCGGCCCGAGCCCGGACACCGCCGAGACCACCAGCGCCGACAGGACCTGACCAGGCGGCCCGAAACGGCCGCCCGCGCACACCGCCCGAGACACGACGCGGCCCCCGGGGTTCCCCGGGGGCCGCGTCTGGTGAAAACGATTGTGTCAGTTCATGTTCCAGGGTTCGCCGTAGGTGGTGACGCTGTCGCCGGTGGAGGCGATCAGCCGGGCGAACGGCCGCAGCAGCACCCCGCCGGCCGCACCGGTGACGGTGCCGTGGGCGTTGGACACCGC
>Ga0310822_100213_pt1 | contig 40551 bp, 45 predicted proteins | sample P4_ome_2_FD_201313 | JGI IMG/M metagenome (GOLD analysis project Ga0310822, IMG submission 201313) | Sorghum-adapted microbial communities from Joint BioEnergy Institute, Emeryville, California, United States - P4_Day56_Rep2 | ecosystem: Engineered > Bioreactor > SSF (Solid state fermentation) >... | reverse complement strand
CCAGTATTCGCGAAGCTGCTCTTTGGTCGGAGGTTCGTCGACAATCGGGACTTCCTTGTATGTGATCCCCTGCTCGTCCAACCATTTTTTCGCTTTGCGGCATGTACCGCATTTGTTGTATAAGTACGCTGTAATTTCTGCCATACGTATATATCCTCCTCTTTTTTATAGAATAGCATACAAAAAACGGTATGCGGAAGGGCATACCGTTTTTACTGGAAGCAAAAGATCAGGAAGAACGTTCCAGAAGGATTTGTGGAAGCAATAAATTCGGATGAGTAACAACAAGCGGTTTTACTCCGTATACATCCGCAAGCAGTTTCGCTTCCATAATCTCTTCAATCGTACCGCTACGCGTAATGTTTCCGCTCTCCATTAAGACAAGGCGATCGCAATACTGAGCCGCCAGGTTTAAGTCATGGAGTACAAGCACCGCTGTCCCTTCCGTTTCCCGCTGCCATTCACGCACAAGATTTAAAATCCCAATCTGATAGCCGATATCTAAGTACGTCGTCGGCTCGTCAAGCAGGAGCACCTCCGGCTCCTGAGCCATGGAACAGGCAATCGCCACCCGCTGGCGCTCGCCACCGCTCAACTGCTCCAGCAGCTTGCAAGCAAGCGGTTCCAGACCGGTCCGCACAAGAGCACGCTGGATGGCTTCCGCATCCCGCGCCGTATTACGTCGGAAGAAACCATGATACGGGTAGCGCCCCATCGCCACCGCTTCTTCCACCGTAATCGGCAGCGGAGCAAGGCCTTCCTGGCTGACTACGGCCATTTTGCGCGCCAGCATCTTAGAAGAGTAAGAGCCGAGCGGCTTTCCGTCCAGCGTTACGCTGCCCGCATCCGGTATAAGCAGCCGCGACATCACTTTCACAAGCGACGACTTTCCCGACCCGTTTGGCCCGATAATGCCCAGCGTCTCCCCTTTTTTCACTTCAAACGTTATATTCGACAATATCTGCCGCTGTCCGATGCGCAGGCTCATGTCCGTTATTTGAATCACGTCACGCGACCCCCGTATAAAGTTCTCAACATCTTCGCTTCAATACTTTCCTCGCATTCTCCCGCTCTGCCTGCCCCCTAGAAAAAGCGCTGCCTCCGTTTGCGTAGTAAATATCCGAAAAACGGCGCACCTAAAAACGCGGTAATGACCCCAATGGGCAGCTCCTGCGGGTCCATAATTGTGCGTGCCAAGGTATCAGCGGCAATTAGCAGAATGGCCCCTGCCACAGCTGAAACCGGCAGCAGCACGCGGTGGTCCGAGCCAACCAGCGTCCGCATGATATGAGGCACTATCAGTCCGACAAAACCGATGACTCCCGAAACGGCTACCGCCGCGCCCGCCGTCAACGAAGCCGCCAACAGTACGATGAGGCGCGTCCGCTCCACATTCATGCCAAGATGATGGGCTTTCTGCTCTCCCAATGCAAGCAGATTCAACTCCCGGGTAAATAGCATAATAACAAACCAGCCGACAATGACATAAGGGGCTACGGCCACTCCTGAAGACCAATCGCTCAGCGTTAGACTTCCCATCAGCCAGTAGAGAATTTGCTGCATCTTCTCACCCGATATCGACATGATCAGTGAAAGTCCGGCTCCGAGGAACGCCTGAACCACTACCCCTGACAGCAACAGGGTCTCTATCTGCACCTTACCTGCAATATAGGCGAGTCGATATACAATGAATAGAGTCCCTATTCCGCAAACAAAAGCGACCAGCGGCAGCGTCCACTGACCGAGAATAGCCAATCCCTGCCCAAATAGAATGAAGGAAGCCGCACCGAGTGAAGCACCCGACGAAACGCCGAGAATGTATGGATCAGCTAGCGGATTGCGCAGTACTCCCTGGTATGCGACTCCCGCCATCGCCAGTGCCGCCCCTACCAGAATGGCCATCATAATCCTCGGCATGCGAATATTCCAAACAATCACTTCAGCTGCCTTCGGCCATTCTCTCTCCATGTCCGGAACGAATGGCAAATGGGAAAAGATAATCTTCCACACCATATTAAAAGACAGTTGTGCGCTGCCGAGCGAAACACTGCCGACAACCGCAAGCAAAAGTACAAAAAGAAGGGGAAGCAGCCAGAATACCAGCTTCTTCCCAAAACCCTGTTGACCTTCTTTCACAGCCATCATTCCCTATTTTCGAAATAATTCCGGGTGCAAATCTTTTGCGATTTCTTTCAATCCCTCGGTAATGCGCGGACCCGGGCGGTTGACGACATCGGAATTGAGGGCGAATACACGGCCTTCCTTCACCGCTTTTACCTGCTGCCACTTGGGCCGCTGTTTGATTTTAGCCGCCCCTTCCTTATCGTAATATCCGTACGTATTAAGAATTATATCCGGGTTGCGCTGCAGCACTTTCTCCTCGGATAACTGCTTCCAGCCGTCCAGATCACCGGCAATGTTTTTGCCGCCTGCTATCGTTACCATGTCATGCATAAATGTACCTTTTCCGGCAGTAAACAGAGACGGGTCGACTTCAATCCAGACGTTCGGACGCTTCGCCTCCGGCACCGCTTTCACTTTCTCCTGTACCTCTTTTACGTCCTCTTTCATTTTGCTGACTACATCGTCCGCTTTCGCGTCATTGCCGGTCGCTTTACCAATCATCTCGATGGATTGGTAAATTTCATCGAAGGTTTTAGCCTCCATGACAAGCACAGGGATTCCGGTTTTGCGCAGCGCATCAACGGCTTCGCCATTGCCGGTATCCGCCAGGATTAAATCCGGCTCCAACGATACCACTTTCTCTATATTCACTTTCAAATCTCCGACTTTTTCTTTCTTTTTAACATCCTCCGGATAGTTGTCATAATTGGACACGCCTACAATGTTATCTCCTGCACCCACCGCATACGCAATCTCTGTTGCGCTGGGCATGACGGAAACAATGCGTCCGGGCTTCTTCTCAAGCTTGACTTCCTGTCCCGTGCTATCCTTGATCGTCAGCGGAAACTGCCCCTGGGCCGGTGCCTGTGTATTCTCTCCGCCGGACGGCTTTTGCTCCTGAGGTTGATTGGATGCATGATTGCTGCCGCATGCCGCAAGTAAGACCAACAACATTAGCCCCAGTATGATGGATATGTACTTCTTCATCTACCTCGCTCCTATACATACATGAAAGTAAAAACCAGAAGTAAAATGGAGAGGTATGAGCACAAAAAGAACAGCCTCCACTTTTTCTCTATCTTTCTACCTCTTGCTTTCCTACTTCTAAAATAAACGCGCCTGCTTTCGGAAGAAAGCAGGCGCAGTGTGTACGTAACTAAATATCGCACTCTATAATACCGCTGCATTCCTTATCCCCGAAATCATGGTCGACATGGCAAACAGGCAACCGTCTATCTGCCTCCTGCTTCTCTTTATTCATTCACTCACTTCGACCTCATAGCCGCAATACTTACGGACGTTCAGTACTCCGTTTTCAAAAATGAAGTATTGGCCTTTAATTCCGATCAGACGGTCTTCAATCACAGGTTGCTTGTCCAAATTGTATGCTTTGACCTTCTGTATCTGTTCCAAAATTGGGTATGCGAAATCCATCCATTCATCTTCTTTTAAAATGTACGGCTTGTATTCTTCTAGAAAGTAATTGTAGATTTCCTCGCGCAACTCCAGCAAATCCACCAGTTCCACTTCACCTTTCAGCATCTTGCGCCAGTCCGTCTTGTCTGCCACATATTGCGTCAAATATACTTCAAGCTCGCCCGCAATCTTCCGCGTAGGCACCTCGGCGATCGGAATGGCACGAATTGCACCCTGATCGACCCAGCGTTTCTTTTCATTATTCTTCCGGGTAAGCCCCACTTTGACACCGCTGCTGAGAGCAAGGTACACATAGTGGGGAATCATGCAATGCGCCTCTCCCCATTCCGGGTCGCGGCACGTCCCAAGATGGCAATGACATTCGTGCGGCTTTACAATGCACAAGTCATTTTCCGGCAGCTTCGTAAAGCATGGGTAGCAGTATCCGTTGTTATATGTTTTCTTGATGCTGCGGCCGCAGTAGATGCACTTCATCCGTCCAAGGGTAGAAATACGAATGGTTTTGCCAATCCACTCATTGGCCAAAATGGCCTCTCCGTCGAGCTTAAGTCTGTACTGCACAGGGTTGTCGTATTGATGGACGAAACCCTGGATAATACCTGTATGTTTCACACTATTCTCCTCTGCCTGTATAATCAAAAGTTTGATGTTTGGACTCGATAAAGTGGTAAGAGTTTAGCGGGCCTTCTCCGGAATATCGATTACTTTGCGCAGAAATTCTCGCGTCCGGTCGTTTTTAGGATTCGTAAACACGTCTTCTGGCTTCCCTTCTTCCATAATAACGCCCTGATCCATGAAAATAACACGGTCACACACGTCACGCGCAAACCCCATCTCATGGGTAACGACCACCATCGTCATCCCTTCCTGCGCCAGCTCTTTCATAACGGCAAGCACTTCGCCGACCAGCTCGGGATCAAGCGCCGATGTCGGTTCGTCAAACAGCATAATCTTCGGATTCATGGCGAGTGCACGTGCAATAGCTACACGCTGCATCTGACCACCAGATAATTTCTCCGGATATACGTCCGCCTTATCGCGAAGGCCTACTTTTTCCAGCAGGCGCAGCGCTTTTTCGCGCGCCTCGGCCGCATTTTCTTTTAATACTTTCATCGGAGCCAGCATGACATTTTCCACCACGGTCTTATGCGGGAACAGGTTGAAGCGTTGGAATACCATACCCACTTCTGTACGAACTTGATTGATGTTGACTTTCGGATTCGACAAATCGTGGCCATTGATAATAATCTGGCCGCTTGTCAGCTCTTCGAGTCCGTTTAAGCAGCGTAGAAACGTGCTTTTTCCCGAGCCGGAAGGCCCGATAACGCTAACTACTTCCTTCTCATTAATGACGCAATCAATGCCTTTTAACACTTCTAGTGAACCATAATATTTATGCAAATCTTTGACTTGAATTATCACAGTCCCGTCCCCTTTCCAACTGCCCTCTATCCTTTTTATTGTAAGGAAAAAACGTTAATTTGTAAAATGAATCAGCGAGGTTTTCTTCTCCTGTTTTGCCCTTCGGAAGAAAAGCCCGCAGACGGTAAACAGCAAGAATATGCCGCCGAGAAAATAGAACATGCTTCCCGGCGAAACGTACTGAATTCCGAGTCCGCCCAGATTCGGTCCCACGATGCTTCCTACGCTGAAATTAATGGACGCAATGATATTGGCCGCGGGAAGAACCGACTTCGGCACCAAATCGGCCGCATAGGCAAGGCCGAGCGAATAAAATGAACCCACCAATCCCCCGGCGATAAGAAATGCAGTCAATACTCCCCATTCATTATCCTTAAATAACGGCACCGCCAAAAATGCCAGGGCACCGGCAAAACCGGACAAAATTAATACGGGCTTGCGTCCAATACGATCGCTCCATATGCCGAGCGGCAGCTGCAGAATTAAGCTGCCGATTCCGACTACCGGCAGCAAAAATGATATCCAGCTCTCACTCATGCCCATACGCAGCCCGTAAACCGGGAAGTTACTATTGATTGATGATTCCATGTATCCGTAAAGAAACGACGGGATAAGAGCAAACCAGGCAAGCTGTATTGCACTCACATACCGGCTCCTCGCGGAAGCAGCCTTCTCCTCCCGCACCGGATACTCGTGCGGAAGTTTCAACAGCAAGAGCAATGCCAGAATGAAGAAAGCACCAACCGCTACAAAGGGGACGCCTACACCGAACGGCAGCAGATTAATCCCAAGCGGACCGATGCTGAACCCAATCGCATAAGACATCCCATAGATGGAAATATTGCGGCCCCGCTTTTCAGCCGGGCTGGTGGAAGTGATCCAGAGCTGCGACGCATAGTGGAGTGCACTGTCCCCCACACCGACCAGTACACGCAGCACAAACCAGAACACAAGGCTTTGCCACAGCGGAAACAAAAACGTCGCTATAGTAACAAGCAAGATGCCCCAGGTAATGATTCGCTTATACCCGAATCTTTGCACCGGCTTCTCAATAACCAGCATGGTAAGAAAAACCCCTATATATAAAGCGGCTGCGTTCAACCCGTTTACACCGGATGATACGCCCGCCTTCTCTAAAAGTATCGTCAGCAGGGGAAGCAACAGCCCCTGGCTGAGACCGGCGATGACAACAACCAGAATTAAAATAAAAAATCGGTAGTTAGCCGACGCGGTTTGGTTCATTCCACTCCCCCCAAAAAATGAATAACATTGACAATTCAACGTCTATTGTACTGCAGACAAAACAAAAAGGCGACGAAATTAGTTCGACGCCTTTCCATCCGCAAGCCCGCCCGCACTTTCTACGGCACCGTCGGCCGGCTCCGGCTCTTGCCGGCTTTTGCCAAAACGAACCCGGCTGACCAACAATAGAAGCAGAGGAATAATAAGGATAAACAAAGGAGACGTTACGGAACGAACCTGAGTAATGTACAAGAACAAATCATTTGAATCTTTGATAATTCCTTTGGCCATGCCCACGATAAGAAAACATAGCGGCAACACAAGCGGGCTGACGCTTTTCACTCCTGTCAGATGGGCCACCCCGTATGTAAGCGTATAAAAAACGACGATAAACTCCAGCAGTATCATCATAATATAAATCCCTAAAAACAGGATATCGATTCGTTCCACAAATTCTCCGATTTTAACGAAGCGAATCGCCGCAATGTACGGATAACTGGATGCTTGCGCCGTGCCCTCGCCGAGTACGCCGATGGAGACGATGACCCGATACGCCAGATATATACCGCTGAGTGCAATCGCCAGATAAGCCAATCGGATGGTATTTTTGGAACGCTTCACGTAAGGAAGAAATCCAAGGAAAAAAATCACCTCGCTAAGCGGGAAAATATATTGGAGGTATGCTGTAAACAAAATTTCTCCCGGCGGATGATCCAACAGGGGAAGAATATGGTATAGACGGAACTGCCCGATAAGCAAAATATTAATAAAGATAAGCAAAACCAGGTAAAACGGAAATGCCACCTGTGCAAACCGCACAATCGCTTCCACTCCCCGGTATACCGCGTATGCCGCCACCAGCACAGTTGCCAGTAAGTAGACATCGGCTGACAGTTCAGGTGTTAGTACCGAGACAACAAATTCAGAGAATCCACGCGCAAAAACGACGGCAACTTCAAGTGCAAAATAAACATACAAGAGTGTGACAAGCTTTCCAGGCCACTTCCCCAGAATATCTTCCGCATATTCAAAAAGCATTTTACGCGGATGCCGCTCCTGCAGCCGAAAATACAAATAGAACGTAAGCATGGCGAGCGGAATGGCAAGCAAATTCGCCAGTCCCCCGTCTTGCCCCCCATATACGAAATCAAAGTTCGTATTGCTGGATGTGGCGGTAAGGTAAATCAGCATGATGATAAACAGTTGACCTGCGGAAATCCTTCCTTTTTCGTACATGCATTCCACCCCCTCTATACTTCAACGCCAAAGATAGCAGGAATAAACCGCTGAGCAATTGGCCGGGTAAACTTGTACGCGTAATTGAGCAGCGCGCCGGATTCCCATCCTAACATCGGCACCAGCATAAAGAAGACGACCAATCCGCTTATCAGAGCAAATACGACTAAATCCCGCCACTCTTTGTTTTTACTGAATATCCAAACTCGCAGCACAACATAGACGAAGAACAGGATAAAAGTCAATGTCAACATCATTCTTTTTCACCCGCTTTCACCTGTCTGATTATTCCATTCCGCATCGAATTCCATTTTATAGAAATATCAGCCGGGATATTTGGATAAATCTCTCGCCACTGCCCTTTATGCTGATGCCAGTAATCTTTATGCTGACGGTGAATGAGCGAAGCAAACCCGACAATGTCCGCATTATCTTTTTTCTGCAATCGGGTAAGCAGAAGTCGCATGTCAGCAATGATTTTCTTTTCTACGTCTCCTTCCAGGCGGGCTACCGTTTCTTTCTTCGAAAGATCGAGCTGTGTGCCTGATTCAAGAACCGTACCATCCAACGTAAGCTCCATTTTAATTTTGGGCCGCCCGTTTTCAATGGTCGATGTTGCCTTTCTGTTTCTTACTTTTACTTGTACGGCTGTATTGTATTTCGTATCCGCATCGGCACCGAGAGAGACAGAATAGATGAGCTCCGGCTCCTGCTGGGCCACTTTGCGAAAGATGCGAAGTGCTTGCATTTCTTTTTTAGACAACACAGACACACGTGACGCCTGTTTTGGATTAAACGCATTTATGACTACGCCGTCTGCAATGATAATCTGGTCTTTTCCGCCTTTCCCTTTGCTTTTATTTACCTGTCCTGTAACAAATCCTACGTATGAGTCACTGTAATGGTTAATTAAATCTTTAAGCGTCACAACGACCGTTCTACCCCATTCGGATTGATTGTTAATGATGCCGTTTAATTCATAGCCCATCATCACTTCGCTGTTCGGCTCAGCGGTTACGATTTCTTCCGCTGTCTTTTTCGCAATAAGAATCCAGCTGGAATATCGAATCTCCCGATTGCGCGCGAAGAAATCAATCACTTCCTTCATCACATTCTCTCTAACCAGCGTATGCCCCAGAATAATAACTTTGCCGTGGAACCAGATGAGCTTGCCGGATGTCTGAGCGCGAAGATTCTTGGATGCTTCCATGATCGTATCGCCCGTCGCGCGGGTCGTATATACGGTTTCCGGCGAAACGGCCGTACCTTTTTCTAACGCCGGTTTGACGGTTTGAATGGATAGAATAAACTTTTTATGCTTCGGATCATAATCCACACCCGTGACCATGACCACATTCAACTGATTCAATTCCCGTACTGCAATACCGCCTTCCGCTGTACCACAGCCCTGGATCAAAGGCAGCATAATAAGAACAAGCAGGAGAAGAGGCTTCCATCCGACTTTCATGATTGACCGTCCCCTTCCTGCTGCGGTGGATTGGACGGCACGTCCGAACGCTTCAAGTCTTTTTTCTGGATGTATTCCTGACGCCACTTGCGCAGCGGATAGGGGAGTACGAAAATTTCACTTCCCCATGTGCGTACGTGCATCGGCGCAATCGGTGACATATACGGCACGCCAAACGTGCGGATCGAACACATATGGATGCCGAGCGCAACAAGTGCAATCGCCATACCGAACAATCCAAGCCCGGCCGCAATGATCATCATCGGAAAACGAAGCAAACGGGTAGCCATCGAAAGATTAAACGCCGGAACAGTAAACGAGGCGATTCCCGTAAACGCTACGACAATGACCATTGCCTGCGAGATAATCCCGGCTTCCACCGCCGCCTGGCCAATGACAAGCGCTCCTACGATACTAACCGCCGAACCTACCGGACGCGGCAGACGCACGCCGGCCTCCCTCAGTACCTCAAATGAAATCTCCATAATGAGCGCCTCAATCAATGCCGGAAACGGAACGCCGGCCCGAGCGGAAATGACCGTAAGCAGAAGCGGTGTCGGGATAAGCTCCTGATGAAATGTCGTGATCGCAATATAAAATGACGGTCCAAGCAGCGCGACAAGAAATGTCATCGTACGCAGGATACGAATCGCCGTAGAGAAGTAAAACCGCTGATAAAAATCCTCACTCGCCTGCAAAAAATCGTAAAATACAGACGGAACAATGAGTACGAATGGCGTTCCATCAATAATAATGGCGACTCTGCCTTCCGACAGAGCGGAGACGACTTTGTCGGGGCGCTCTGTGGATACAATCTGTGGAAACGGAGAATATACGCTATCCTCAATTAACTCTTCTAATTGCGCGCTCTCCAGGAGAATGTCGATATCCACATTCTTTAGACGCTCACGCACGGTTTTCAATACATCTTCTTCTACCAGTTCACGCATATACATAAAGCACACGGTTGTCTGGCTGCGGCGGCCCAGTTTTACCACTTCTGACTTTAATTCCGGGGTACGCAGACGCTTACGGATAAGCGCCGTATTATCCTGCAGCTTCTCGGTAAATCCTTCCCGCGGTCCGCGCACCAGCGGTTCGGCTTCCGGTTCCGATACGGAACGAGTGGGAAATCCCGGCGCTACTATGGCCAATGCGTGCGTCATACCGTCAACATGCACGAGCGTACTGCCTGAAGTAACCATCTCTACTGCCGCCTTAAGGTTGTCGACCTGTACTATTTTTTTTGCTGTAATCACTTGATCTTCTACATGCTGTCCAAAGAACGATTCTGGTCCCATTTCCAATAGGGGATGGATTACATGCTGGTCTAAAATATCCTCATTGACCAAATCATCAAGAAAAAATACCGCACCTTCCGGAACCCGTCCATCCTGTCCTTCTCTGGCGTTTGGGAACGTCAAAGAGTGATGAACAAACACATCAACGTCTTTAAACACCGTCTTCAACCGCTCTACATTAACCGCAGTTATCGGGTCGATTTCAATCTGTTCCAGCGGTTTACTTTCCAATAGATCTTCCGCCGTCTGTTCTTGCTCTTGCTCTATTTCATTCATCACTTTCGCCCGTTTTGGTTTTTTAAATTCTCCCATTTCTATCACCCGTTTCATTAGGGAATCTCTAGTAGGTTGTGCAGGAACAGGCAAAATATACGACCTGCAATTTTTTGCACTATCCTTGACAATTTTGTAAAGCACCTTCATAATAAAACTCAATTGAAACGGTTATCAAACGAAACGTGTCGATGGGGAATAGTACGGCAGTAGCCTGCGTTCAGAGAGCAAATCATTCGCTGTGAGATTTGCCGCACGGCCTATCGGAACCCACCCCGGAGCGCCAGGGATGAACCTGGCCAGGGTCCTCTCCCTGTTACCAACGAGGCAAGAGGGCATGCGCAGAATATGGCGCACTGCCAATAAGGGTGGTACCGCGGAAGCTAAGCCTTTCGTCCTTTTCATTAGGGATGGAAGGCTTTTTATTTTTCTGTGAAAATCATGAAGAAAGAGGGAGAAGAGGGAGGAAAAAAGATCTAAGGAAGAAAAAGGCCTTCGCCTTTTTCTACATTAAAATCCTCTCCTCCTTCTTTCCTCTCTTTTCCTTCGTACCGCAAAAGTCAGCCTCTCTCCCATCATTTTCATGACGGGGTTGCGGCTGAGATGCCGTGGTGTTTTTTTAAAAAAGATAGGGGTGACAAATAAGATGGATGCCAAGAAAAAACATCGCATTGTGGTAAAAATCGGAAGCAGTTCATTGACGAATCCGACCGGAGGATTGTCCCGTGAGAAGCTGGAAGAGCATGTAGCCGCGCTGGCTGCGCTGCGCCGCGCCGGACATGAAGTGATTCTCGTATCATCCGGCGCCGTGGCGGCCGGTTTTACGTCACTCGGATATCCATCGCGCCCCGTTACGCTCGAAGGCAAGCAGGCAGCCGCAGCAGTCGGTCAGGGTCTGCTCATTCAGGCTTATAATGAATCTTTGCGTTCGTATGGTTTAATGGGCGCACAGATTTTGCTAACACGCGACGATTTCTCGAAACGCAACCGGTACCACAATGCGATGGGCGCCCTTAATGAACTGCTCAAGCGGGGGATGCTGCCGATTATTAACGAAAACGACTGCGTGGCGGTCGACGAGCTTACGTTCGGCGATAACGATATGCTTTCCGCGCTGGTGGCAGGGTTTCTGCGCGCTGATGATTTGGTGATTTTAACGGATACCGACGGATTGTATGACGCAGATCCCCGTTCCAACCCGCACGCCAAAAAGTTTACGCTTATTGAAGAAATCACGCCTGAAATTGAAGCGCTCGCCGGCGGCTCCGGCAGCCGCGTGGGTACAGGCGGCATGCGCTCCAAGATTCACGCCGCCAAGCTTGCCCTCTCGCTCGGTATTGACGTATTCGTCGGTACGGGTACAGGAGCTGATAAACTGCTCGATATCCTTACGGGCAAGGGCGCAGGAACGTATTTCCGTAACCAGATGAAAGCGCCGCTGAAAGCCCGCAAACAATGGATTGCCTTTCATGCCGAAAGCAGCGGCCGCATCGAAGTGGATGCGGGAGCGGCACAGGCTCTTCTCTATGAAGGAAAAAGCCTGCTTCCTTCCGGCATTACAAAGGTTAGCGGCGATTTTGCCCCGGGTCAGGTTGTCGAAGTAGCAGATACGGTGGGGCGCCTGCTGGGCAAGGGAGAGATAAACTACTCGGCGGAACAGTTGGAACAGGTAAAAGGGGAATCCACTGCAGTCTGCCGCGAACGGCTGGGTGTTCACCGGGTCGAAGCGGTTCACCGCGACAACTGGGTAACGTTATGGATGGAGGAAGACAATAAACAGGAACATAAGGAGGAGATCATGCAATGACCCTACTCGAAAAAGCGAAATTGGCGAAGCATGCGGCAACTCAGATGGTAACGCTGACGACCGAAGAAAAAAACCAGGCGCTCCTGGCGATGGCAGACGCGCTTACATCTAATATAGCGCGCATTCTGGAAGCCAACAAAAAAGATGTAGAAGCCGCAAAGCAGGCAGGTGTTACAAACGCATTAATTGATCGTCTGTCCCTCTCGGAAGGCCGCATTCGCGATATGGCCGAAGGACTGCGACAGGTTGTCGAGCTGGGGGATCCAGTCGGCAAAGAACTGGAAGCGTGGGAGCGTCCGAACGGCCTGCGCATCACCAAAGTACGCGTTCCGCTCGGTGTCATCGGCATGATTTATGAAGCGCGGCCAAACGTGACGGTGGATGCGACAGGACTTTGCCTGAAAGCAGGCAACGCTGTGCTGCTGCGCGGAAGCTCTTCCGCTCTCCACTCCAATCAAATACTTGTGCAGATCCTCCGTGAAGCGCTCGCCACGACAAAAGTAAGCAAAGAAGCGGTGCAGCTTCTCGAAGAAGGCACACGCGAAGAAGTTAACAAAATGCTAAAAATGAACGATTACCTTGACGTTCTTATTCCGCGCGGCGGAGCAGGTCTTATCCGTTCCGTTGTCGACAATGCATCCGTACCGGTGCTGGAGACCGGCGCTGGCAACTGTCACGTCTACGTGGATGAATCGGCTAAACCGGATATGGCACGCGACATTGTTGTCAACGCGAAAACGCACCGCCCGGCAGTATGCAATGCGGCCGAAACACTGCTTGTACACGAGGCATGGGCAGAAAAACACCTCTCTGATTTGCTAAGGGCATTGAAAGAAAAAGGAGTGGAACTGCGCGGCTGTGAGCGTACACGTGAACTGGCCAAAGATATCGATATCGTGCCGGCAACAGAAGAAGATTGGAGCACGGAATATCTGGATTATACGATGGCGGTCGCAGTGGTCGATTCTGTAGACAGTGCTATCGAGCATATTAACCGCTATAGCACCAAACACTCGGAATCCATTGTTACAGAATCAAAAGAGAACGCACGCAACTTCCAGAAGCGTGTCGATTCTGCGGCGGTCTATCATAATGCGTCTACGCGTTTCACAGATGGATTCGAATTCGGATTCGGGGCAGAGATTGGAATCAGCACGCAGAAACTGCACGCACGCGGACCGATGGGTCTAGAAGCTCTTACCTCTTCTAAGTATGTTATCTACGGTACAGGGCAAATCCGATAAAGGGGAGAAAAACATGTCTATCCTGCAGAATAAAACAATCTGTTTTCTCGGCGCCGGTTCAATGGCGGAAGCGATGATTTCCGGGCTGGTCGATAAAAACCTGATTCCTTCTGAACAAATTTGCGCAATCAACCGTGGTAATAAAGCCCGCATTCAGGAACTTGTGTCGCGTTATGGCATCGCTACTCCAGAGAAAGAAGAAGCGATTGCCGGAGCCGACATTATTGTACTATCGGTTAAACCAAAAGACATCGCGACTGCGATTGCCAATATCCGGGCGCTGACCACACCGGAGCAATTGTTTATTTCCGTGCTGGCCGGAACGTCCACTGACTACATCTCCAGTCTGCTCGGCCATTCGGCTGCCGTCATACGCACGATGCCAAACACATCGGCCGCAATCGGTCTATCTGCAACCGCACTTGCACCGGGCAAATATGCGACCGATGCGGATATGGACCTGGCAATACAGATTTTCCAGGCGGTCGGCATTGTAGAAATTGTCCAGGAAGATAAACTGCACGCCGTTACAGGACTTTCCGGAAGCGGCCCGGCTTATGTATACTATTTAGTAGAAGCAATGGAGCAAGCCGGACAGGAAATCGGGCTGGAGCGCGAAACGGCGCGTCGCCTTATTCTGCAGACCATCATCGGAGCAGCCCATATGCTGCGCGATCAGGGGGAAGAGCCGGCAACGCTGCGCAAGCAGGTCACCAGTCCGGGCGGTACAACCGCAGCGGGAATTGCGGTACTAGAAAAGCATGGATTCCAGGAAGCTATGCTTGCCTGCATCAAGCAGGCAGTCGCCCGCTCGGAAGAAATGGGAAAACAATCGGTTCCCACCTCCTAACCGTTGCTTTGAATTCGGCAAAGGAGACAGGGTATGGACGTTTTTGCACTATACGGCCCTAGTGGTACAGGAAAAAGCACAAGCGCGCTTGAGCTTGCGCATAAGCATAAAATCAATGCCATTATTGATGACGGCCTGCTGATCTACAAAGGCCGCAAAGTGGCAGGTACGTCCGCTAAATATGAACGTACGACAGTGCAGGCGGTGAAGCGGGCAATCTTTTTCTACGAAGCTCATGCAGCAGAAGTCAGGCAGGCCATTCGCGATTTCCACATTGATCGCATTTTGCTGCTCGGCACCTCCCGTAAGATGGTGGATCGCATTGCGGCTGCACTGGAAATCGAGCCGATTTCCACGTATATCTCTATCGAGGATATTCGTTCTTCGAGCGAGATCAAGGCTGCACTCTACACGCGCCGTACAGCCGGGCAGCATGTCATCCCTATTCCCTACATTCAGGTGGAGCAGGACTTCTTCCGCCGCCTGATTGCGCGCGGCAAAAAAATTTTTTCATCCAAAAAAGAAGTTATCGGGGAAACAACCATTGTGCAACCGGACTTCGGGGGCGGACGCATGCATGTGACGGAGCATGTGCTGCGCAAGCTTGTCACATTGAGCTGTAAGGATATGCCTGAAGTAGAGAATGTGAGCAAAATTAACGTCACCTTAAACGACCTGCCGTCCGTCTCATGCGAAGTGCATCTGAATGTCTCACGCGGAACCTCACTGCCGCAAGTGGCACATAAGATTCGCCGCCGCGTGTATGATTCTTATGTACAGCATTTAAACATTGAACTGCACCATATTCATATTCATATTGGCAGATTGACTATAGCCGGCGTCTGAATGCGTCGGTTTTTTTTGTGCAAAATATGTTTGTACGTATTCCATTCCATACACGAAAGGAGCTCTTACCATGCAGCAACAGATGACAGGGCAATCGCAAGCTCAACAACCGGTGATGACGACACCTCCGAATGTAATGACAACGAAGGATGTACATTATGTAAAAGACCAGCTGAGCTGGCTGTTGGTAGCCATGAAAAAATGCAACCATTACTCGCAAGAATGTACCGATCCGCAGGTAAAACAACTCATTGATCGCGCCGGCCAGATGCACCAGCGCCATTACAACACACTGCTTCAGCACTGCCAGAACAATAACGCTTCCGCTATGAGCAGCATATCCGGCAGCATGTCGGCACAATAAGGAGGAAAGAAGATGCAAAACAACCAAATCGCCAACCCTACTTCCCCCGCGCAAAACCAGGCGCAGCAAACTCCGCAGATGACGGATCGCGATCGATTGAACGATGTTCTTACAACGCAAAAATATCTGACGGACGGCTTTAATATCGCGACACGCGAAGCAAGCCACGAGGCGCTGCACCGCGACGTGCTAACCTGCCTGACCGAGACGCATCAGTGCGCGCGCGATATCTATAATCTAATGTTCCAGCAGGGCTGGTATACGCTTGAAGCGGAAGAGCAGCAAAAACTCGACCAGACATACCAGCAGTTTAGCAGCTATACCGTACAATTCCCTTATACGTCTAAAGTTCAATAATATCTAAAAATGAAGCGTCTGCTGTGCTGTCCTTTTTCCCCAGAGAGGTTTTGCACAGTCATACCTCCTTACTTACAGATAACGCCCGGCTGTTATTTACCGGGCGTTACAGCTTATTTTCCTTCCTGTTGTTTCTTCTCATCGCTCCATCGCTTGATCTGTTCGAACAATTCGCGGAGCTGCTTCTTCTCTTCCGGATGCTCATTGGTCCAGTGCTGCACAAGCGGCGGCATCGTTTTCAGCATATGATTGTACAATGCCCACGTCTTCACCATCTCCACCCGCTCCTCATTTGCCTCGCCGGTCAAAAACTCGGTAAAGCTGTACAGCAGGCTCTCCATATCAGGCATCTGTCCGCCGCTTCCGCTCTTATCACTCATCATGCATTCCTCCGTCTCTTAGCTTTTCTCCTACCTATTATTAACCTCTTTGCCTCCCGAATTCAAACAATAATGTGCAAGGGATATGTTATACTAAATGAGAAAAAAGAAGGAAAAATGCTGCCGTTTATGAACAAGCACATTTTTCTTTTTTTCCAGTTACTCCTATACACTATTCCTTGACTTTATTTACAGAAAGAAGGCATACCTTATGAGACGATACAGCGAAATGTCACGGGAAGAACTGCAGGCTGAAATGCAGCGGCTGCGTGGGGAGAGCATGCGGAAATACCAGGCCGGCTACGTCTCTGAAGCATCGGTACTCGAATCGAAGTTCTTTATGGCCCGTTCCTACTTGCTTGACCCGGACGACTTTATGAGCGGACAGGAATACGGAGTGATCGGATATGACGAGCCGTTCTTCGTCCGTTACCTTAACGGCATTATGGCCTGGGGACATTTTCGTTCCTCTGAAGAAGAAAAAGCGTTTCCGATTGGCCGACTCGAAGAGATCACTCCTTCCTGCGGATCAGGCGGCGGCTGTTGCGGCGTTTAAGCGCGCCGCCACTCATTTTTCAGCAAGCCGTACACAATGTGGTCGACATAATGATCATACAACCATTCTCCCTGACGAATTTGCCCTTCCCGGGTAAAGCCGAGCCGCTCCGGTATGGCGCGGCTCTTCTCATTTTCTACCGCGCACCGGATTTCGACACGATTCAATCCCAGCTCATCAAATACGTAGCGAATCAATCGACTAACGGCCGCAGTCATTATCCCTTTTCCCTGCATGTTTTCAATTATCCAATAGCCGATGCTGGTACAGTGATTTATCCAATCCATGTAGTGCAGCCCTACAACTCCAACAATTCTTCCTTTATACCACAGCCCATAGTCTGTGCCGTTTTGCATCATACGCCTTTGCCTGCTGCCAGCAATAAACATTTCTATATCGGCCGTCCCCTCTGTTGCATCGATCCAGCCGAGGAAGCGCCGCAGATGTCCCCGATTTGCATGAATCAAGGCGTATAACGAGGGCGCATCCTCCATTTCTACTTCCTTTAGCTTCACGTTCTTATTTACGATCAGGTCCATCTTTCTCCCCTTTCTGTGAAAATCATGAGAAAAGAAGAAGAGAAAGAGGAAATGAGATCCAGAGAAGAAAAAGGACTTCGCCTTTTTCCCCATTGAAATCACCCCCTCGTTCTCTTCTCTCTTTTCCTTTGTACCACAAAAATCAGCCGCCCTTCCCACAATTTTCATGCCGGGGTTGTGGCTGAAAAGCATGGTGGTTTTGTACCTGAGTATATCGTGTTTTGCCAATTATTACACCGATCAAACATTGAATATTCTTCCCATACTATCGGTAGCTATCTATTCTCATGCAAAGGGGGAATTTTATGCGCCGTTATACATTCCATCTCATCTGCGCATTGCTTCTGCTGGGCCTGGCCGTGCAGATTTTTCTGGCAAGCCCGGAAGCCAGGGCGCAAACCGAACAGAAAATCGGTCAGACACCCATACCGGCCAATATTCTGGTCGCGATCCGTGAAAGCAAACCGGGAGGCGATCCAAACCCGCGCGGTCAAATCTTATATGTACAATCCATGCCGTTTAAAACATACATCCGCAATGTGCTTCCCAACGAATGGCTCCCCAACTGGGAAGCGGAGTCATTGAAAGCAGGCGCAATGGCGGTGAAAATGTTCGCCTGGTACCATGTGCTTAACCCGGTCACTATCGACAACCAGCGCTTTGCCGTTGATAACACAACGAACTTCCAGATCTACCGCGAAGGGACCAGCATGCCCCGCACCGATGCCGCACTTGATGAAACGATGCAGCTTGCATTCGTAAAAAAAGACGATACGATCTTCGAATTAAATTACCGGGCCGGTTATCCGAATTCACCGAACTTCCAGTACCGCAACGCACAAAAAATGGCTCAGCACGGCAGTCAGTACCTGGCTCATAGACAAAACAAAAATATGCTGCAGATTCTTCAGGTCTACTATGAAGGTAGAAAGCTGGTGAAGATTCCATGAAGAAGAAAGGCGCACGTAAAATATGGCTGTCCGTCCTTTGCATCGCAGCTTCCCTCACCAGTCTCCCCCTTCCGCTACAGGGCCAGGCAGAACCAAAAGAACACAGGCCGCTGCCAGAATACAAATACGAAACATTCCACCGCCAGAGTAATGACCCTCTATCTATGCAGCCGGATGTAAAACCAGGATCGGATATTCCCGGCTATAATAAGTGGGACAAATGGGCATTGATGCAGGTGAAAGTCATTGACTCGACTACCCGGAAGCCGTTAGAAAATGCAGAAGTAGTCATCGCCGAAACCGGATACCGGACGAAAACAGATAAGCACGGCTTTACTCAGGCGTTTCCGGCACCGATTATCCGCGATCCGCGCTTTACCGAAACGCTCGCCCGCCTGCATGGACAGCTTACGCTCCTTGCCTATAAAAACGGATATCGGGACACCATCTGCTATAACGTACGCATGAATGAAGGCATGACGACAACACCGGAAATCTGGATGTTTGAGATCGCGCCGGAACACCACCGGATCGAGCCGTACGTCTATCATTATCCGACCCATCATTTATTTAGCGTGAACCTCGCTGAAGAATTCCGCAGCAAATCTCAACCCGGAGCCGGACCGGAGAGCCCTGATCGCTGATGAAGATGACAAAAGGCAAACTGGCGGTGCTTGCACTCCTCATTATCCTGAACATTGTCGCATTCTTTTGGAACAAGCAGCACGATCGCATATTAGCCATTAAAGCGCAGGGGCCGCAAACGATTATCATCAACAAACACGGTTTTGTACCGAATCGGCTTGTCTATAAGCAAGGTGATGTTGTTTCTCTCATTATCCATAACCAGGACGACAAAACGCATAATTTCGTGCTGGCGGACTACTATGTGTTTTCTCCTGATTTACATAAAGGCGAAACAACCAGAATCCAATTTACCGCTGTTAAAAAGGGAAACTTTTCTTTTGTTTCCGACACGCCTGGCTACCCGGAATTAGGCTATAAAGGTCTTTTGAAAGTCAAATAAGAAAAAGCAACGGTCGGGACAACCGACATCTCCGTCACCGTCCCGGCTTCTTCTTTTTTCGTGATTTTCACAGAAAAAAAACTCGCCCATTACATGGCGAGTGCGGATTCAAAAGGACTGATTACAATACGTCCCCGCTGTACTTGGCGGTGAAAGGCGTCCTTTTCGATCACAAAACCTTCGTTTGAGCCTTCATACCGGCAGGCAAAAAATAAACGATCCATCTCCTCAACCGTAAAAGGCTTCTTCTCTCGTGTCAGATGATATTGACGACCTACATGCTGCTGTACCACAACAATTTCACTCCCACTCCGTTTTATTTGTATCTGTATCATAACACAAACTGTCATAATACAGCAAGATGTTTTTTGAAAATTATTGTAATACAGTATCTTTCCGCTTCACAAACCAGGTCACAAGCGTGAGCGGCACAAGTCCAAGCAGCGTCAGCACGCCGAAAAACGTATACGTTGTTAGAATGCCGTACGCGTCCACCAGCATGCCGCCCACTACGTTTGTCGCCATAGAACCCAATCCGAGGCCCATCGACGTATACACCGAGAGTGCCGTTACCCGCAGCTCGTCCGGCGTATTCTCTTTCACAAACTGGGCTGCAGAAGCAAGGTACAGCCCGACGGAAAAGCCCTGGATAAAAAACAGAATTAGCACAGCGGTCGGCGACGGACTTGTTCCGTACCACAGCCAGCGCAGGGCCGAGACCAGCCCCGCGATAAGAATCGTCTTCTCCAGACCCAGGCGTTGAATAAAGAAGCCCGACCATTTCATAAACGGCGCCTCACTTCCGGCAAACAGCAGAAACGCAAGACCGATACCGGCAACCTGTCCGCCCAGACTGTCATATAACAACCCGAAGAAAATATTATTGCCGTTAATCGGGCCGAAGATTAAGAATGCACTCATAAGAAATAGCATATAACGGGGAATTCGAACAAGCCGGGCGAGTCCCTTAAATACATTTACAGTCCCCATGGAACGTTCTGTACGCACTCCCCGCAGACATGCAAACGCGCCCAACTGCGCAACTGTGTATACATAAAAGATGGCACCCAGCCCAAACCAGTCGGCAAGTAATCCGGCCACAAGCGTCGCCACCGCAAACCCGATCGCGCCCCACTGCCGAATCCTCCCAAATTCAATCCCGGTGTGTGCCGCATACTGCAGCGCCAATCCATCGGAGATGGGCACCGCTCCGCTCTGGAAGAAATGCAGCAAGCCATAAAGCAAGGCAAACGTAATAAAACTTCTTCCTCCCCAAAGCAGCAATAACGCGGCAGCAGCCGCACAGAGCAGGATGCTGCTCAAAATCTGCCGTGACATCTGAAACCGGTCGCACAACATTCCCCAGAACGGCTGGGCAAAGATTGCGACGATCGGACCGACCGAGACAATAAGACCAATCTGTGTGCCGCTCATCCCAATGCTTTTTAAATAATGGGACAACAATGGATACAATGCGCCCAGCACAAAATAGACAAAGAAAAACAGCCCGCTAATGCTTACGGACTCTCGCCTCCAAAACGGCATCCCCATCTCTTTGCTCTCCTTTCCGCAAAAAACAGAGGGCAAACCCATATAGGTTTGCCCGTGTCATTCCGACCGTTCTTATCCTTTATAAGCCGGAAGAATCTTCTTTGGATTCACCGTTCGCTTCTTCTCCCATGTCTCCGGCTTCGCCTCGTCATACTGTTCAAGAAACGCAATCACTTCTTTTGTCAGCGGTGTTGGCGTCGATGCGCCGGCGGTCACTGCAACTTTCCGCTTGCCTTCAAGCCATTTCACATCCAGCTCACCCAGGTCGGCAATCCGGTATGCAGGCACGCCTGCAATTTCTTCGGCTACCTGGGCCAGACGGTTGGAATTGTTGCTGCGTGGATCGCCTACGACAAGCAGCAAATCGGCTTCTCCCGCCTGCTTGGCCACCGCTTCCTGGCGCACCTGGGTTGCCATACAAATCTCATTGTGGATTTCGCACTGTGGATATTTATGAATGATCCTATTCATAATATGTTTGATATCCCACTGGCTCATGGTCGTTTGATTGGTCACAATCAATTTCTCATGCGCCAGATTCAGCTTATCAACATCCGCTTCTGTCTCGATGAGATGTACACGGTCCGGTGCTATCCCTATCGCTCCCTCGGGTTCCGGATGTCCCTTCTTACCAATATAGATAATATGGTATCCCTGGGCGACCTTGCTCCGGATTAAATCATGCGTTTTGGTCACATCAGGACATGTCGCGTCCACAACGGTCAAACCTTTGGCATGAGCACGCTCGCGCACCTCAGGCGATACACCGTGTGCGGTGAAGATAACCGTACCTTTCTCGATCTGTTCAAGCATCTCCAGACGGTTCGGCCCGTCCAACGTAATGATGTCTTGATCCTCGAACGCTTTTACTACATGGCTGTTATGAACAATCATGCCGAGAATGTAAATCGGCCGGGGAAAATCAAAGTTCTGTGCTGTCTTCTGCGCCAGCACCATGGCGTCTACAACGCCGTAACAGTAGCCGCGGGGTGAGATTTTAATGACTTCCATAGCGTGTACTGCCTCCCCACTGTTAGATTCGGGCGCCAATGTATAGCACCACCGCATCTATTATAACTCAAGTGGCAGGGTCAGTGCACCCCATTCGCGCAATTCAAGCGTACGCGCGCCTTCTACTACTACCGGGTCGTTCTGCGCGAGTTCCAGCGCTTCTTCATATGTATCCGCAATATAGATAACCATACCGCCTTTCCCGTCCGTAAACGGTCCCGCGGCCATAATCTTGCCTTCATGGTACAGCTTATTAATGTAAGCGAGATGAGCCGGGCGATGTTGCGCGTTTTTCTCCTGATCGATAATGGGCAATAATGCGACGTATTTCATATTCCAAGTCCCCTTCCCAATGTTTGGAATGCAAAAAAGGGTCGTCCCATTGTCCAACCCCTTTTTTGACCTTCTTTTAGTTTAACTCCTAGGGCACCGCAAATCCAGTCGCTACGATTAATACATCAGCGAATATGCAGACTGCCAGCGCGAGGCCCGCAAAAGCCATCGCAAATTTGTTCTTCTGCTTCGTCACATTCCGAAGACCCCATGCAACAAAGAACGTGAACACGAACATGAGAATATTCATCAGCATATTCCCTCAACTCCTCCCGTGTAAACCTGAAGTTATGATACCAAAACACCTTTTATTTTATCAAAGACAGACAAACACTGGCAAATAAAGTTTGTGTCTTTTTGTTCACTTCTAGTCAAAACAATGAGCGAAAAGGCATTTTTTTATTCATCTTCTTCATCCGGCTCTGTCTCCTGCTCACGCTCGATATAGACCAAATCGCCCGGCGTCCATTCCGCCTGACCGCTCGTCAGGTTGGTAATCAACTCCTTCAGCGGTTCTTCCTTGCCTTCTTCTTCGCCGACGGTAACCGTAACCCTGTCCAGATACTGAATGCCGACAATCCGGTATTCACGTGCGTTCAACTCATTCTCTACTTTGCCGAGGAATGTGTAATCAAACGAGAAATGGTGCTCCCGCGTTAAAATCCGCTCAACGATCCCTGCCGCACGCACTCCCGCGCTGGCCGATTTGCCGTATGCGCGGATAAGGCCACCGGCTCCGAGTTTGATGCCTCCGAAATAACGGGTAACCACAATGGCAGTATCCTTTAGCCCTTTTTTCTTAATAACTTCAAGAATGGGCTTGCCTGCCGTGCCGCTTGGCTCTCCGTCGTCGTCCATCTTCTGGAATTGATCATGCTCTCCTACGATGTAGGCTGAGCAATTGTGCGTGGCGTCCCAGTGCTTTTTCTTGATTTCCTGTATAAAAGCGACCGCTTCTTCCTGTGTCGTCACCCTCTTTACATAACTGATAAAGCGGGAGCGGTTGATTTCGATTTCCGTCTGTCCTTCCGGTCGCACTGTTAAATATCGCTGCAGCATATAAAAAACCCCCTTTTTCTGTGAAAATCATGAGAAAAGAAGGAAAGGGAAGAGGAAATAAGATCCGGGGAAGAAAAAGGCGTTCGCCTTTTTCCCCATTGAAATCATTGTCTCGTTCTCTTCTCTCTTCCTTCGTACCACTAAAGTCAGCCGCCTTCCCATCATTTTCATGTCAGGGCTGTGGCTGAAAAGCTATCGTCGTTTTCATGGTTCAAAATAAGAAAAGATGATGCAAGAGGTTGGAAAACATTATCCAGCATGGACCCATTTCAAATCTACAGGATATAATAATAAGATGACCGTATAAATTATGATATCACACGTAAGGTTGGTGTACGATGATATTGACGTTGTTTGACGGGGCAATCCCGTCACCCCTTTTGTTCGTTAACGCTCCAAACGAAGGTGCGGTTTCATTCTGGAGGACGATCGAGCCTTATCTTACCTTTTTGTTCTCGCTATCCGTCTTTCTGATTGCATTTCTTATCGTACTCGAAAACCGCAATCCTTCTCGGACAGTGGCGTGGCTTATCATTCTCAATTTTCTTCCGATCGTCGGATTTATTTTCTATATCCTGCTGGGTCGAAACGTACGCAAACGCAAGCTGTTCCGAAACAAGTTCATTAGCAACGCCGAAGTGATCAAGAAGCTGGAGACCGCTCCTGCTGGCTTTCTGAATGAGAGCGATTTCTGGCAATATCCCCATCTCGCATCCAAGCGCAGATTGCTAAACTTAATGGTGAATGTATCGCAGTCGCCGTTCACCCTCAAGAATCGCAGCAAGATTCTTACCAATGGCGATGAGACATTCCGTCAGATGATTCAGGACATGTCGGAAGCGAAGGATCATATTCATTTCCAGTTCTATATTATACGTCACGATACGACCGGGCAGCAATTTAAGCAGGTACTTATCGACAAGGCCCGTGAAGGAGTGAAGGTGCGGGTAATCTATGACGGGGTCGGCAGCGTGCGCCTTGATAAGCGCTATATCGCAGAACTCAGGGAAGCGGGTGTTGAAGTGGTAACATTCTTCCCGGTTATCCTGCCATTCCTCAACAACAAGCTCAACTACAGGAATCATCGGAAAATTGTCATTATCGACGGCAAAATCGGGTTTGTGGGCGGATTAAATATTGGAGATGAATATCTGGGCAAGGATACGCGATTCGGCTTCTGGCGCGACTCGCACGTACGGCTTGAAGGAGAATCGGTGTATTTGCTCCAGAATATTTTCTTGAAAGATTGGTTCTTCGTCACAGAGGAAAATATTGAGGGAGACCGGTATTATCCGGCGCTTACCGAAGCGCCCGGCGAAGAGCTGATTCAAATTGCTTCCAGCGGTCCGGACTCTGACTGGGAATCGATCTGGCAAATGTATTTTTCCATTATTGCGACAGCTCAGGAAAAAATTTACATCACATCACCCTATTTTATTCCGGATGAATCCATCAGCATGGCGCTGAAAACCGCTGCACTAAGCGGATTAGATGTAAGGCTGCTGCTGCCAAGCCGACCGGATCATCATACGGTATTCTGGGCGTCACGTTCGTATTTTCAAGAACTGCTGGAAGCCGGTGTGCGGTTCTATCTGTATCAACCAGGCTTCGTGCATGCAAAAATTTTGTTGGTCGACGGCGTGGTGGCTTCCATTGGAACGGCAAATATGGATATTCGCAGTTTTCAGCACAACTTTGAAGTAAATGCTGTCATCTACAACAGCAATTCTGTATACAAGCTTGAGCAGGACTTTATTAACGACCTGCAGGATAGCAAAGAGCTCACATTGGAGGTATACAAACGACGTCCCTGGCATCACCGCATTCTTGAATCGATAGCTCGCCTGCTGTCGCCGCTCTTATAAAAGAAAAACAGGAATAAAAACGAGACTGATGCATCAGAATCGCAAACAAAGTCTTTGTTTTTATCCCTGTTTTTCGCCTTATTCAGTCCCCGCCTGATTATCGGGCAACACGGTACCCGCGCGGTTTGGCGGGCGCCATCTTTTCAAGCGGCAGAATCTCATAGCGGTTTTTATTCTGGTATTTATGAATTTTAATGAGGTTCTTCTCTTCCAGGCTCTTAATCTTTCTTTCGACGGTATTTTTGTTCATGTTGCACGTTGCCGCAATTTTTCGAATGGAAGGGACAAACTTGCCCTCGCCGCGCTGAAAGATTTGCAGCAGAAATACATAAATCATGAACTCAAACGGATCAAGGCCCAATGAGAACAGGTCATTATTGGACGTTTGAAACATTTCATTCAATATATCCACTCTATCACCTCTTTTTTTCCGTATCCCTTCCTTCATTATTCCTTATTTCTATCTTTTATTTCAAGAGTAAGAGTTGAGGATTCTCGCCTTTTTAAAGGCGGAGGGGAATCAGCTCCATCTTCCTCTTCTATTTCCAGTATAGTATGATGATAATTTCATAGTGGCATAAAGTCGCAAATGGCCTGTAACGTCTCTCACCTCGGTGTCGAGCCTGTCATTTTGAGAATGCACGGAACTGACGGGTAATAAGAGGTATTCGTTACTGATATTTTTTTGTGTTAAGATACTCAATAAACGGAAGTGTAAAAAATGTTGATATTACTCCTACAAAAAATAAAAGCGTAAGGAAATATAGATTTTCCCCTACGCCTTTATCGCTTATTTAAATGCTACATTCACATGATAACCAACCGGCTTATAAATTTGCTGCATAACACGCACAGCACGTTCTTCCGCCGTCTGTAAGATTCCATTTTCTTTTGCTTCCTGGCGCAGTTTTTCGCGTGCCTCAACAAGGAATTCCTGCTGTTCATCCGGTGTCATCTTCTTCCGAAAGATCTCTTCCTCAGAGAATACTTTCACTTTATCAATATCAATATTCGGTTCCTGTAAAAAATCCGCCCGCGGCAGTGTAATTGTCATTTGTTTATTTTGTTGATCAATTGCAATATCTGAAGGAGTTACTTTTTTCAAATCAATGCCAATGAGGATTTTAGCCGGTACATCAATATGAAAAAAACGTTTTGTACCCGGAAGTTCAACATTGTAGAAACGATACGCGTCTTCTCCTTCCAACGTCGTCATTACTACTGCCTCTGCCGTCGTTAGATACGACAAATCCCGAATCTCCTGAACGACTGTCTGACCGGTAACATCCGGCGAACCAAACCACTGGTTTCCTGCCCAGACACCGGTACCGAGTACAGCGATCCCCACTATCACCGCGCCCGCCAAATTCCTTGTTTTTTTCACCCAGCGCGATCGTGGAAACCATGAGCGAAGCTTTCTTTTCTTCTTCGGCCCCTGTTCCATCTCCGCGTATGGCAATCGGTAAATAGTCGCCCCCCTTTGTCCGCGCCCTGCATCACGCCTTGACCGCAGCATATCGTCCCTGTTGTTCACCGTTTCTCCTCCTACTTCAGTACCTCTGGGTGACGTACTTCTTTTTCACATTAATTTGACGCCAAAAAGCAAAAAAAGTCGCTGGGCAAAATGAGCGACTTTTACTATAATATCCCAGTTTATATATTATATCCATTCGAGCGTAAGTATGCTAAGCAAACAGAGGAGAAGAAAGAAAAAAGATACCCATTTCATGATATCGACTGTCTCTTTAATATCGTTCGGTTCAATAGGTCGATGCGCCTCCCCCATTTTTGCACGGTGAGAAGGAATGCCCTGATAATAGTTTGTACCGCCAAGTTGAATTCCCAACGCACCGGCGACTCCCGCCTCAGTAAATCCGCTGTTCGGACTCGGATGGCGTCTGGCGTCACGCAGAATGATGATGGCACAGTTCCGAGAATCCAGACGCATGACCCAGCTTACGAATACAAGCGTAAGTGCGGCCAAACGGGCCGGTATGTAGTTGGCAAGATCATCGAAGCGAGCCGATGCCCAGCCTAAATTCCGGTACTTTTCGTTTTTGTAACCGATCATCGAGTCGAGTGTATTAACAGCCCGGTATGCCATCGCCAGCGGTGCCCCCCCGATGGCGGCATAAAATAGCGGAGACAGAATCGCATCCACAATATTCTCCGCCACAGTCTCCACGGCACCTCGCGATACTTCCTGTTCGTTAAGGGATTCTGTATCACGTCCGACGATCATGGAAAGCGCATGACGCGCCTCCTCCATCTTCCCTTGCTTCAGCAAGCGGTAGATGCCCATGCCCGCTTCCGCCAATCCTTTTGTGGCAATCGTCGTCGAGATGAACCACGCTTCCGCCACCCAGGCCAGCCAAGGGTGAATCAGGTGCAGGAGCGTAAGCAAGCCCCACATACACAGGAAGCTGCCTCCGACAAGAATAATAGGAAATAATATACCGGCCTGCTTCAACTGTTCTTCCCGCGGGAAAAACATTCGAATTTTTGCTTCTAACCAGGTGATCACACGCCCCATATAGACAACCGGATGCGTGATCCAGCGCGGATCTCCGATGACGCGGTCAATAATATAGGCCGTAAGGATAATACATGCACGCTCAAGCATTATCATTCTCCTTGCGTAGCGACCGCTTCATAGACCGCTTTGTAGACAAGGCGTCCAATCGCGTTGCCGATAGTAGTAGCGGCTCCGGCAAACCGGTGCGGCGCTCCGTATTCGAATTTCTGCGTAGAAGCCAGAACAATGGAATCGGTGGTTGTTCCCGTCGCTATCTCACCGTCTTCATCCACAATCTGCAGATCCTGCAGCACGGCCGATTTCGCTTCGGTAGCGGTAATAATACCGTTAATCATGGCCGACGGCGTCAGAAGGGCGTCGATGAGCAGGAAAATATTAATCGTACCGCATTGATAGGCAGAGAATGTCTCTCTGATTTTTCCGGCGCGCGCGCCGTTGCTCGTACCGGCCGTAGCACAGCACACGATACGATAGCGATCCCCGGCTTCTTCTTCCAGTGCGGCATGCGTAATCTTAGCAGCGGTCTGCAGGCCAATCGCAGCGTCCGCGGGATAGCCCCATACCGCCATTTGTTCCCGCATCATCTCTGCCGGGTTTTCGCACCGATATGTCAGCGGTACCTTCCAATTGACGAAATGAGTTGCCGTCGTCCACCCACCCCGCCAAAGCGCACTGCTGACCGCGGTTAACGGTTCGGCAGACGTAATCAGCAGATGATCGTCCGCATAGTCGACGGTAATATCCGGCCATACGGCGGAAACATACGATGTACAATGGCGAAACGGCTGAGTCATACGGTAATTCCTTTCTGGTTTCTGGCGGTGTCAAATGTATAAATCGAACGGTGCCAGTTCTCCATGCACTGGCGTAGCACATCAGTCTGATGTGCGCAGGACGAGGAACTTGCATCCAACAAAATGCCGGCAAGCGTTCCGCTGTGAGCCACGATGACACCAAGCCCTCCTATATCCTGGCAAAGCGCTTTCAATTCATTAAAATCCGGATGCGGCAAACGCTTCTGATGCATCTCCGCACTACGTGTCGCCACGTGACCGATCAGCTCACTGTCGCCTGTCCGAAAAGCTTCCTGAAGTTTCAGCAAAAGATGGTCGTACTCTTTCTCCTCCTGCGGCGTATAGGCTGCCTGACGCTTATTAAACGAAACGGTATCCACTTTACCGCCCCGGTCCACCCCTATAATCTTCATGGGGGGGAGCTGTCCCAGACTGGCCACAACGCGCCCGTGATGATGCTGGTACGCTACTACTTCCTCGTACATAATCCCGTCGGTCGGCTCGACCTGGACCAGCATCGAGGAAATATGCTGGGGCAGCAAGCGCAATTTGTACGCTTTCGATACGGCGCGGCAAGCGGCGATCATATCCGCTGTGCTCGTCGCAAATCCCTTACCTTCAGGCAGTGACTGTTCGAGCAGGAGCGTTCCTTGAATCGAAATCTGATATTCTCTCATGAGATGACGCAGAATGCGGCGAACTTTAATCTTCTGCGGCGACGTCAACAATTCGCCGGAAGCGGAGGGGTAAAACGTTGCATTCACATAGCTTGCGATCGGCAGCGAGACAAGAAAGGGCACACCTTCCCTCTGTCCCTGCAGCAGCTCGCCAAACGTGTGACACGCTGTGCCTGTGGTTGCTTTCATGGTTTCTCCTCTTTTCCTATCCGTTTTCTCTATTTTTCATTTTTTCTCTCTTTTTCCTCATACCACAAAAGTCAGCCGCTCTTCTCCGCATTTTCATATCGGGGTTGCGGCTGAGATGCCATGGTCATTTTCTATAATGAAGGCGAACTCCATGTTTGTCCATGCTTATCTACGATGAAAATTTCACCTGTGCCCGGTCCTCTCACAGACCAGAACGCTGACGGTTTCCCTGTGACATGGCCGGTCAGAAACCAGCGAATCGGTCCGCCGTGCGTAACCAGTACAGCCGTCTCATCCGGATGCATTTGTTTCTCTAATGCGAACAACCAGCGGCTGACACGATTTCCGAGTTCAGCAAGACTTTCCCCGCCCGGTGGTGCAGTTTCGTACGGGTTATTATACCATTTTTCTGCCAATTGTTTATCGGTCTGCATAATTTCTTCATATGTTTTTCGATCCCAGCGTCCAAAATTGAGCTCACGAAGCTCCGGAACTTCCATCACAGCAAGCCTGTGCGGAGAGGCAATGATGGCTGCCGTCTCCCGACAGCGTTCCAGATCGCTCGTATATACATAGTGAATGGTTTCTTTTTCAAGCCGCCTGGCTGCGGCTTTGGCCTGCTTTTTCCCGCGGTCGGTAAGCGGCGCATCATAATGTCCGAGATAGCGGCGTTCCCGGTTATCCGCCGTCTCACCGTGCCGTACCCATATCCATCTCATGGCCAAAGCCTCCCTGCAGCGATGATGCATACAAGCGCGGCCGCTTCCGTCCATTCGACCAGTGCTCCATAGCAGTCGCCTGTTAAGCCACCCAATCGGCGCGACACACCGCGAAGAAACAGCCAGCTTCCGAAACCCGCAACTACAAGCACAAAAATGCCGGCCCCATTGTATAGCACGGCGGTAATACCAAGTGCAAGTACGAAACCGAGCGCAACCTTCCATCCGGAAAGGCCGCCGCGCAGCCCGGTCCCGAGTCCTTTTTCTGTAATATACGGCCAAAACCAGATAGCGCCCACCAGTGCCGTACGCGCAAGCAGCGGCGGAAGCAACAGCCAGAAATTCAGGTGGCCTGTGATGATTTCGTACAGAGCCGTTATTTTCACCATGAACAAGAGAATCGCTGCGGTAACCCCCATAGCGCCTACCCGGCTGTCTTTCATAATGGCGAAAATTTTTTCGCGGTCCCGATGACTGCCCAGTCCGTCCGCCAAATCCATCCATCCGTCCAAATGCAGGGCGCCTGTACTGTATATCCAAAGGGTTAACGTCAATACGGCTGCAAGCGGAGCGGGCAGCAACCATCCGACAAGCCAGGAACTTCCCCATAGCAAAAACCCCAGCAGCAGGCCGACCGCTGGATAGAATGCGACACTGTGCTGCCAATCTTTTGCGTCTTTGCTTAGATACGGGACCGGTATGCGGGTAAGAAAAGCGACGGCATGAAAAAATGCATTCATACGCCCTCCCCCTTAATCTTCCATGGAATGCCTGACAGCACAGCGTACACTTCTTCCGCTTCCGACGCGATCCGCTGATTGGCCTCACCAAGCGTATCCTGAAACCAGCGGCCCAACTTCGACATCGCGACACCGCCCAATCCAGTCTCACTGGTGACAGCAATGATCGTACCCGGGTAGTCCCGAACGGCGGAGAGCCAGCGGTCTATCTTACCAAGAATCCGCTCCGTCTCGGCCGGATCGCGCCACTTCTCCTCCGGGACATCGATAAGTAGATTGCTAATCCAGGTGGAAATACAGTCAAACAGCACAACATCGTAAGCGGAATAGGAGGCGACCATCTCGTCGGCATCGCACGGAGTTTCAGCCAATCCCCAGGAAGCGGGCCGACGCCCGCGATGCAATGTGATACGCTGTTCCATTTCCTCATCGCTGCATACGCCTGTTGCCACATACAGAACCGATGCGCTTTTTTCTTGGGCCAGCCGTTCCGCGAATGCGCTCTTGCCGGATCGCACCCCCCCTGTAACCAGCACGATACTCACAGCTTCTCTCTCTCCTTCTCCCCGACTTCCACAAGCGCTTGCAGCAGCCGATTATTCTCGTCTCTCGACCGCACAGCGATACGAAAATCCCGTGAAGTCAATCCCGGATACATAGCGCAATTGCGAATCATAATCCCGCGTCGGCCCAGCTCTGTCTGCAGCGTCTCCGCCTCTTGTCCTTCAGGAAGACGCACCAGCAGAAAATTCGCCTGTCCCGGCCATACCTGAAAACCCAATTTATCGGAAAGCTCCAGGCGCAAGTATTCACGCTCTCTGCAAATCAACTCACGGGTAGCGGCTTCATACTCTCCCACCCGGCAGCATGCTTCTCCGGCCGCCAGCGCCAGGCGGTTGACGCTCCAGGGTACCTGCTTGCCTCTCATGCGTGCAATCATATGCGGATGAGCCACCGCAAATCCGAGACGCAGGCCCGGAATAGCATAAAACTTCGTTAGTGACCGAAGCAAAACGACGTGTGGATACAATGTCAATTCTCCGAGCAGCGTATTCTCAGTATACTGCGGCAAAAAGTCAATGAACGCTTCATCAAGGATAAGATATGTTCCGTCCGCTTCCGCCCAGGCAGCCAAACGACGCAATTCTTCCATTGAATACATAAGCCCGGTCGGATTATTCGGATGACCTACAAAAAGAGCATCGACTTCTTCTATCAGCGGCCGCAGTTCTTCTATAGGAGGCAGAAACCCCGTTTCTTCCCTTCCGACACAACCAATTACTTCTGCTCCATACTGGCGCGAAAGCTGTGTATATTCCACAAACGAGGGGTAAATCACACCAACTTTTCGTGGTGAAAGCGCCAGTAGAATAAGCGCCATACATTCAGCGGCGCCATTTCCAATAAGCAGCATTTCCTCCGGAACTCCGTATTTCTCCGCCAACCCGCGAAGGAGCCCGCGGTGCGCCGGATCAGGATAATGAACCACGTTTTGCATCTCATGCTCCATCGCTGCAAGCACTTCGGACGGCGGACCCAGCGGATTAATGTTAGCGCTGAAGTCAAGTAATTGATCCGCTTCTATGCCAAACAGCGCGGAGGCGGTCAGCAAATCGCCGCCATGTCCGAACCGTTCCAGATGTTCCATCAAAACTCAATCCCCAGCACGGCCGGAATGCCTTCATCGTAATAATGCTTGACAGGATTCATCTCCGTAACCAAATCGGCCCGGTCGATGATAGCCTGCTGTGCATTCCGACCGGTAATCACCATGTGCATGCCGTACGGCCGTCCCTCAATAAGCTCCAGCACTTCATGAAGCGGTAGCACATCGTCAATCGGAAATGAATTGATAGCGAGCGCATTGTTCAGCTCATCCAGTATCACCACGTCATACGCGCCGCTCATCACTTTTTCTTTAGTAAAAGCCCAGGCGCTTTTCAGCGCTTCCCGGTGCTCCTCCGGCGTTTTTAACCAGGTAAAGCCGATGCCTTTCTGGTGCATTTCGATACCAATTTTATCAAATAGTATTTTCTCGCCGTATGTCCGATCAGGCGATTTGATGAACTGAATCATCAATACGCGCTTGCCGCGGCCCGTGGCCCGGACCGCAAGCCCAAGTGCCGCCGTCGTTTTTCCTTTGCCGTCCCCTGTATAGACAAGGATCAACCCCCGCTGTTTATCCGGTTGATTCATACTGTTCCCCCCATTTGTTATGATAAATAAGCGTATCGAGCACGCGCCGCTTCTCCCATTTCTCCGTTTCCAGGATCGGTGCGGCGGGATAGTGGTCCGTATAGCCGAACGAGAGCAGAGCCACAGGATCTATATGCGGCGGCAGCTCAAGAATATCACGCACATCGTTTTTCTTATAGAAGCTGACCCAGCCCATCGCGATGCCTTCTGCACATGAAGAGAGCCACATATTCTGGATGGCACAGGCCGTTGACATGATATCGGTTTCCGGAATCGAATTGCGGCCCAGCACGTGGGAACCGCCGCGCGTCGGGTCACACGTTACGCAGATGGTCAGGGGGGCTTCCTGAAGTCCCTGCACTTTCAATCCGAGAAACTTTTCCGCCCGCTCCCCTTCATAGTGGATGGCAAGCGCTTTTCGTTCTTTTTCCGCCGCCCAGGCAAGTCGCGCCTTCACTTCATCGGACGTAATTAAGATGAAATTCCACGGCTGCATAAAGCCGACGGACGGACCGAAGTGAGCGGCTTCGATAATCCGCCGCACTGCTTCCATAGGAAGGGGATCGGGAAGAAAAGACCGGACATCGCGCCGCGTTTTAATTACCTTGTATACCGCCTTCTTTTCTTGTTCAGTAAACTTCATGGTGCTCCTCTCCTTATGTATCTTCTTCGCCTTCTTCCCGCATCAGTTTCATAAACCGTTCCCAGAGACGATCCGTATCCTTTCTTCTGGCATCAAGCAGAAACTCATCCGCCAGCAATTCTCTAAACAAGCGTCGGCGTCTCTTTGGATTCTCCACCTGTTCTAAAATCAACCTGCGGGTTTCAGCCAGGAAATCAAGATAGATTTCATACGCCTCGTCATACCTCTCCGCCAACTCTTCAATAAGCTTACGCGACAAACCGGGACTGGCTCCTTCCGTCGATACGGTCAACAGCAGCTTCCCCCGATGCAGTTGGGCCGGAACGGTAAATGTGCTCAAGTCGGGCCGGTCAGAGATATTAAGCAGTTGGCCGCTTTCTTTCGCTTCATAAACGGCCAGATTCACTTCGGGATGATTTGTGGCCGCAAAGATAAGGAAAGCGCCGTGCACATCTTCGGGGGTAAATGCCTTTTTCCGCCAGACAATACGGCCGGCTTGCGCCAGATCTTGCAGCCGTTCGGTTAACTCAGGGCTGACCACGACAACGGATGCGCCTGTTTGCAACAGTGTCATCGCTTTCCGTTCCGCCACGCCGCCACCGCCAATAATGACGCAGGTCCTGTTTTTCAATTGCAGCAGCACAGGGTACAAACGGTCTGTCATCAATACGCCCTCCTTATGTAACAGGAAGCGGTAACTCCATAATTTCATACAACTTTTTCATATCCAGATGCTCTCGTACAAGTGCCGCCAGCGCCGTATAACTGGCCTCTCGCCGTTCTGATTCGGTCCGCACTTCCTCGCTTACCGGGTCCATACCTTTTTGCACACGGATATGGTTAAGCCATGCGCGGGTAAACGCCCGGTTGTGGAATACACCGTGCAGATAGGTACCCCATACGGCCTCATCGTCGGCAATTGTACCGTCCGTATGACCGTCAGTAAGCCGGAACAGGGGACGACTGCCATCTTCCCTTACAGTCTGCCCCAGATGGATTTCATATCCGGTTACCTCCTGACCGGCTGCAAAGGAAGCGCCGCATACTTCTCCTTCCACGCGCACCGTACGCTTACCGGCATGGAATGTTGTATGAATCGGCAGCAGCCCAAGTCCCTGACTGTGCCTATGTGTCGACTCCACCCCATCCGGGTCATGCAATTCTTTGCCCAGCATCTGATAGCCGCCGCAAATACCGACAACATACGCACCGTTGTCCGATGCTTGCCGGATTAACTCGGCCAGCCCGGTTTGCTTCAGCCACCGCAAATCGTCTGTCGTATTCTTCGTACCCGGCAGCACAACCACGTCCGGATTGTTCCACTCCGCCGCCGAGGCAATAAGCCGTATCGTGACACCCGGCTCATCATAAAGCGGGTCCACATCAGTAAAATTAGAAATACGCGGCAACCGAATGACCGCAATGCGAAGCGCCTTATCCGACTCGTCCCGCTTTTTCAATCGAAGCGAGGACAGCGCCAGGGAATCTTCGGCGTCGATGCCCATATCGGCGTAGGGAATCGTTCCTAGTACCGGGATTCCGGTATGCTGCTCCAGCCAGTCAAGCCCCGGCTTTAATAGAGAGAATTTTCCGCGAAATTTATTGATGATAAATCCCTTGACGCGTGCGCGCTCGGATTCATCCAGCAAGGCAAGCGTACCGACAAGCGAGGCGAATACGCCGCCCCTATCGATGTCCGCAACCAGCAGCACCGGAGAGTTAACCAGATCTGCCACTTTCATATTGGCGATGTCGCGGTCTTTCAGATTAATCTCCGCCGGACTGCCCGCGCCTTCAATGACAAGCACCTCATAGTCTTCCGCCAGCTTGTTCAACGACTCCCGTAGAATGGGAATCGCCGTAGGCACATAATCGTTCCGATATGCGCTCGCGCCCATATCGGCATAATGCTCGCCGCGTACAATGACCTCGGCAATCATATCCTGCTTCGGCTTCAATAAGATCGGATTCATGTCTGCGGTTGCTTCAATGCGGCACGCTTCGGCCTGTACTCCCTGCGCACGGCCGATTTCTTTGCCGTCGCGCGTAATATAAGAATTTAATGCCATATTCTGTGATTTAAACGGAGCCACTTTCCATCCGTCTTCATACAGGATACGGCAGAGCGCGGTGCATAACACGCTCTTGCCTACATCCGACGATGTACCCTGCAGCATAATCGCCTTCATCTAATTCCCCCTTTTTCTGTGAAAATCGTGAGGAAAGAAGGAGAGAACGAGGAAAGGAGAGCCAGGGAAGAAAAAGGCGTTCGCCTTTTTCTACATTGAAATCATTGTCTCGTTCTCTTCTCTCTTTTCCTTCGTACCACAAAAGTCAGCCGCCTTTCCCACGATTTTCATGTCGGGGTTGCGGCTGAGATGCCATGGTGGTTTTCTGTGAAAATCGTGTTTTATTTCTAGCGGGTAGAAACGGGTTCCGGATTCTTGCGCGGCAGCCAGAAGCCTACTACAAGCGAGACAGCAGCCAGCACACACAATACGAGAAATACACTGTGCAAAGCATAGGCCAGCCCTTCCCGCATAGACGCCAGAAGCTGTGCCGGCAATTGCTGTGCCACTTCTGGATTCAACAGTTGGTTCATATCTGTTCCCGCCTTCATTCCATGTTCTTGTATATACCGGCCAAGCGCCGCATTAAACAATGTTCCGAATACCGCAATACCGAACGTCTGACCGAGCGTACGGACGAACGAGTTGGATGCCGTCGCCGCCCCGCGCAGATTCCAGTCCACTGAAGATTGCACGGTTACTGTAAATACCGTCACCGATAGACCAAAGCCAAGCCCGGCAATGAACATAATCGCAATAAGAGCAAACTGGGACGTATTCATACCGATAAAAGCCAGCCAAAGCGAAGCGAGGATAAGAAGCATAAGACCCATCAGCGCTGTATTGCGCGTACTGAGACGGACCATCAACCATCCGCTTAGAATAGCGCCAAGCGGCCATCCGATGGACATGGGCGTAAGAGCCAGTCCTGAACTTGTCGCTCCCTGTCCGTATACTCCTTGAATCCACATCGGCAAATAAGCAGTAATTGCGATTAATACGGCGCTAATCACAAATGAAATCAAGTTGGAAACGGAGATGGCCCGAATGGTAAACAGTTGCAGCGGAAGCATCGGTTCCGGAGACTTGATTTCAATTAAGATGAAGATAGCCAAAAATACCCCGGCAACCGCAAACAATCCGAAAATGGGCGCAGAACTCCAGGCATATTCCTGTCCTCCAGTCAGAAACCCATACAGCAGCGCAGTCATACCGATCGTGAACGTTATCGCACCCGCGTAATCGATATGCCGCTTCTTTTTCTCAAATGATTCATCCAGATATATCCATAGCATGACGACCGCAATGATGCCGAACGGGACGTTAATAAAGAAAATCCAGTGCCAGGAAATAACGTCAACAAAAAAACCGCCGACTAACGGTCCAACAATGCCTGAGATGCCCCACACGGAACTAAACCATCCCTGGATTTTGGCCCTCTCTTCAAAGGAATAAATATCACCAATAATCGTAAATGTCACCGGTAGAACGGCACCGGCGCCGATCCCTTGAATGGCCCGGTAAAAGATTAACTGCTCCATCGATTGTGCCAGACCGCATAGCGCCGACCCCAGGAGGAAAACGACGGTACCGAATGTAAAAATAATTTTACGCCCAAACAAGTCTGCAAGTTTGCCATAAATCGGTGTCGTTACGGACATCGTCAGCAAGTAGACGGCAAACACCCAGCTAATCAGCGTCAGACCTCCCAGGTCGCTGACGATGCGAGGCATAGCCGTACTAACGATGGTGACTTCAATTGCCGCCAGGAACGTAGCGACCAGCATGGCGATCGTCACGTTTCTTCTATTTGTCTTCATACGCATTCTCCCTCTCTCTACAGTCCGCTTACCCACCGCGGACAAGCATCCTTATGCTGGTAGCGTATAAAAATTCCGGCGTAAAAGTCAATCTTCCGGTCTGCGTTATATGTGCGCGGATTCTGGATAAAAACCCCGCTGTGTTCGCAGCGGGGAGCATCTTTTTATAAACCTAACTCATCAAACGTCGCCATCTGATTCAGCATGGCAATGGAGGCTTCCAGCATCGGAAACAGAAGAACCGCTCCAGATCCTTCGCCAAGGCGCATACGCAGATGCAGAGCCGGCGTCAGCTCCAGATACGTTAGAGCCGCCTCATGGGCCGGTTCCTCGGATAGATGCGACGCGAACATGAAGGGCAGTACGTCCGGGCATATCTCATATGCAACTAATGCTGCCGCACTCGCAATGACTCCGTCTATAATAACGGCCATACCGTGGGCAGCGGAACCGAGCGTCACACCGACAAGCCCTGCAATTTCCAATCCGCCTATACGGGCCAGTACATCAATCGGAGTAAGCTCCGGACGCCAGTGTTTGTCTATTCCGTTCACGGCCAAGGCCTGTTCAATAATTGCAGCTTTCGCCTTCCGTTTATCTTCATCAATGCCGGTCCCTTTTCCGGTCAACTCGTCTACAGGGCGTCCGGTAATAGCAGCCGTCAGTGCGGCGCTCGGCGTTGTATTGCCGATTCCCATATCGCCCAGAGCAATAGCTTTGCATCCTTGCGCAGCCAATTCCATTGCAATCGCAATACCTACTTCGACTGCACGCACGGCTTCATCCGGAGTCATTGCCGAACCCTGTGCCATATTTTTTGTGCCGGATTTTACTTTTTCGTTTCGTACCCCTGGAGGCGTCTCCGCCTTGCTCCCGATATCGACAACGACAACCTCCGCTCCCATCTGGCGTGCAAACACGTTAATCGCGGCTCCGCCGCGTGTAAAATTCCCCATCATTAACCCTGTTACTTCCGAAGGAAACGCGCTGACGCCTTCCTCTACCACACCATGATCGCCGCACATCACTATCACCGCTTTTCTATCCAGCGACGGTCCCTCCGTCCGCTGAATTCCGGACAGGCGAACAACCATCTCTTCCAAAACGCCAAGACTTCCCGGCGGCTTGGTCAGGTTATCCACCCGCTTTTGAACCGCTCCCATGATTTCCTCATCCGGCCTGGCGATACGACTTATAGTATCTGCAAGCAATGCGCCGATTGTTTGTTCCATCGTTTTATCCCCCGCTTTTCTCCTGAAATCTAGAGAATGGACAAGGACGCAAAGGTGACAGGTGTTTATGTACGGAAAAAAGCCCAGGTCAAAGAGACCTGGACTTGCCACATCCGGTTCTATGCTACCTATCCTCGAGTAATCCGCTGCAATAGGCAGGTCTCCTGGCTCCCGGATCAAGGCCATATGTCGACAGCCTTCCCAAGCGCATGCGCTCAGTGACTGCCGACGGCTCCCCGGCTACAGTGGCGGGCCCGCGTGTTTTCTTCCCTATTCTCCCCTGAAAGGGGCACCTATTGCGTCCTATACACATTTATAAACAGCATACACCGCTTCGCTTACTTTTTCAATACTTGATAAATTCGTTCAATCGCCCAGTCCAAATCTTCTTTGGAAATAATAAGCGGCGGCGCAAAACGAATTGTCGTTTCATGTGTTTCTTTGCACAGCAAACCAAGCTCTTTCAGCGCCTCGCAATACGGACGCGCTTTTCCTGTCAGCTCAACACCGATGAACAGGCCGCGGCCGCGTACTTCTTTGATAACCGGGTTATCGATTTGCTGCAACTTCTGCTTGAAATATTCACCCAGCGTAAGCGAACGCTGCACCAGTTGTTCTTCCTCCAGCACTTCGAGTGCCGCGATGGCAACCGCGCAGCCCAGCGGGTTTCCGCCGAATGTGGAGCCGTGGGAACCCGGTTCGAATACGCCCAGAATTTCTTTGTCTGCGGCAACTGCGGAGATTGGGAACACGCCGCCGCCCAGTGCTTTCCCCATAATATACATATCTGGTTTTACGTTCTCCCAATCGGATGCAAAAAGTTTACCTGTACGGCCAAAACCGGTTTGAATTTCATCTGCAATGAACAGTACGTTATTTTCTTTGCACAGCTCAAACGCTTGCTTTAAGAAGCCTTCCGGCGGCATCACAATACCTGCTTCTCCCTGGATCGGCTCGGTCATAAATGCGGCCGTGTTCGGTGTAATCGCCTGTTTCAGCGCCTCGATATCACCATACGGGATAATTTTAAAGCCTGGTGTAAACGGACCGAATCCGCGCTTGTACGCCTCATCCGAAGAAAAGGATGTAATCGTTGTTGTACGGCCATGGAAATTGCCTTCACTGACGATGATTTCCGCCTGATTCTCCGGCACTTTCTTTACGTCGTACGCCCAGCGGCGCACGGCCTTAATGGCCGTTTCTACCGCTTCTGCACCGGTATTCATCGGCAGGATCATGTCCTTGCCCGTCATCATGGACAACTTTTCATAGAACTCGCCCAGCCTGTCGTTATGGAACGCACGGGATGTTAAGGTTACCCGATCAGCTTGATCTTTTAATGCCTGAATAATTTTCGGATGGCGATGGCCCTGGTTAAGCGCGGAATACGCACTTAGCATATCCATATATCTGTTACCCTCCGGATCTTCTACCCATACACCTTCCGCTTTGGAGATAACAATCGGCAGCGGATGGTAGTTCCGCGCCCCGAATTTTTCCGTTTTCTCAATGATGTTTTGCGTCTTTGTTGTTGAAGTCGAGTCCGTCATAGTGATTCCCCTCTCTATTACAAGATCTCCGATGTCAATTTCGGCTGCGTGAACTGCAGCAGATAATCCGGACCGCCCGCTTTGGAGTCCGTGCCGGACATGTTGAAGCCCCCGAACGGATGCACGCCGACAATCGCCCCGGTG
>Ga0310822_100207_pt1 | contig 41653 bp, 30 predicted proteins | sample P4_ome_2_FD_201313 | JGI IMG/M metagenome (GOLD analysis project Ga0310822, IMG submission 201313) | Sorghum-adapted microbial communities from Joint BioEnergy Institute, Emeryville, California, United States - P4_Day56_Rep2 | ecosystem: Engineered > Bioreactor > SSF (Solid state fermentation) >... | reverse complement strand
CTTTGATGCACATATTAAGCGGCGGCAAGAGAATATTCCGAAGATTCAAGGATGCGTTATCTTCCGACAGCGAGCAGTTAGAGCGGTATTACCAGTTTGTTGAAGAGCAGAATCGCAAACGTGTTTCGGATTGGTTGGAATCCATTGAAGTGAAGTTGATTCTCGAGTAATAAAGAAATGTTTGGGCAGGGGATACCGGTGAAACGTTCTTCAAGACAGACGATGATTAGGCTGTATGCTCAAGCGGTCATTTCGGAACTTCAACAATTAGGTTATCCCAATGATCAAGCTAACGCAGTCTTTTTTCGACACTATCGAGACATGAAACGCTTATTTGGTCTTGAGCAGAATGTATGCGATTTTGCAAAGATGATTGTTGAATTTGAACGTGCCATGCAGAAGAAGCATGACCCGAGTGATCCCAATTCAATTGCTGTTGGCCATCTAAACCACTTGGCTAAAACATACATCCTTAAGCATAAAAGCAACAAATGAGCAGGATTATTTTCCAAATGGCAACCGATATACGACCTGTGTCGCTGTCACCATTTCTAAAAGATGAATATGTAGACGCTGCGGCAGACCAACATATTCCCTTCTTTACCACGGTGCGATCTTATCAGGTGTTCATCGACTATTGGAATTCCAAGATGGAAAGAAGCATCCAAAGGGGGTGGTCCTCTTGAATTTATCCGATTTTTCCAGATACATAGATCCTGCAGTTGTACACAGAGGGAAGGAATACGCGTCCGAAGGACGGGTAATTTCCTTGAAGTCCATTGCCGATGAAAAGTACACTGCGGTTGTGCGCGGGTACGAGGATTATGAGGTTTATGTAAGGCTAGACAACGAGAACAACATAATGGAATCGGAATGCGATTGTCCGTACGATTTTGGACCGGTATGCAAGCATCAAGTCGCCGTATTCCTCGAGCTTAAGAATAGAGAAGCAGACGGGGTATCTTCACCGGAACCGTCTCTCCGGCAACTGTTGGAAGCAGAGAGCAAGGAGAAATTAATCGAATTGCTGCTCTCGATTGCATCGGATTCATATACCGCGGAAGAGCGCATCAGACTCCACTTGTCGAAAAGGGGCGCGGATCAGGAGTTGGACGCCTGCCGACGGTTGATTCGATCCTACATTGACACATATTCGGATGATCATGGTTTTGTGTCTTGGCGGAACGTAAGCCACGCGGTGGAAGGTGCGAAGATCGTCGCTGAAAAGGCTCTCTCCGCCTTCGATGAAGAGGAATGGTTGCACGGGCTGGCGATTCTGTTTTGCATCATCGAAGAGATGATTGAATTATTGCAGTCCGCCGACGATTCGGACGGTGGAGTCGGGATCGTGATCGAAAGCTGTCTGGAAACGATCTTCAAGCTGGTTCAGGATCACCATCATATTCCGGCGGAAGAACGCATGAAGATTTTCCGTCGGTTGTTGGAGGAGATACATCAACCTTATTATGACGGGTGGCCGGATTGGCAGCTCGCGCTCCTCGAGGCGGCGGGCGCGCTGATCGAGTCGGAACAGATGCAACATCAATGGGATGATGCGGCGGATTCGCTCCTGGGTCATACGTCCGGAAGCAATTGGTCGCGGGAGTACACAGACGAGCGAGTAACTCAAATATTAAGCCCCAAGCTATGCTTGGGTGAACAGAAAAGGAAGTGCCGTGAGGTATGATGAGAAAGCAACAGGCCAAAGTATGAGCGGTAATGACGACTGTTTCGGATCAAGTGTAGGCGGGCATGTTCGATTTTGGAAAAAAGTATGGGAAACGGAATGGTTTATGGTTTCAAGCCCTTATAGGGCTTATTCCAAACCACCCGTTGAACGGGTGGTAAGTGATTGTGCTCCGATATGGTCAAATTTTGGAACGTTCAGGTGAAGAACAGGCGAAAGCTTATTTGTATAAACATCTGCATTTCCCGGAAATTCGGGAGATTGCGATTCGAGCGGCGCTTGAGCAAGGCGATGCCGAGGAAGCGATCCGATTGGCGGAGGCCGGGGAAGCCCAAGATCAGGGGCTGCCGGGGCTCGTCTATCGCTGGAAGAAATATCGGTATGAGGCATACCATCGCACAGGACAAGTCGAACAGCAGCGGAAACTCGGGATGGAGCTGATCATGAACGGAGAATATGATTATTACCGCTCTGTGAAGGATACATTTTCCGATGAGGGAGAATGGACTTTGTATTTGCAAGATATGTTAGATCAATTAGAGCAGAGCCCGAGGGGAGAGCATACGTATACCCAAATTCTGGTGGAAGAGGAGATGTTCGCACGGCTTTTGGAACATGTCCGCAAGGCACCTTACCGAATTGAATCGTTCTATGAGCAATTGCTTCCGCATTACCCGGAGGAGGTGAAGGCGCTTTTCGTGGCATATATCGAATTCCGGGCGAATCAATCCAGAGACAGGCGAGATTACGCCGATGTTTGCCGGATCATTCGAATGCTTCAACAGGTTGGCGGACGGAAAGAAGCGTTCACCGTCACACAAAAATTGTTAACCAAATTTCCGCGAAGACCGGCTTTCCGGGAGGAGCTGGGGAAGATTCGTTTTTGAACTTTATGGGAATAAGAAGTAACGCGGTTTGAGCATAGCTTGATTTTTGTGAGTGGGTGGACAAACTGGTATGCGAGGCCTGTAATTTTGATCTGAAACGAGTATGTTATAATAGTGTCTAAATGGAGACGGATTCGGTGGTGATCGATGATGGAGCGTGTTCAAGATTTGCAAAAACTGATCAAACTTACGGGCGATCGCGCGAAACTGGATGCAAAAGCGAACGGAACTTACATTGTTTATCAAACGGAAAAAGGCCAGATTGTCAAAGAATATGCAAACGGCCTGATCGAGCCGATCGACAATCCAGGGGTTCCTCATGAATGAGTTCTCCGCCGTGATGATTGTATTCGCCGGCAATAACGGCAGCGGCAAAAGCACCATTCGCAATTTGATAGTGGACAGGCTTGGTATCAGTGTCAATATAGATCCCGACGCTTTAGCTCGCGGCATTGATTCTGACCATCCGGATCGCCGCAAAGTATCCGCGGGCAAAGAAGCGATTAAGCTTGCGAGAGAATGTATTCAGCATAAACGAGATTTTTCGTTAGAAACGACTTTGGCTGGCGGCAATGCTATTCGACTGATACGGGATGCCAAGGCGAACGGCTTTGAAGTGACGATGTTTTATGTGGGTCTAAATGATGTTCGGCTCAATATCGAACGTGTTGCCGCCAGAGTTCAAACCGGTGGACATCATATACCGACTAAAGACATCGTTCGGAGACAAACCACATCCATGCAAAATCTGCTAACTCATATCCATCTCATTGATCATTTGATTGTGATTGATAATAGCGAAGTTTCCGGTAAAATCGTTATGCAAGCTGAACATAGTATTTTAAAATATCAGGCTGAATCTCTTCCAAAATGGGTGCATAAGGATCAGTTACATTGATTATGGAGAATCATATGAAGTTTGAAATTAGCAAATCTATGGAAAACAAAATTAATAATTGGGATAAATGTGAACCCAAAGATGTAACGGAGCAAAGTTTGCGTACATATTTATACCAACAAGTCTAGGATTGGTTATCAAGGTCCAGTGTGATGTTTGTAAAAGGGAATTACTACTAACCGAAGATGATTAAATCTTGAATTTTACATTTCTCCCAATGTGAATAAGGAATTCTACGCGACCGGATTAGATCTGGTCGTTTTTTTTGTGCAGAACATATATTCGCTGACAAAGTGTTGTCATGACTTAACTATAAAATAAAAATATACTAGGTGATTCTTAATCCATTACCGGTGGTGTTGAAATGCAAATTGATAAGAATGATGTGAGGGATTGTTTGTTAAACTTAATCGCAGGTTTGTCACAGTGGGGAGAAGACTTCAGCGAGCCGCCGGCTCTATTGCGTCAAGGACATATGCAGTTTGTTCGACTCCTGATGTTGGAGGGAAAAAAAGCTCCAATTGATTTGCATTCACTTATTCAAGTGTTGCAAAAACCGGCAGAAGAATGGGGAATTGTAGTAGCCGGCATCTATCCGGAGGAAGTGCCGCTCTTGATTCCGGATTTGGGCTTGTCATCAGACGCACGTGATTTTAAAATCATGTACGATTCACCTGAAGAAGCTCAGACACAAGAAATCGTAGAGATATTGCGCTACTGCCGAGGGACAATGCCGATGCTAGAGGAGAAGTACCGAAAACTTCGAGAGTTCCTTATTACCAATCCGGTTGTATCTGCTTATCATTTAATGGAGTTTGGGCTGGAACTTAAGGATACGGAACTGATGAAATGGCTAGGTCGCTGTTATGAAGAAATGGCAGACGATGTAGAACGATATCGCCAATGTCCTCGTTGCGGATGGACGCTGGAGTTTCGTAACGATCACTGGCAATGCGGGGCAGAAGATCTTTGTGGGAAACTGGCCAGTCACGGAGAGCTTAAGAAATGGGAAACCCATGAGCCCATGCATCGATTGCGTTATGGAATTTATCGGTACACGATGTTGCCAGGGTTGGCTGAACTTACAGCTAAAGATTGGCTGACGAGGAAAGGTTACAAAGTTGAACTCTTTCCGCAAGTAGATCGGTTTGATTTAGCCGTCGAATTGGATACGCATATCGTCTATCTGGATATGAAGGATTTTAAGCATCCCCTACACCTGGCTAACTTCTTCAATAAAATGCAACCCCACCAACTAGAGAAGTATCGAGACCCACATGTATATATTGTCATTCCGCAATACCGAACGAAAATATACCCCGGTTACTCGAAGCTTGTTAAACAAGCACTTATGGCTCATGCGAGTCATTTGAAAGTCATAAATGAGCGGGATGTGCAGAAGCATCTGGCTGGGGAGGCAACCGAGAGATGAGAGTATCGTATTGGACCTATTTTGAGCAGTTTCTTCCACGTCTCTTGCCGTCTGGATTGCCGCGGCAAAATATTGAAACCATTTATACTGTCGAATTGTTCGTCACGGGCTGTTTGATGGTCGATCCTGCGATTGACATTCGTGAGGGATATTCTATTTTATCAGGTTATGATTCTCCTATACTTCCCAAGCATGCTAGGAAGGAGATTGCGCACCGGATAAGAGTTTTATATAGTGCCTTACGCTCAAGGATGACATGGGATCATTTACTCGAACAGTATGAAGAACTATCGGTTGATTATAGATTATATGAAAACGACGGTAGTCATTGGAGACTACGGACCCCTACCTTATTTTCCGATCGCGGGAAATGGTACGAGCAATTATTAGAACAGACTGTTGCGCATCAGTCAAAGGACATACGCTTTGCTACAGCGGGCAAGTTCCACTACAACAAATATAATCAGGAACAAGAGCCCATTCGTTATGGCGGAGAAATTCTACCGCCGTTGGATAATACGTCAACCTTTCCGGTGTACAGACCGAAGGGGAATTTTACACTTCAGCTTGGTGACGAACATACTTATCAGACTGAGGGGATGCGAGAAGCTTCGGCAGCATCGGAATGGAAGGAACGGGCAGGAATTGGCCTAAAACTAAAATCACTGACAAACCCTAGTATCCGACAGTTTGAGTATAAGGGACTACAGCATATCGTGGGGGGACTGGGGTCCGGAAAATCCACATTTATGGTGTTGGAGACGGATCGCTTAGTCCGAGAGGGGGCTCGCATCGGATTTATCGAGAGCAGTGTTCCTCAAGTATTAAATCGAGTTAAGGAACTTCGTTTATTAGGCATTCACGCTGTTCCTGTAATTGGGAAATCGGCCCGCCGTAAACATCAGAGAGATTATATATCCGCCCGTCGCCATCAGATTCGGGATGTAACGGATTGGGGGCAGGATTCTTATCTGGAGCTCCGACATGTATCTGATTTTTGCATCATCCATGCCCTTGCCAATGACCATGAGAATACGACTGATTATCCATGTCGTCAGATCATTCAGCAGGAGAAAAAGTGCGTATGCCCCTATGCAGCCAGTTGCGGAATCTATCGCGACTTCGCAGCCCTGATCCAGGCGGAAGTATGGGTTACAACCTCGGCAAGCATATTGAAAACCAAACTACCTGTTATGCTGGACCCTTACGAGAGAACAGTCTATGAAGCGATGTATGATTTATTAGACATCATTTTCGTTGATGAAGCCGATGCGGTTCAGAAGCAATTCGACGATTCCTTCGTCTCCGAGATTGCATTGTTTGGTAACTCTCAGCATCTCTTTGAAAAGACCCTATTAGAATCCTTTCGGAAAACGATAGGTTATTATGGTAAGTATGCACATGACGAGGTTGTACAAGACTGGATGGATGTTCTGAATCGCCTTGAAAGTACCATTCGCCGCGGTGTATATCGTACATTGAATTTATCGCCTGAATTCGCACAGTTTTTGTACCGGAAGCTATTACGACTCTCTACCGAAGCTTATCGCATCAGTAGCGCTTTCGCCAAGGACGAACAGAATCGGGAGAGAATTGAACAGGAATTACTCAACTATGCGGATCATCCGCTAGAACACCGTATCTATGCAGATGTAACGAAAATGCTGCAAGCTCGAACGAAGAAGGAGCGGGAACAAGCTCTAACTGCCATTCTCCATAAGTTGGGCGGTGAGACAAACCCTGTTGGAAGAATGAAATTCCCGGTTCATTCGTTGGAATTATATTTATGTCTGGCACTTATCGATCATGATATGCAAGTGTTCATGGATCTTTATCCGCTAGTTCAAGCCAAATTAGGAAAATTATCTGAATTCGAGGGACTTTACACGATTCAACGTGAGTTTTCAGCAATTATGAAAGATGCGATGACAGGACGAATGACCGGGTATCTGTATGAAGTAAAACCTGGGAATGACACAGGTACATTCAAAGCCGTTCAGTATTCAGGTGTCGGTCGGCTTCTCCTTGAAGACTGGCAATCGATCTACGCTGGAATAGATGGATATGAAGGTCCTGCGGTTGTTCTGCTTTCAGGTACAAGTCTGGCTCCAGGATCGGCCCATTATCATGTTGCATCGTTGCCTGGATGGCTGTTGGAATCCAATCTGGCTGTTCCAGTCATTCACCAGGAATATTATCCGATCTATGAGCACGGGAAGGAAACCCCTATCCAAATATCCGGTGAGATTGAGGATAGGAGAGAACGAAATCTACGTGCGCTAACCGCCAAGTTAATGCCCAAGATTGAACAAGAATTGCTGGAGTGGCGTTACTCGGGTACAAATCGTAAAGTGCTGTTGATTGTCAACTCTTATGAGGACGTTGCTGATGTCGGAGCCGTATTTACATCACATTCTTCTTGGAAAAATAGATACCGCCAGTTAACGAGGGACCCGGATCCTTTTCATGAAGCCGAGTTTTCAAGAGCAGAATTAGAGCGGTTTGCTAACGAAAACGCTGATGTGTTGATCGCCCCGTTACTTGCGATAAGTCGCGGTTATAACATTCTGGATGATACGAAAGGTTCATTATTCGGATCTGTATTTTTTATGATACGGCCATATCCGATACCGCAGGACATGACCTATCTCATCCAACTTTTGCATGCCAAACTGCCTGACTTCATTGAACGAGCCGATTTTGAAGGCAAGCTTTATAGACAGGCACTGGATCTCATTCGCAGCGAAAGTAATCGCTTGCTCCACCGGATGTACCATAAACCAGACTATTGGTCCGTATTGAATCCTGCGGAGAGAAAGACTATAGCTTGGTATACATTTATTCCAGTCTGGCAAACGATTGGAAGGCTTCTTCGCAAAGGCACACCGGCGAGAGTGTTTTACTGTGATGGTAAATTTCTAGCTCAGCCCATGCGCACGGAGGTTGGGGAATCAATGTTGGATTACTGGCTGAAGATCATGGTGGATCACGAATCAAATCCAGCATTTCGCAGTTTATATGGACCATTTATAGATAGTATGAAAGCCATGATGGAGAGGAATGAGACCCATGAGTCGGACTGGTAAATTACTGCAGCTGTATGCCTTTGAGAGCGATCAAGATGCATGGAAAAATAAACAGATCTATCTACTGGATATACCAAGTGTTTGGCGAGAATTTATTCGTCAGTTTTATAATGGCGTTAAGCTGCCCTTTGCGACTAAGCCATTAGGTAAAAAACTTCAAAGTATATTTCCACAGATCGTCTCGGTCAATAACCAATTTTATCTGGATGAAAACCGTCCGTGGCTCATTGCAACGCAGCCAGTCCCGGTGGGAATGATTCTGCTGCTGGCTAAGGGATGGATGAACCAAATAGCAACGAGGCAGGGCGTAGCTGCACCGGATGATTTGGATATGAGTACAATGGACTGGCGAAGCGATTCGGTAGATTCCATTTTGCATCGTGATTCAAGGTTAAAATATGAATTGCTGCCAGCTCTTGTTGCCCATCAATTTTGCTTGAGTCCGAAGCAACTACATCTTGAGCAACAGGATGAGCCGGTTGAGCTTACGTTCTCGCAAGTATATGCTACGCAAAGGGCAGAGTGCATGTCTGAGCCCATCACCACTAGATCTGGTACTTTTTCTTATGTCGTCCGATTTTGCTTACAATATCGAGCTGGGGAGCATGGACGCCTTCTTTTGATGGTTTCGGCTGGAATAAGGCGGTTTATTACAAAACCTCAGGAGACAAAATATCTGAAGGGCGGTATTAATAGCACGTTACTGATTTCCATGGACAATCCCCTTATTAAAGATAATGCAATGGAATTACGTTCGTATGCGAGTTTATCCTTCCGCAGAGAAGGTGGAATTGGGCCTTATACCCGTTGGTCTGAAGGGCTCGACGAATTGTTTTGTGATGTTTTGTGGGGCAATTCATTATCGACAGAGGACATTTTAACAAATCCAGCTAATTATCATACAGGCAGTTCCTCTAAGATATGGATCGTTCATAATAATAGAGTTTTTAATCATTCCCCTTATATTGAAGCGGGCATTAGTATCCAGGAAAAAATGGGTTTCTACGAGATGGTGCGAGGAAACTTGTCCGACTGGAGACCGCTTGCGCCGCTGCCACTTGTCCCGAAACCGAAGCGGGAAGGGACAGGGAGGCGAAGGAAAGATCTGATCCCACCCGTTTTCTGCGCGCATGATAAAGATTTTGTACTTGAAGTGTGGGGATCGGACTCTTTATATCAATGTGTCATTGAAGCATTGAAAGCTAAGAAATATAAAGGAAAGTTGCTGGCTGAACAAGTCGACGGAGATGTCTTTAAGTTGAACTCTTCCTCTCGAAACCGCATCATTGTGGTCAAGTGTGACAGGAATGACTATGTAGATGGCTTGGATCGTGGAGTACTTAAGGACCTGGCGGATGAACATCGAACCAACAAAATCCTCCGAAGCATCGAACATGTTAAAGGGAATCAAGCCCTAACTTGCTCATTGATTGAAATATTACCTAAAGACGAATGGAAAAAGCTTGGCGAAGGAACCGACCCCAAGCAAGCGGTTCGTAAAGGGTTTCAATTAACGGGGAGGATGACTCAATTTGTCTATCCCGAAAGCGGGGCCAAGAAGTCTAAACGAAAGAAGGATAAACCAGAGTCAAACTATATTCACAAAGTCTTCAACTGTATCTTGGATTTATTGGGGGACACGGGAGTTATCGATTACAAGGCATATCTGGATGTCAATGAACAACGTCCCATCATAGCCTATGATCTGGTTTCGGGTGATAAAGGAACCTATGCGATTCTGACGAAATTCGAAAACGGTATACTAATGGTAAAGAGCCGAGGCCTTGAGGAATGGGTGCCTTTGTCGGAAGCTGTGTTGCAAACAGATCAGTTTGATCCGCTTCCCAAAGCTCCAGATGCGCAGAAGAAGGAGATAGCCCGTTGGTTCGGAGAGCAGTTAAGAGTGGAGCGAATGATCGGTAAGGAGCCAATCGTGTTGATTGAAGCGGAGCTTCGATATAAAGGACTGGATGGGATTCAAAACAACAAAATTGTCCGTGGGAAGGACCCAGAATTACCTGGATGGATTCAAAACGAACGTGGAATGACTGTTATTCGTGTTAATTCCAACGATGATGTTCCAGCCTACGGTTTTATCCCTATGTCTTTCTCTATTGGCGTTTATTCGGATCACGAGTCCGGATTGTATTATGGTGTGGGGAACAAACCTAAGACCCAGATGAACATTGCCAAGGCCATGACCAAGTATGATAACTTGGGAACGGCTTTTCAACAACCTCGAGTTGTCGAATATATGCCATTAGGTCCGATGGATAGGCAAGACCGAGAGCATCTAGCTTGGACGGTGCATCGCTTACGTGAGGTATGCATTACCTTTGAATCGACTACGGCACAGCCTTATCCTCTGAAAATGACGGGGACGTTAAAGAAATATTTGCAATTCAAGGAATATGGGTTTTCTGAGGCAGAGGCAGAGTTTTTGGAGTTGTAGATGGGGGTGATAGCATGACGTTGATTAAAGACCTGAGTACAAATGATGAATTTGTCGGCTTCTATTTATTGAAGGAGCTGGAACTGAAGCAAACCAACACATCGCCGGCAAAGGACTACTTTGATTTGGTGCTGTGTGATTCCAGTGGACAGTTGCCTGCCAAGTATTGGGATGTGAAAGAAACGGAAAGAGAAAACTTTTCTCCGATGACGCTGGTCAAGGTTCAAGGAATCGTTCAGTTATATCGGGAAAAACCGCAGCTTAAGATCATCAGGATTCGCAATATAAGGGAAGAAGACGGTGTGTCTCTAACCGATTTTATTCGAGCTGCACCAATGGGATCTACGGAATTATTAGAAGTCATAGACAAAGTCATTGAGAGTATTTCGGATCCGGTGATTCGCGATATTGTAAGCTTTTGCGTCGATAAGGTGAGAGAAAAACTAGCTCATTATCCGGCGGCCAAAATGCACCATCATGCATACTTCGCAGGCTTGTCCTATCATGTCGTTCGTATGCTGGAGATTGGAGAGTTCCTTTGCAAGCAGAGGCCATTTCTAAATGCGGACATGATCAAAGCGGGAATTATCCTGCATGATATCGCAAAGCCAGAGGAAATGATCGCTCAGCTTGGGGTCGTGACCGATTACAGCACCCAGGGTAAGTTGATCGGTCATATTGCCATGGCGGCTAGTTGGATCACTGAAGCGGCTTTGCGGCTGGAGCTTCCACTCGATTCGCAACAGGTGATCGGATTGCAGCACCTTATTCTCTCACACCATAACCTCGGGGAATGGGGAAGCCCGGTACAGCCGCAAACGGCGGAAGCAGTAGCGCTACATCATATCGACGCACTGGATGCTAAGCTGCAGATGGCAGAGGATGCACTAAGTGCCACTTCTGACAAGGAGTTGTGGACACAGCCCATCCGAGGGCTGGAGAATAAAGCGTTGTATAAGATGACATTTAGAAATTGAAATATACGTAGAAGATGCAATGAAATAAAAATGATTTGCGGCAAAATAGCGGCAATGGTATAATGTTATTGAGGATGGTGATGTTATGTTTATACCCAAATATTCAATAACGGACTCCATTGCCCGCAGACTAATGGATATACAACGCGCCAGTGTTGTGGTGGATTTGCTTCCATTGCCCGCATCTATTCTGGACTTGCTTAAGAAAGAATCGATGGAAAAGACGGTCATTCTTTCTACGAAAATTGAAGGAAACACACTTGATGAGGCGACAAAGCGAAAAGTCTTGTACCAAACCAGCAATGACAATGAAGAGCAGGAAGTTTATAACTTAATGAAAGCTTTGGAATACCTGGATGAAGCCGAAAAAAGGCAGCTCCCGGTTACAGAGGAATTGATTAAAAAGCTGCATGCCATTATCCGAATATCGCACGGACGAAGACCGCGAGTTAGCGAGTATCGCGAAGAACAAAATCAAGTTGGCAGTCGCAATGCTTCCGGTTTTTATTTGCCGCCGGAATGGCAAGATGTTCCGGTATTAATGGAGGATTTGGTTGCCTGGGTGAACTCGCCGGAAACCTATTCGGTTCCGGTTCCGATCAAGGCCGGGATATTCATGTGGCAGTTTCTAACGATTCATCCGTATTTGGACGGGAATGGCCGAACGGCTCGGATGATTACGACGTATCTTTTACGCCGCGGCGGATATGGTTTAAAGGGGTTATTTGTACTCGAGAATTTCTATGATCGCAACTTGTCTGAATATTATCGCCGACTCCAGTTGGGTCTCCATCATAATTATTATTTTGGGCGGAATGATGCTGATTTGACGCCTTGGCTGGAATTCTTTATTGATGGATTGGCGGAGGTTTTTCAAGAAGCTGCTGCCATTGTTACCGAGAAATCCGCCCAAATGACCAAAATCGAACCGGATCTGATTCGCAAGTTGGATCCCCAGCAAAGGATGGTGTTCGCTCAACTAACCTTCAAACAAGACACCTTGACGACAAGTGAAATGAGGGACCTGCTGCGCTTGTCGGATCGTTCAATAAGGGAAAAAGTGAGCCATTGGAGAGAAGAAGGATTCATTGAACCGCGCGATCAAGACGCCAAAAGAGTTCGTTCTGTAAAATTATCCGCGGAATACGAGAAGCTGGCTCAAGACATTCGGAGTGCCCCGGATAAGTTTGCTCATTTTCTAAAATGAATGCAGCACCGCGATCTCAAGATGAGATCCCGCGGTGCTTTTTTTAATTGGCAGAACGTACATTCGCTGACAATCTATTGTCTCTGCGATCCGTCATAATGAAGGAAAGACATACGGGAGTGATTACAGTGGAACAACCGATCTATATCGCCATCACAGGTACGCAGTATTACTACGGAGCAGCATTTCTAAAGCCGGGTCAGATCGTTCACATAATCAAAGACCCGGATAATCCGCATGACCATGAAGCGATTAAAGTAGAAATGACCCCAATAGGCAAAATCGGTTATGTCGCCAACAGTCCGCATACCGTACCGAAAGGATGCCGCAGCGCCGGCCGGATTTATGATATGTTTGAGCATCATGTTTGCGGTATGGTGCGATTTGTCGTGAAGGATGCAGCCATTGTTGAACTTACACCGGGCATAGAGGAAATGTACATCATCAAAACGACAGATGACGTTGTGTTTTCTCCTTATCTAGGCAGGAAGGACTAGGTAAAACGTAGAATCCCAATGATGATAAGGATTTACATTCTATATTCCACGATAGGAGCAATAACACATAAAGCTCACCCAGTTCATTGAACGAGGGAGTTCCTTAATCACCCTCAAGTTGCCGGAAAGTCAGCCAATCGGCTGCCAAGAAGAAGGGAAGGAGTTCGTCATGGCAAGATTGTATCCTCAGAAAGTTTACGGAAGAATGAGAAGAATCAGGGATAGTGTTGGGGGATTTGTTAAAGATGTAAATGGGAAATGTTATCTGGTTCGAGATCAAACCAAGATTAAATTTGATAATACAGAAAAATTAATAGCAACGGTCTTTATGACGAATCCGGGTTCCTACGGTTTTGATAGGATGGATAGTTGGGGCGGTTTCGTTAGCGGAATAGGCGAAGAGACTGAGCTGAAAGGGTGGGGATATCCAGAGCCCACTATGCGAAACGTCATCTGGGCGATTCAATCGGCGTATGATCGCAGCGGGTACAGTAAACCAGAAGGGTATGTGCGGATAATAAATGCTTCCAATATCGTTTGTCCTAAGGGGGAAGATGCCGAACATTACCATCATGAGGTCAAGAACTTCATTGAAGGTAATGAAATGGACTTTCTCTCGGAGCCATTTGAAGATAGCTGTGTAGAAGAATCTCCGATCGTAATAATAGGCTTCCTAAAGGATAAATTCGAGAAAGAAGTTCGATCATTGGAAGCTCGCTTGAAGCCATTTAATGAAAAAATAGTGTGTGCTAAAATTCAAGACTGGCCAGTTCATCCGGTTAACTGGGTCCGAAGACCTCACTTGGGTGAGGAGATCATCAATAAGCTCGTTATCCAATTAAATAAACAGTCAAATTAGAAGCAGTGAATCTGCGATATCAGAGAAAATTTCATAAAAAGGATTTGTTGGCGCTACCTATTATGGGGAAAAGAGGGGATTGTCATGATCGATAAAGTCATTCGTATCTTTAATATCATTAACGCTATTCAAGCGAACCCAGGAATCTCGGCAAAGGATCTTGCTTTCAAATGTGATGTGAATATCCGGACGATTTACAGAGATATGGATATTCTCGAATTGATTGCGCCGGTTTCCAGAGAGGGTAGGGGAACCGGATATCGGTTTATGGGTAAGTTTTTTCTATATCCTCTCAATTTTACAGAACAGGAAGCTCTTGTGTTTTCGCTGCTCCCTTCCATGCTGGACAAGGACAAGCTGCCTCCTGGCTTCGATACGGCATTTGATAAGGTTATGGGCACTCATCTTAAGGAGAAATCGCGCCAAAACAGTATCATTGAGGATATCGTCGGTGTCATTCAAATGGGTACACCTGCGTACCGTCAAGAAAGCCCCAACTTTTTGCAGCCCATCATTCAAGCCATCTTGGAGCATAAAACAATCGACGTCGTCTATCATACGCAATACCGCAATGAAACGACGGAGCGCAAAATCGATCCCTATTATCTTGTTCCACGCGATCAGCGATTTTATTTGATTGGGTATTGTCACTTAGCACAGGACATTCGGACCTTTCGGATCAGCCGTTTTCAGCAGGTGGAGCTTACTGGGCACCAGTTCGACAAAGGCGATTTCAATATCAAAAAATATTTGAAAAACACGTGGTCCATAGATCGTGGAGATAAGAACGTCACGTTCAAAGTTCGATTCGATGCTGAAGTCGCCCGTTATATTAGGGAAGAAGAACTTTTCGTACACCCGCGAATGAAGGACCAGAAGGACGGCAGCCTTATTTTTGAAGTCACGGTCAATAATGAAAAAGAGTTTTTGAGATGGATTCTGCAGTATGGTCCGTCGGCGGAAATTCTGGAGCCCAAAGCCGTCCGGGAATCGTTAAAACAGCAGTTGTCGCAGTGGATCATGATGTATCAATAGGAGTAACCAATAGAGCAGCCTCGCTTCGCTATGAAGCGGGGTTTCTTTGTGCGAACATCTATTCGCTGATAAACAAGTGCCCAAGGGAAAGTTTAAGATAGCAGGTACAAAGGTGACTTGATTTGTAAAATGGATTATGAGAAAGGGGATGCAAGATGAATCAGCCTGTCTTGTTTAATCATTCATGGAGTAAGCCGTTTTACCGGCTGGAGGAGCAGAGAAGATTTATCTCCTTATCGAAGCACATGGGGTTGGCGGGACGAAAGACGCCAAGGACCGCGCTCCGATCAATCTATTTCTGGTATTGGACCGCAGCGGATCCATGTCGGGAGAGCCTCTGCTGTACAGCAAAAAAGCGTGCCGGTTTGTCGCTGAACAGATGAACGTCCATGATTTACTCAGTCTGGTTGCATTTGATGATGAAGTCAGAACCGTTTTACCGCCTGCAAAAGTGACGCATAAGGATCAGATCAAGCAGCGCATCGATACCATTGAAACTGGTGGAACAACGAATCTCAGCGGAGGCTTGATCGAAGGAGCGCAGCATGTCCGGAAGAATAAGGCCGAGGGAATGGTGAACCGTGTCATTCTGTTGTCAGACGGCCATGCCAACGAAGGGATCACGGATCGCGAGAAGCTGTTTGCCATAGCAAAGGAATACCGTTCTTCCGGTGTGGGGATCAGCGCTATGGGCGTCGGCGACGGTTTCGATGAAGAATTAATGGAAGGCATTGCGGAGCTCTGAAGTAAGGACCTATATCGATCCGCCCCTTAAGAGGCAGGCTAATATGCCTATGACTCCAAAATCTGAAATTGATCAATCCCGTCAGAAGGCTGCGGCTTCCAAAAACAAGCCTAAAGAACAGGACCCCAAGAAACTAAAGGGGATAAAGAGAAGCTATAGCGAATACCGTAATTGCGGCAATTGTGACTTCTATATAAAGGGCATGTGTAGAACACATTCCTTGATAACGTTAAGTGACGAAGTCTGTAACAGGTTTAAACATTATCGAAAAAGAGAAGTCTCCGGCGGGGCATTCTCACCAAGATAAACTGATCAATCTTTATATAAATAAGCAAGATAAATGAGTAGGGAGGATCAAGACCTTGGACGTAGTTGAGATGTGGAATCGAATTATCGAGCGTGCTAATAGCCAACCTTTTGAGATTCACACCGTCCCACAAAACAAAAGGGCACCCTTGTGGTTTCGAGTCAGTACTGATGGAACTGCACTTATCATCAGTCAAGCAAAGGATAACGTACCAAGTTCCACTCTGAAAATGCCCAGGACGATTACGTTTGAAGAATTTGAGAGGATATTCCCTTATTATCACTTACGGCTTAATGGGAATTCTGTAAGTCAAGAAGTCATGAGAAAATCGGTAAATTCAGTTTACATTTACGGATTAATTGCAGATGCTTTAACGAACCTCGCTTAATTAAAAAGCGAGGTATTTTCTATTATAGAACGTACATTCGCTGACAACCTGCTGCCTATACGAAACTTTACAATGTGGAATATGGATAAGACAATCGCCTTCCATTTATGGGCAATGGAAGGATACAGGGCATGTTTTAAAGAATTTAGGTATATTGGATCATTCACAGGGAGGCTTGAACATGGATCTATTCGATCGATTATACCAGAAAATCAACGAGGCTCCATTGTCTCCGAAAGTGTTGCTGGCCAGATCCTATGCACAGGGACACCAGTTGCTTGAGCAGATATGCAAGCGTTATGGAGCTGTCTTTAACGTAGAAGTGCAGACTCTTCGCGGAATCGTGACCGCACATACAAAGTCCGAGCTGTTTCGCAGAAAGATTCGTCTGCTTGATGAGGGGCAGGCCCTTTGGGTTGTCCGTGAGTTGATGAAGCAGCTGGCTCTAGAGAATCCGATGAGTTATATCAACGAGTCCATGCTGAAGCCGGGTATTGTCAATCAAGTGAATCGTGTGATATCCGATATGCGATTGGCCGGTCTTCGTTCGGATGAAGTGAAGGCGGAGTGTTTCACGAATCTGCATAAAGGCGAATATTTAAAAAGATTGCTCGCACTCTACGAGAAATATTTGCAGGAAAATGGACGGACGGATGCTGCCGGATTGGCTGACTACTTGAAGCCAGTAGGGGACGAAACCGTCTATCTGGTACTTGCGCCAACCGGCTGGACGTTGGTGGAGCGGAACATGATCCACAAGCTGTCGGGGGAGCGTCTCTGCATTCTGGATTCGGAGGCTCCATTCTATAGAAACGAAGCGTTCTCAAAGAATCCATTCACGATGTTCCGCGCGACTGGAAGCTTAGCGGAGGTCAAAGAGGGATTTCGAAGAATCCTATCGGACCCTGCGGCTCTTGATCGGATGGAAATCATGTTGTCTGATTATGAGCATTATGCGCCCATGATTCACTCGCATGCCGAAGCAGTGGGCGTCGAATGTACGCTCTCGAACGGACTGCCACTTGTATTTTGTGATGCTGGGAAAGCGGCTTTAGGTATACTGGATTGGATTGCCGAAGGCTTCCCGGTAAAGAGGCTTGCAGAAATGCTGCGGCATGGCTATATTTCGTTCTCAGATGAGCGCTGGACTCGCACTGATTGGGTTCGCTTGCTGGAGAAGTCCGGTATTGGTTGGGGAAGAGAACGGTATCTTGCTATCCTTCGTCCAGAACGACTTGGTGAGGAAGAGTGGGAGCAAGGCACTGCTTTATTGACTTACGTGAAGGATTGGTTCGATCGGCTGCCCGAAGGAAATGAATGGAACCCACTTATCTTGTTAGATTGGGTGACGGATTTTGTTCAGAAGCATGTGCCGGCACGGTCACTGGATGATGCTCATGTAGGAGCAGCGTTGAAGGAGCTGACGAAGCGCTACTCAGCAAGTTCATGTGAACCCATGCCGATGGATTTGGCTGTCCAATACGTGAAAGAGATGTTAGCCGCGATTCGCATTCGCGCCGCGGCAACACCGAAACCGGGTGCGATTCACATTAGCTCCCTGCAGAACGGCGGGTGGAGCGGGAGAGATCGGACTTGGATCTTGGGTATGGACGAGAGAACCTGGAGTATATCTGCGGTCCAAGACCCTCTTCTCCTGGACCAAGAACGGATTACGCTGTCTGAGCACCTGGAGCTTGCCAAGGAACGCGCGAAGAATGTCAGGAGCGAACGGGAGTCCCGGCTGTCTCAAATTCGAGGAGAGATCTGGTTAAGCTACTCCTCTTATGATATAGGGGAGCAGAAGAGCCAAGGTCCCGCTTTTGAAATGCTTCAGGTTCTGCGGCTGCAGACAGGGGATTCGTCATTGGATTATGGAGCATTGGAACACTCATTAGGTGAACCCTACCGTGTGATGGATATCATGCATACGACCGGTGAATCTGCTCCGGTTGACGGAATCGATGCATGGGCGGGGCTGCTCCAGGAAGCGAATGGCAAATCCAAGGACGGATGGCAGGCTATGATGCAAACATACCCTGCTCTTGCAGCCGGGTATCAAGCCCTGGCTTTCCGGTTAGATGAGCGATTATCAGCCTATGACGGCTGGCTGGAGATCGACTCTTCCACAATCTCTCGTGACTTAGATGACGTTCCGCGCAGCGATGCCATTAGTGTGAGTCAATTAGAGAAGTATGCGAGCTGCGGGCTGCAATACTATTTCTATTATGTCTTAAAGCTTCGTCCGAAGGAGGTCTCGGAATTCGACCGGACCCGCTGGCTGCAAGCAAGCGAGCGAGGCTCCTTGCTGCACGATATTTTCAGACGGTATCTGGAGGATGTTACGGACAAAGGAACGAAACCGGCTCAGCATGACAAAGGCCGACTGGTTGAGATCGTGGAAGCCGTAATCCGGGAGAATGCGCTATCCATCCCTGCCCCTAATCCGCATGTATTCAACAAGGAATGTGAGGAAATCCGGCGGGATGCGGAAGTCTTTTATCTCCATGAAGTCGGCAGAACGGATCAGCCCTGCTTCTTCGAATTAGAGCTCGCGGCGCAGGATGGAGAGCCTATGGAGATTCAGTTGCCCGGCGGCAAACAGTTTAAGCTGAAGGGCTTCGTGGACCGGGTCGACCGGATCGGACCTCACGAGTACCGCATTATCGACTATAAAACAGGCAGCACCAGCAAGTACAAGGCTGCAGCCTATTTTAGCGGCGGAACACAGCTGCAGCATGCGATTTATTCCATTGCAGTAGAGCAGTGGCTTCGCGAAACAGGCAGGGATCCAAAAGCCAGGGTGACGGAGGCGGAATATTATTTCCCAACAGAACGTGGACGAGGGGAGAAGGCAACACGGCTTCAGAACCGGAGAGAAGACCTTGCTTCTGTTGTTTCCAAGCTGTTGGATTCGCGGAATCGAGGGGTCTACATTCCGGCTAAGGATTCGATGGTCTGCAGGTGGTGTGATTACCAAGCCGTTTGCGGATCTCATGCGGATGGGATGGCAGGCAAACGTGAATCGTCTATCAATGCGGATATTCTAAGTACGCTGCTGGAGGTAGAGAGACATGACTGAATCGTACCGCCTTACGGCACCGGCAGACCAAGCTGACCGTGACCGGATCCTTACAGATTTAGATACGACTTTACTCGTGGAGGCGGGGGCGGGTTCGGGAAAAACGACCAGCCTGGTTGGCAGGCTGCTGGCCTTGATCGAGTCCGGTGTGGACATTGGCCAAATTGCCGCCATTACGTTCACTAACAAAGCGGCAGACGAGATGAAGGAACGCTTCCGCCTGGCGCTGGAGAAAGCCTATCGAAGATCATCGGGGGGGTCTTTCGTCCGTGAGCGGCTGTCCGAGGCGCTGGGGAATCTGGATCTGATCTTCATTGGAACCATCCATTCGTTCTGTGGAGCGTTATTGCGCGAGCGTCCCATTGAGGCAGGGCTGGACCCTTCTTTTGAAGAAATGGACGAAAAAAGCGATAAAGAGTTTCGCGCAAGCTGCTGGGATGAATACATGGCTGAGCTGGATGGGGAAGCGCGGCTGCAACTCGAAGAATTAGTGTCGCTGCGGGTGGATGTGAACACCCTTCGGGACGTATTTGACCGTGTGTCTTTGTTTACGGATGTTGAACTGCCTTGCGAGGAGCGGGAGCGGCCCAATTTCGATCGGATTCGAGATACGCTGCTTCCTTTGCTCGAAGCTGCAGCGCCCTATATTCCGACGGTGGAGCCTGAGAAAGGCTGGGATCCGGTTCAGAAGCTGGTTCGGCAGACGCGTCAGAAGCTGCGCTACATCGACTTGTCGGATGATATGCGAATGCTTGAGATCGCCAAAGAGTTTGACCGCAAGCTCGACGTGACGCTGAATCGATGGACCTCCAAAGAACATGCCGGCGAGATGAAGAAGCTTTTTCCCGATTGGCAGATCAACGTACTTGTTCCATTCCTTCAGGCATGGCGGGAGTATCTATATCCGAAGCTGATCCGCTTCGTGCGGCCTGTACTGGATGACTACAAGAGACGCCGATACGCTGCGGGAAAACTGAATTTCCAGGACTTACTCATGGAAGCTGCCAAGCTTGTACGTGAACATAACGAAGTCAGAGCCTATTTCGCCGAACGATACCAAAGGCTGCTTGTCGATGAATTTCAGGATACGGATCCGATTCAAGCGGAGCTGATGTTTCTGCTCACGGGGAGCGCGGAGGGCGGGGGATTCGAGAAAAACTGGCGGCGGCTAACACCTCGGCCGGGTGCGTTGTTCGTGGTCGGGGATCCAAAGCAGTCGATTTACCGATTCCGCAGGGCGGATATTTCGATCTATAACGAAGTCAAGGCGCGCATCCAGGAGTGCGGCGCAGTTTGTCGTCTGACCGCTAATTTCCGTTCGGTACACTCCATCGGCGATTTCATTAATGGTCAGTTTGTCGGTAAATTTCCGTCTTCGGAAACGGAGGTCCAGGCTGCGTTCGTGAAGATGGAGACACGTGTGGACGATCCCAAAGGTGCTCGTAAAACGCCGCATGGCATATACGTTCTTCCTTATCCCAAAATGCCGGGAGGCAAAGCTGCTGTCGCGCAGGCGGATGCCGAGCAAGTTGCGGCCTATATTTCTTGGGCTTGCAAAAACGGCAATTTACAAATCGCAGATCGGGATGGGGAAAGCCGGGACGCGGTTCCGAGCGATTTTCTGATTCTTACGAAAACGAGGGAGTTCATCCACTTGTACGCAGAACAGTTGGATTCGTTCGGCGTACCGGCTGATACCTCAGGCAGTACGACGGTCTATGAGGAACTGCTGGCCTTATACCAGCTGGCTCGTTATTTAGAGGATTCCGCTGATAAACCGGCTTTGCTCGCGGTTATGCGCGGCATGCTGTTTGGCCTGAGCGATCGGCAGTTATGGGCTTATAAGCAGGAAGGATATTCATTTTCGTTATTTGACTTGCCGGCCTCGGAAGAATGCAGTGAAGGGGCCAAGGCAGTGGTTACGGTGCTTGGAAGGCTTCAAAAATATAAGGGGTGGGTACGCACATTAAGCGCTGCCGCCGCTTTCAGTCATATCGTGGATGATCTCGGTGTTCTGCCCTACGTGTCGACGCTGCCGGCAGGCTCTGTTCGCGCGGGGACGCTGGTGAGAATGCTGCAGCTGTTGCATGGAGATCCTGCGGCGAGTTCCAGCTGGTCGGAATTGTGCCGATTGATCGAGCACATGCTCGCGGATCGCGGAATGGAGACATCGAGCCTGTACGCCGGCGGCAATCAAGCTGTCCGGATTATGAACCTGCATAAAGCCAAGGGGCTTGAAGCACCCGTCGTGTTCTTGGCCTGTCCCTGCGGGGAGTCGGACCATGATGCGACGCAGTATATCGATCGTTCCGCCGATCCGGCTGCAGGTTACTTTACGATAAGTAAATCGATCGGAGAGTTCAAAACGGAATTGATCGCTCAACCCATAGGATGGAGTGAGATGAACGAACGCGAGCGTGCTTTCTCCAATGCAGAGAAAGATCGTTTGCTCTATGTCGCGGCTACACGGCCGAAGCAGATACTCGTCATCAGCCTGTATCCCGATCAACCGGCGAAGTGCCCTTGGACACCGCTCGTAGTTGGGATGGATCTCGCACGTGAACTGGATGTGCCGGCGATGAAGCCGGAGACGAAGGCGGAGCTGGCCGAAGGGCCGGATTTGCAAGGCGTTTCGGACGCTCGAAAGCTGAGGGTTGAGGCCATAAGTGAGCCAACCTACGCGGTCTTATCCGTTACCAGCCAGACGAAAGCATCCGGCGACACACCGGAATGGTCCGCGGAGGGCAAAGGCATGGCATTCGGGAGCGTCGTACACCGTACCTTAGAGCTGCTAGGCAAGGGGTTACCGGAGTCGGAGCTTGAGGACACGATACGCTTCTTAGCGGATGAGGAAGACATGGCGGAGGATTTCATAAGCGAAGCCGCTCGAGTTGTACGAAACGTAACAGCCAGCGAGCTCTGGCAACGCAGCCTGCGCGCTCGCCGCCGCTTATTCGAGGTGCCGCTGATGATTCGCAAGAATGCCGATGAAGTCGGAAGGATAAGCAATGTCGGGGATGCAGGATCAGAGGTTGCGGCCGCATCGGAAGGTACAGGTTCCATTCAACATGCCTATGTTCGCGGGGTCATAGACTTCCTCTTCGAGGAAGAAGATGGCTGGGTCATTGTTGATTTCAAGACGGACAGCGTAACAGAAGAGAAGCTGCAGTCGTTCATTGACTTCTACCGGCCGCAGGTTCAGGCTTATGCGTCCGAATGGGAGCAGACTTTTGGTTATCGGGTGAAAGAAGCGGGGTTGTATTTTGTTAGTTTACAAAGATTTGTTTCGGTAAGGTAGGGGGCTAACGTGTTAGATATCGAGACTGTGAGTGAAGGGCAATAGGATTTTTCCGGATTTATTATGGGAACTACAATGGTTAAACACCCGAATTCTTGAGACTATGCCACTTCACCTACCTTGCGATGCTTAAATTCTCTTCACGTTCCTCACACTTTTACCGTCCGCAAGTTTAAGCCTATGCATTTGAGCTGGGACGTGCATTTGGCCTCAAGGTGAAAGAGCAAGGGCTGGATTCTTGCATAGGAACGAATAAGTCATTTTATAAAGATTTTATAAAGGCATAAAAAAAGGGGCCCATTAATGCGGGCCTCTTGGTCTATTGGGCGATTTTCAACAAGTGGGCAAGTTCGCGGAAGGGCGTGTACTTCACTTCATTGTCGGTAGAATAGACGATTTTCGTTTCGAACAAAGATTCTTCGGCGGCGTTATTGCGTTCCAGAATGAATTTAGAAAAGTATCTTTTGAACAGCTTTGCCGTATTAAAAGCATCGTCGAGTGCGTTATGCTGTTTCCCAACAAAGGGAAGATTTTCAGTCTTCAAGGACTTTTTTAAGCCCATTCTCTGGCCAATGTCAGCCCCGTTCAACCGGGTGTAGGACAACTGAATATCGTTGTAATTTCTTATCCAGCTCAAATCCATTTTCGTATCGCGGCATTCCCGCACCAATTGATATTTGTCGTCGGGTCCCCAGGAGCAGAGATAGTACTCTTCGCCTAACCAGGATTTGAAGTTCCCGATCACATCCTTAAACAGCGGGGCGTTATCCACGTCCGACTGAGTAACCCCGGTGAATTCCGTCGTCAGCTTGGAAATTTGGGGGTTTCGTGAAGGCTGTACATAAGTGTGGTACAAATCGGTCATGCTCAGCTCGCCATGCTCATCGGATTGAAGCTCAATTGCGCCGATCTCGATCGTTTCCGCTGTATGCTTTTGCGAGCGGAGTACCGTGAACTCCAGGTCAAATACGATATATTTCATCATCATCGGCTCCTTTATGTGTTTGGTTACTGCAAGTGTAAAGGAAGTCGAGTGACAACTGGGTGTCACGAATGGGTGTTCGGGGTACGAATGAAAAGGGGAATTGCTGCAACGACAATGTCGATCCAACCAGATCTCCGCCTTCGAGACTATGTTCAGAATCGATCAACATGTTACGTATGTGGTTCGCGGGTTTTATTGAAGCTTTCATCAAAAGGGAAAATTTATTATCAATGCGACCATTGCCAAAGTGGCGGGGGGATTCCTTTAGATGTATTGGACAAGTATTTGACAGAGGTCCATTTGCGCTGCTCCAAGTGTAAAGGGAACATGGAAGCGCGCCTTAGCAAGTATGGAGTTTACGCTAAATGCTCCTCATGCGAAGAAACGATCGATGTGAGGACGTTGTGGTAAAAATTGAATTGGAGGAGACATCATGGAAATCGAGCAACCGTCATACTTTTATCATTTTTTAGAACCTATATCCAAAGAGCTCGCCTTCGTGGCGCGTGAACTGGAAAATAGTATTTTTAACAGTCCGCGTACGATGCTTACTCATGCCAGAACTTTTGTTGAGAATATACTCCAGAAGGTAATTCAGGAGGAGAAGTTGTCTGAGAATCAGCGAATCGGTTTTTTAGAGAAAATTGATTTGCTGAATAAAAGCGAATTGCTTCCACCGGAAATTCGAAACGATCTCCATTTTGTTCGTAAAGTAGGGAATGAAGCTGCACATGAGCCTCGGATGTTCAGGTATTCTGAAGCGTTATCATCTTGGGAATCTATTTACAGAATAGTGAAATGGTATGTTGAAGTGTATGGACCAGTGAGTATGGCTATCCCTGGCTATCAGGATCCATCGACACAAATAAATCCATCCTATGGAATTGTTGAAATTCAGGAACGGCTGAAAGCCGTAGAGGAGTTGCTTGTCTCATCTCTTGGAAAAACAAAGGAGAAGTCTGAAAGCCGAGAGGAAGAGGAGGTTGCTGCGACAATCTCTGTTCCCGAATCTATATCACCTGGCTTATCATCAATTCGAACAATCACGTACAAAGATCAACAAGTGAATATTCCATACTTTCTACGTGATGCATTCCTATTGCCGCAGCGCTTTGAGAAATCAGATATTTTTCTTATCCGGCTTGGAGCAGAGCAACAAGCACGAATTATGAGCGAGCTTCCGAATAATTTGGAAGGATTACACCGATACGTCAAACGTTTCAATGAAAAGCATGAAGAAGTCCTCTTCGAAGAGTTAAAGCAATTTATTCAAGAAGAAAAGGATCGCAGAAAACTGATGCTGGAGCGCCCGGGGGAACTATTCTTTTTCTTTAAAGAGGATTATATTGTTGTAACGGAAGAATTATCAAAAATAGAACTTAACACAGAAGAATTCCCTGGAATCCCTAATCTATTGACGCAGCTGAACGAAGATCAAATGACAAGAGTTGAACATTTACCCAAAGAACTTGTCATCCTTGGAAAGTATAAAGGTGTCGGGGTCACTACTGTTGAAAAGTTGTTTAAACAGTTGAAAGAAAAGCAAAAAGAGAAGGTTCATATTTGAATATACTGTGACAACTCTTCATTCGTGTGTGATTTATTATCCTACAAATATAGTTAATATTGAGTAACTTCTCAAAACACGTTTCTGAGCGAAACGTGTTTTTCTATTTTGAAGGAGGTAAAGAAGATGAGAAAAAGCTATATCCATTTTGATGAAGAGAATTTGGAAGATGTCATGGAATACCTTGATGAACTAAATGGTTCTGATGAGGAGTCCTTTTTTCAATGGGACGGTATTGATTCCACTTTAGTTGGAGGATGTTATGGCCATCCGTGGGAGGAGAACGAATAGAACGTATATTCGCTGACCAAATACTGTCACTTTGAGGGGGCATAATGGTAAGAAAAGTGCCTTAACGAATTATTAAGAAAGGAGCGTAAATGTGGTATCTTATTACTATGAGAAACTAGGGAATTCTCCCTAAAACCAATGAAAGCTACGGGTGAAATAAACAATGAAGCGAATAGCCGAATACAGCGCAGGAACTGTAAAACAATCGTTCTGGTTTTCCGAATTTCGCAAGGTGGTTCACCTGTTGGATCAAGGAATGACAATAACGGATATTAAGGCATTGAATAAGGAACAGAATATTTTTGCGGCTCCAACTCAGGAAAGAGCTACGCAAATTATGAATACCATAGCCACACGGGTAGCCAGTTTAGACGCTTCCATTTATCCTTTGTTCGAGCAGAGTGATGTGTCAACCCAGAAGCTGATTGCTTTGGTAGCTATTATGCAGACAGATCGATTGTTTTTTGAATTTGTTTATGAGGTCGTTCGGGAGAAGATGATTGTCGGAAGCCATGAACTGGCAGACAGCGATATTCGGATTTTCTTTAAGGAGAAACAACTCCAAAGCGACAAAGTGGCTGCTTGGACGGAATATACGTTGAAACGTCTAGGAAGGTGCTACAAGACGATGCTGATGGAAGCCGGTTTGACGGATCGAGCTCCCGGGAGCAGAGCAATACTTAAACCCATTCTGGACCCTGAATTGGAAGCATGGTTGCGAAAACATGGCATGGACCTGATGATAAACGCACTGACAGGAGTGAGATAATGGCAAGTCTTCAGGAACGGCTGGAACAAGCAGAGGAGATTATTAAACAACCGAGCTTTCGCCAGAATAAAGGCCTGGGTAATGAAGTCGGCTACTACGTATTTGATTATCCGGCAGAGCAGGAAATGGTGATTAGAGAATGGACCCGGTATATGGAGGCGAAATATTCAAAGTCTTACCATGACTTTGAACTGTTGGTATTTGATTTGTATGACATCATTATCGACACCTTGGAGCAGGAAGATTTCATGGAAGATTGCTTTCGGTTCGAGAAAAAGAAAGGGATGGAGCGGATCGTGGAGTCCGTTGGGCGATTGCTTCAAATCAGCGATGACGCAAGCGTGATTGTTCAACATATCCGGGAACGAACCCCGCAGAACGCGGTTGTTTTCCTGACCGGGGTCGGAAAATGCTATCCACTGCTCCGTTCCCACAAAGTACTGAACAACCTGCACCAGTCCGTGGATCACGTGCCGGTGGTCATGTTTTTCCCGGGAACCTATGATGGGCAGGAACTTGTACTTTTCTCGGAAATCAAGGATGACAATTATTATCGAGCGTTCAGGCTCGTGGAATGACAGGGAGAGGTAAACAATGAAGATACAGGACATGTTTATCAGGGAAATCGACAGGGATATTAAAGGGGTTATCAAAGTCGGACAAGGCGATGAGGCCAACGTCAAGCAGGAGCTGGATGAATACGTCGTTACGAGGGAATTGCAGAAGCATTTTGCTGATTTTTTTGCCAGTTACAAAAAAGGGATCAACGGTTACACGGACAAAATGGGGGTCTGGATCTCCGGTTTCTTCGGGAGCGGTAAATCTCATTTCCTGAAAATTCTTTCCTATTTGCTTGAAAATCGTGAGGTCGAAGGTAAGAAAGCGCTGGATTATTTTATCGATGACCGTAAAATCACGGATCCGATGGTCCTGGCAGACATGAAACTCGCTACCAGTGTTACGACGGATGTTGTCCTATTCAATATTGACTCCAAGAGCGAAATGTCGGGAAAGCAGTCCAAGGATGCGATTGTCTCCGTCTTTTTGAAGGTATTTAATGAAATGCAGGGATTTTGCGGATCGATTCCGATTCTGGCAGATCTGGAGAGACAGTTGGTTGAAGTTGGACGTTACGATGAATTCAAGCGTTTGTTTGAAGCGGACTATGGCAAGCCGTGGGAAACCTCCCGCCACAAGTTTGACTTCATTCAGGATAGCATTGTCGATGTATTGGTCCAGATGAACTTCATGAGCGAAGCAGCGGCGCGTAACTGGTGTGAGAGAGCGGTCGAACCTTACAATATCAGCATTGATGATTTTGCTCGTCTCGTAAAGGAATACATCGAGCGCCGGGGCAACAACCATCATATTGTTTTTCTAGTCGACGAAATCGGGCAATACATTGGCGATGATTCCAAATTGATGCTGAATTTGCAAACTGTAACAGAAGATTTGGGGACAGCTTGCAAAGGGAAAGTCTGGATCGTCGTCACCAGCCAGCAGGATATCGACTCGATAACGAAGACGAAAGGCAATGACTTCTCCAAAATCCAGGGCCGGTTTGATACCCGTCTGTCCTTGTCGTCCGCGAATGTCGATGAAGTGATCAAGAAGAGAATATTGGAGAAAAACACGACTGCTGATCAAACCCTAAAATTGCTCTACGAACAAAAATCAACCATTATCAAAAATTTGATTGTGTTCAATGATGGGGTTGAGAAAAAACTTTATACCGATAAAGAGGATTTTTCGACCGTTTACCCGTTTATTCCCTATCAATTTAACCTGCTAGGGAGCGTGCTCACTTCGATTCGGACTCACGGCGCTTCGGGCAAACACCTTGCTGAGGGGGAGCGCTCGATGATCGCCTTGTTCAAGGAATCCGCGATGAGATTGATGGAACGGGCGGAAGGGACGCTTGTCCCGTTTAACCTGTTCTATGATGCCCTGCATCAATTCCTTGACCATAGCCATAAGGGTGTCATCAGCAAGGCTATGGATAATGAAATCATTAATCCGGACAAGGTTGAAGAGTGTTTTGCGGTCAATGTATTGAAGACCCTGTTTATGATTAAATATGTCAAGGAAATTACGGCTAACATCGATAACATCACCAGCTTGATGATTTCCGATATCGATACGGACAGAATTGTGTTGAAGGCGCAAGTAGAGGAAGCGTTGAAAGTTTTGTCCAGCCAGACTCTCATTCAGAAAAACGGTGAAATTTACGTATTTCTGACGGATGAAGAGCAGGAAATCAACAAGGAAATTGACCATTTGAATGTGGAAATGTCGGAAGTCATTGGCAAGGTGTCGGAACTGGTGTTTGAAGATATTTTCAAGGAAAATAAATACCGCTATCCCGCTTTTAACGGCAGGTACAACTTTGCCTTCAATCAAGTGATTGATGACCGGCCTTACAAAGCGAATCAGAACCATGATATCGGGGTTCGGATTCTTACGCCAAACTCTGATTTCGGCGATGATGAAACGACACTTCGCATCATGTCCGGTCAACAAAAAGAAGTTCTTGTCGTGTTGCCAAACGATTCCGCTTTCCTGGATGAAACTCGTCGTGCCCTGCAAATTGAGAAATATTTGCGGTTGAATACGACCAGCGCCTTGCCTAAATTTGACCAAATCAAGGAAGCAAAGAGAGATGAAATGCGGAAACGGAACGAAAATGCTAAGTTATTCCTGACAGAGGCTCTGAAGCAGGCGGATATTTATGTCAATGGGGATAAGTCCCAGATCGGTTCCAAGGAAGTCTCCTCCCGGATTAATGAAGCGTTGGGACGACTTGTGAATACCGTCTACCATAAACTGTCGTATATCGATACAGCCATGAGCGAAGCCAACATACGCGCTTTGTTTAAAAGCACTGATCAGATGGCTCTGTCCCTGGAAAATGGTACGGAACCAAACCAGCATGCGTTGAATGATATGCTTAGTTATATATCCACCAATTCTTCGATGCACATGAAGACGTCGATGAAAAGCTTGATGGATCGTTTTATGAAAGCTCCATACGGCTTTGTGGAAGATGATGTCGAATGGCTTGTAGCTAAATTGTTCAAGAATGGCGATATTTCCTTTACGGTCAACGGTTCCAATGTGACCTTGTTTAATAAGTCGGATGAGGAGATTGTTCGTTATATTACGAAGCGGGAGTATGTTGAGAAGCTGCTGACAGAAAAGCGGGAAAAGCCGGATGAGCGCCTAAAGAAGTCGGTTCGCGAAGTGATGAAAGAGCTGTTCGGTACTTCGGCTAGCCATGAAGATGACGATGCCCTGATGCGCAGTTTTCAGAAATTCAGTCGCGAGTTACTTAATGAAAAGTTAGAAATGTATGAACTTATGTACCAAACGAAAGCTTTTCCTGGCCGAAACGTGGTTGCTCAAGGGAAGAACTTGCTGCGCTCAATTTTGCAAGTGGAATTTCAGTTAGAGTTCTACAAGAAAATCCATGCTGAACGGGAAGAATTGCTCGATTTTGCGGAAGACTTTGAACCCGTTAAATTGTTCTTTGGCGGTGAACAGAAGGCAATCTATGAAAAGGCATTGAACCTGATAAGCATCTATGACCAAAGTAAAACGTTTATCGTTCATGAACAAGTAGAACAAGTGGTATCTGATATAAAAGCAATTTTGAGGAAAGAATCCCCATACGGAGATATTCCAAAGCTTCCGGAATTGCTGGATCGTTTTGCCGAGCTGTACGCCGGGTTATTGGAAGAGATGGTTGTTCCCGTGAAAGCGGCGATTGATGATGCGCGTGAGAGAGTATTCGAAGTGTTGGAGACGAAGGAATACAAAGAGCAGTTTAAGTCGCGTTTCCTCATGTTGTTTAAGGAAATTTCCGAAAAAGCAGAAACCTGCAACAATGTGGCGACCTTGCAAAATATCAAGATCGAAGCGGATGCCTTGAAGGTGAGGCTGCTAAATGAATTGGCTCGTAAAGATGAAATGATCGCCCTTGACCGAGTTAAGGAACAACAAGCGAAACTCGTTGTGGACCAATCCGAAGGGCAAACAATTCCAAAACTTGCTCCGGAGCCAAAGTTGAAGAAAAGAAAAAACATCAGCATTAAATCGGTCAGTCTCTCCGCCTCCTGGCAAATTGAATCGCCACAGGATGTCGAGAAGTATGTAGCAGAACTAAAACAGAGGATCTTAAAGGAATTGGAAGAGAACACGATCGTAAATATTGAGTTTTAAAAGGAGCAGCATGTAATGAACAAGACAGCCATCAAGAACTTTGCAATCTGGGCCCGCAAAAAGCTGATCGCGGATATTTCCTATAAAGCCGGTTTGCTCGGGATTACTGATAAGGAGTTAAAATCTCCGTTGCCCCAATCTACCCACGATGTCGAGTTTTATGATATAGGCACAAAGGAACCGTATTCGATTAGCGGCATTGAAATTGAACAACGCAAAAAATTGGCCGAAGTCATTCAAGAGAGAATGGAGCGGTCTGATTATAAGTCCGCGTTTAACAATGTGATAGAAGAAGTCGCCTATACCTGGTTCAACCGTCTGATTGCGGTTCGTTTCATGGAGGTAAACGATTATCTTCCGTCACGGGTACGAGTGCTCTCGTCGGACAGCAATGGCAAATCCGAACCGGATCTGGTCACTTCACCGTTTAATGCGGATTTGGAGTATAGCCAGGATGAAAAGGAACAGATCATCAAGCTGAAAAACAACAATGAACTTGACAAACTGTTTCAAATGCTGTTTATCAAGCAGTGTAATGCCTTGAACGCCATCCTGCCTGAATTATTTGAGCAAACGAGCGACTATACCGAGCTGCTGCTCAACGTGTCCTTCACGGATCAAGAAGGCGTTGTCTATCATCTGGTGAATGATATCCCAGAGAGTGACTTCGACGTGAAAGAGGAAGGTCAGGTTGAAATCATCGGGTGGTTGTATCAGTATTACAACACGGAACTTAAAGACGAAACCTTTGCCTTGCTCAAAAAGAACGTCAAGATTACAAAAGAGCGAATTCCTGCAGCGACTCAATTGTTTACCCCGGATTGGATCGTGCGTTATATGGTTGAAAATAGTCTCGGCCGCCTCTGGTTGGAGGGCCATCCCAATGATGAGCTCCGCGCCGGATGGAAGTATTATTTAGACGAAGCGGAGCAAGAGCCAGAGGTGCAGGCACAGCTGGAAGCGATTCGGGAGCAATATAAAACGATCAAACCGGAAGAGATCAAAGTGATCGACCCTTGTATGGGGAGCGGGCACATCCTGGTCTATGCTTTTGATGTATTGATGCAAATCTATGAGAGCTATGGCTACAGCCAGCGCGATGCGGCCAAGAGTATTCTTGAACATAACCTTTATGGTCTCGACATCGACAAACGTGCATATCAGCTGGCTTATTTTGCCGTCATGATGAAAGCCAGACAATACAACCGGCGGATCCTGAACGGTGAAACGAAGTGCCATCTCTATGCGATCCAGGAAAGCAACGGGATCAACCGGGAGCAGTTGAAATACTTCGGCGTTGGAATGGACGAATCCGAGCGAAATATGGCTTTGCATCAAATGGAGTACCTGCTCGACACGATGCATGATGCGAAAGAGTATGGGTCCATTTTGATCATTGATGATTTAAAATGGGACTTGTTGGAGGATTTTGTTGAACGGGCTTATTTGGATGGTCAAGTGACTGCTGATACCATAGATCTGGACCTTACGCAGGTGAAGTTGAGGCAACTTGTTCAGATTGCTGCCGCCATGGCACAGAAGTACGATGTAGTAGTAACGAACCCACCGTATATGGGTAGCAGTGGTATGGGGCAAAAACTGTCGGATTATGTGAAGAAGAATTATCCGGATAGTAAGAGTGATTTGTTCGCTGTATTTATTGAACGTTGCGGACAGATGACGAAGAAGAACTGCTTTCAAGCTATGATTACGCAGCAAGCGTGGATGTTTTTATCAAGTTACGAGAAATTGCGTATTGAGACATTGAAGCGCGATATCGTTAGTATGGTTCATTTAGGTGCAAGGGCATTTGAAGAAATTGTTGGTGAAATTGTATCCACGACGAGTTTTGTTATTAAAAACAGCCTTATTAAAGAATACCAAGGAGTTTATTCACGACTAGTAAATTATAATAGTCAAAGTGAAAAGGAATCCAAATTTCTCGATAGGTATGATATATACACTGCAAAACATAGAAATTTCTATATTATACCTGGCCGTCCAATATCTTATTGGGCTAGCACTAATATGCTTGATAATTATAACAAGGCAATTTTACTGAAGGATTATGCTACTCCAAAAGCAGGCTTAGCAACTGGGGAAAATAATATATTTCAACGGCTATGGACTGAGGTAAATATCTTTTCAATAGGTTTTAATTATTCATCAGTTGAAGATACAAAAGATGGGAAATATAGATGGTTTCCTTGTAATAGTGGTGGTGAGTATAGGAAATGGGCGACTAATAATGAGTACATTGTAGACTGGCAGAATAACGGTGCACGGATAAAGGGATTTAGGAATAATGCAGGAAAATTAGCAGCTCGTCCTCAAAACACACTCTATTATTTTAAGACGGGAATAACTTGGAATAAACTAAGTACCTCTAAATTTGCTGCAAAATATAAACCGCTTGGATTCATTTATGATGATACGAGTAGATCTGCCTTTATGGAAAATGAAAATAAGGCATATTATTTATTAGGTTTTTTGTGTTCCGTAGTTTGTTTGAATTATTTAAAAATATTAAATCCAACGATGAGTTTTACAAATAACGACTTAGAGAGGCTTCCTGTAATTATAGATACCTACAGTGAGAACAAGGTAATAAATTTAGTTAAACAAAATATTAAGCTTTCGCAAATAGAATGGGATTCTTATGAATTTAGTTGGGACTTTAATAGACATCCTTTTCTTATTCATAATTCATCAATTAGATTACTTGATTCATTTGTTCATTGGGAGTCATTTACTACAAATCAGTTCAACCAACTCAAATCCAACGAAGAAGAACTCAACCGCATTTTCATCGAGATTTACGGACTGCAAGACGAGCTCACCCCAGAAGTCGACGACAAAGACATCACCATCCGCAAAGCCGACCTCGGTCGAGATGTCCGTTCCTTCCTCTCCTATGCCGTCGGCTGCATGTTCGGACGGTACAGCCTGGATGTGGATGGACTAGCCTATGCAGGCGGGGAGTGGGATAGCAGCAAATACAAGACCTTCATCCCGGATAAGGATAATGTGATACCTATTACGGATGAAGAGTATTTTGAGGATGATATTGTCGGTCTGTTCTGTGCCTTCCTCAAGAAGACGTTTGGAGAAGAGACGCTGGAGGAAAATCTTGATTTCATCGCAAAAGCGCTAGGCAACAAAGGGAACACATCCCGTGAGGTGATTCGGAACTACTTCCTGAAAGACTTCTTCAAGGATCACTGCAAAATTTATCAGAAGCGGCCGATCTATTGGCTGTTTGATAGCGGGAAAGCGGATGGCTTTAAAGCACTGGTTTACATGCATCGATATAATGCCGATACAATCGGGAATTTGCGTATCGACTATTTGCATCGGATGCAGCGGGTTTACGACAGCGAAATTGCCCGGATGCAGGAGACAATCGACAACAGCGGAAATGCCCGTGAGGTTGCAGCGGCAACGAAACGGAAAGAAAAGCTGACCAAACAGTTGAAGGAAACGAAAGAATACGATGAGAAAATTGCTCACCTGGCGCTTGCGCGGAAAGAAATTGATTTGGATGACGGGGTCAAAGTCAATTATGAAAAGGTGCAAATGGCAGGGGATGGCAAGAAGTACGAAATTTTAGCAAAGATCTAGTCACTAGGAGCTCTAATCCGACAGGAGGACGCCAACTTTTATCGAATGTATTAAGAACAAGGTTCGGTGGATGGAGGTGTTCCGATGAGTGTCGCATTAGAGCTTTTAAAGAGAAATAATGAATACCCGATTGTGTTTATCGGTTCCGGAATGTCGAGACGATATCTTCAATCCTTTCCAGGATGGGAGGAAATGCTTAAACAATTCTGGGACCAATTAAACACGGGCAAAGATTTCTACGGATTCTTGAGTACACTGAAAAGACATATGTCAGAAACAACTTCGGACACGGAATATGATGTGGATTTCCTGACGAATATTCAAGCCGGATCGGAGATTGAAGACCGTTTTAACGAAAAGTTCTTTCATCAGGAAATAGAAATTCCGGGGTTTGATACCGAGAAAGCCTACAAATTTGATATCTCGCCATTTAAAATGGCCATTGCCCATCAATTTTCATCCTATCAGGTAAAGAACGGGATGCAAGAGGAGTATGCATTCTTTAAAACCTTTTTGAATAAAACACAAATTGTCATTACAACAAACTATGATACATTTATTGAGGATTCTGTTAATTCGGTTAATCCCCTTGGTATGAAAAAATATATCGGCCAAAAGGGGTTCTTTGAATCCACCTATGGATGGGCCGAAATTTATAAAATCCATGGTTGTGCAACAAATCCGAAATCGATCGTAATTTCTAAAGCGGATTATGAGCAGTTTTCGAAAAATTCCATTCTCATCAGCGCCAAGATTATTTCTTTGCTCCTGCATTCGCCAATTATTTTCTTTGGCTATTCGTTAACCGACGGGAATGTACGGAAGATATTGCGGGACTTCTCTTCGTCGCTGTCGAAAGAAGAGCTTAAACGATTAGCTTCCAAAATTATCATTGTGGAATGGGAGAAGGGTCAGGCGGGGATTGTCGAACAGACCTTTTTTGATAAGGATTTAGGTTGTGAGTACACGGTACTTCGAACCGATAACTATAAACTTCTGTATGAAATTCTGTCCGAGATTGATCAAGGGATCCATCCTTCGGAAGTGCGGAAATACCAACATGTTATTAAGCAGCTGATCCTTGATCGAGGCAAAAAGGGAAGTCTAAACACGCTCTTGGTATCACCTGAAGAATTGGAAGATATCGAGAAGCGAATTGGTGATGAAAAACTGGTTGTTGCGTTAGGAGATACCACCTATATCTTTCAAATGCCCGACCTTCTCACTTATTTAATTGATTATTTCTTTGGCGGCCGTTCCATTCATACGGATATTGCGCTTCGCTTTATTGCGAGTCAAAACAGCAATTCACGGATTCCGTTTATTAAATATGTTGAGGGGATTGATCTCGATAAAACCAATCTTCACCCCGTTGAAATCGAGAAAATTAACCAAAGAATAGCGAAATTTACCGGTCCGCAAATTTGTTTGGATTCAATTAATCCATCCAACCGGATCAAGGCAGATTCGTTAAAGGAAATTTTGGAACAACAACTGAAACCGGATAAAGAATACGATCTTATTGCTTATAATGCGCCGAAATTGGACAAGCAGGAAGTAGGAACGTATTTGAAAGAGAAGTTGGAGAAATTTAAGGCTGATGGGATTAAAAGTGTGTCTACATCGATGCGGAGATTGCTTACGATTTACGACTTTATTGAAAATAAATAGAGACTGACGCCGAACCCACGGAGTGGATTGCCATCAGCCTCTTGAAGCCTTATTAGTATCATCATTTTACCACGAATGTATGATAAAGACAACAACTAACTTAACGGAGCAGAGCCATGGCTGAACTGAATTTAAAGCAAATTGCGGATAAATTGAATAATGAATTTACGGGAGAATCCCGAAAACTTGTGTTCTGGTACGATGACCAAGGAGAGTTTGCCGAGGATATTGATACCCTTGAGTTGCAAAATGCCAAGGTGTATCGTTTGGAGCCCGACAACCAGTTCTATACGAAATATTTTCTGGAGCGGTTGGATCGGACGACAAATTACCTCGTTTACGCCCCGTTTCCGAAGCCGCCTGTTAGGGACAATCATTTGGCCGATACGATCAAGTATTCCAAACAGTTTCATGCCGATCGTGCTTCCTTGCTCGCTGTGGATCTGGGCATTGATGAGAAGTACAAACCGGTCATCCAGAAATATATCAAATTTTTTGGAGCTAAAGATCGTACCCGGCGCTTTTATGACCTCGAGATTGAAAATTTCACAGAGGATGTCATCGAGATCGCCTTAATGAGTGCCTGTTGTAAAACCCGGACCGCTTCTTTTGAAGAAGTGGTTCGGGTTGTGCTTACGGATGATGATCTGGAGCAGAACAAGTTTTTGGCCGAGTTTGATAAATACGATCTTCTGCCCGCTTTTTGGCGGCTATGTGAACAACAATTCGGTTACACCGATTCGGATCCTAACTTGGAAAAGCTGGTCCGTACGTTATTCATAACGTATACGGATCGATATTTGGAAGGAGAGCTACCTAAGGCTTGGGTAAGCCTGGTTTCGTATAAGTCCGGCAACATCATTGCTTTCCTGGACAATTTGATGAATAGTGTGCTTTATCGAGAACGTTATCGAGAGCTTTCCGGGCATGTGGCCGAAACCTTTCGAGTGGAGGAGAAGTTTGCTTCATTTGATCCGGAGGTCCTGGTTGATTGTGAAACCTTTGCGGTCATTGATCGGTTTCTTATCCGCTGGATTGCAGGACGTTTATTGTCTGAAGACTCAGGTGCAAAGCTGGGCAGTTTGACGATTCCTCAGCTATGCGAGCAGCGAATGAAAATGCATTTCGGCGATATTTATAAACTGCATTATGAACTATTGATTCAGGCATGGCATCTGATTGGGCATGCGAACTACAATTGTTCAAATGATGTCCACGAAATCGTGAATCAATATCTTCGAAACGATCATCGGTTGGATTCTTATTATCGTTGTTTCTACGCTTGTTATGATCGGATTGAAGACAATGCAGAATTCGAAGCGTTGCGTGATTTGGTGGAGAACATCTACAGCAACGAGTACTTAGGCACCCTTCTTCCCAAGTGGAATGCAGGTTGGTCTCAAGGAGAACTGATGTCCGTTCTTCCATTGCAGCGCCAGTTTTACTCTAAATATATCCGGGATGTGAAAGATCGGGTTGTAGTGATCATATCCGATGCGATGCGCTATGAAACGGGTCGGGCGCTGTGGAGTAAATTGCAGGATGATAAGAAATGTACGGCAGAGATGGCAGCCATGTTGAGTGTACTTCCCTCATACACCCGGCTGGGAATGGCGTCGCTCCTTCCTCATAAAACGCTTGAGATCACCGAGGATTACCGTGTATTGGTGGATGGCGCAGCATGCGACGATTTGAAGCAGAGAGAAGCTGTTCTGCAGAAGGTTAACCCGAATAGCCGCTGTGTCCAGTATGATGATCTCAAGTCTATGAAACGGGATGCCGTACGCCAGCTGTTTGCCGGCATGGATGTGATCTACGTTTATCACAATCAGATCGATGCCCGAGGAGATAAGCTGAATACGGAGAATGAAGTGTTTTTTGCTTGTGAAGAAGCCATTGATGAGGTATTTGGATTGATTAAAAGATTGACTGAAGATGTTAGCGCCACGAATTTTATCGTTACCGCGGATCACGGATTTATATACAAGCGGGACAAGCTGCAGGAAAGCGATAAGATTACGGGTGTTTCTGGCCAAGAGGCATTCGTGAACCGCAGGTTCATGATTTCGGAGAACGCTGTTCAGGAGGACGGGATCATTTCCATGCCGCTGGGGATGGTCCTCGGCCATGACGATCCGAAGTTTGTTTCTGTTCCGGTCAATTCCCATGTATTCAAGGTCGCAGGAGGCGGTCAGAACTATGTTCATGGCGGGTCTTCGCCGCAGGAGATGATTGTTCCGGTGATTCAAGTCAAGACCGAGAAGGGGCATAAGGAAACCCGTCCTGTTCAGATTATGCTTGTCAGCATGGTGCAAAAGATTACAAATTTGATTACCACGCTGGATTTTATTCAATCGGATCCGGTCAGCGATGTCGTAAAAGGAATGACCTACAAAATCTATTTTGTATCCGAGGAGAATGAGAAAATATCGAACGAGAATACTTATGTTGCGGATAGCAAAGATACCGAACCGCATAAGCGGATGTTCCGTCTGCGTTTTAATTTCAAAAACCAGCTTTATGACAAGTCAAAGCCATATTATCTCATCGCGGTGGATGATAAAAATGTAGAAGTGCTTCGGCATCCCGTAGTGATGGATGTTGCGTTTGCCAATGATTTTGGATTTAATGTGTGAGGCAGGGGATCAAGATGAATGAAATTTCTGGCCGATTAGAAGGTGAATCCGGGCTCATCGATAAGTTGAACACTTACTTTGCCGGCAAAATTGTTCGTAAAGATTTAACCAAGAAAATCAAAGAAGGCGCCAACGTTCCGGTATATGTACTGGAATACTTGCTTGGCATGTACTGTTCCTCCATGGATGAGGAGGAGATTGAAGCCGGTGTTCGCAATGTGAAGAGCATTTTGGCGGAGAATTATGTTCGCCCGGATGAAGCACAGAAAATCATTTCAAAACTGCGGGAAAAGGGAAGTTACACGGTGATCGATAAAGTATCCGTCAAGTTGAATTACAAGAATGACGTATACGAAGCCGAATTTTCCAATCTTGGGATTGGAAACGTACCGATCGGGGAGAAATATGTCTCCCAGTATGAGCGCCTACTCGCAGGTGGGATCTGGTGCATTGTTCAGATGGAGTATTTCTATGACGAGGCAGATAAGAACCGCTGTCCTTTCATCATCCGCAAGCTCGACCCGATTCAAATGCCGAGTCTGGATTTGGAAGAGGTCAAGGCAGCGAGAAGCTATTTCACTGACGAGGAATGGATTGATGTACTCCTGAGAAGTACAGGCATGGAGCCATCCCAGTTCACGAAACGGGTGAAATGGCTGCATTTGGCCAGACTCGTTCCGATGATCGAGAACAATTATAACCTGTGTGAACTGGGACCAAGAAGTACGGGCAAGTCCCACATTTATAAGGAAATAAGTCCGAATAGTATCCTGGTCTCCGGGGGTCAGACGACGGTAGCGAATCTGTTCTACAATATGGGGAACAAGACGGTGGGTCTGGTTGGGTTATGGGATTGTGTTGCTTTTGACGAGGTAGCGGGAATTAAATTTAAGGATCAGGACGGAATTCAGATCATGAAGGACTATATGGCATCCGGTTCGTTTGCCCGCGGCAAAGAAGAGAAGAATGCCTATGCCTCGATGACTTTTGTCGGCAATATTAATCAAAGTGTAGACGTGATCCTGAAAACATCCCATTTATTTGATCCGTTTCCGGCTGCTATGGCGAATGACACCGCATTCCTTGACCGGATGCATTGCTACATTCCAGGGTGGGAAATCCCGAAATATCGACCGGAGTTTTTTACGAACGACTATGGCTTTATTACAGACTATTTCGCGGAAATGATGCGGGAACTGCGTAAAATATCTTATGGCGATGCATTTGATAAGTACTTCAAACTGGGCAACAATTTGAACCAACGCGATGTTATTGCCGTAAGGAAAACCGTTTCCGGTTTGATCAAACTGGTCCATCCCGACGGACGTTTTACGAAAGAAAATGTGGAGGAGATACTCCGATTTGCGCTGGAAATGCGCCGTCGGGTAAAGGAACAGTTGAAGAAGATTGGTGGAATGGAGTTCTATGACGTGAACTTCTCCTATATCGATCAGGAAACATTTAATGAAGAATACGTCTCCGTTCCCGAGCAGGGAGGCGGCAAGCTGATTCCGGAAGGGATGAATAAACCGGGACATGTCTATACCGTATCGCATGGCAAGTCCGGGATGATTGGCGTGTATAAACTGGAGACACAGATGACGGCGGGAACCGGAAAATTTGAAAAGACCGGGATCGGTTCCGATCGGGAAGCAAGAGAAGCTGTGGATACTGCTTACCGATATCTGAAAGCGAATGGACGAAATATCAGCGGATTATTGAGTACAACAACGAAAGATTACCTGATGCATGTTCAGGATCTGAACGGCATTGGCATGACCAAATATCTAACTCTACCTGCAGTTGTCGCTATCTGTTCTGTTGCTCTTAATAAGCCGATACTTAGCAGTACCGTTATTCTCGGCGATTTAAGCATCGGCGGCACGATCATCAAGGTAGAGGAGCTCGCCAATACGCTCCAGGTCTGCCTTGACAGCGGCGCTAAAAAAGTACTGGTTCCTATTACGTCAGCTGTTGATCTCGGAACTGTCCCCTCTGAGCTGATCGGCTGCTTTAATATTATTTTTTACCAAACGGCTGAAGATGCGGTGTTTAAAGCTTTAGGGGTGGAATGAGTTGAAGAAACTGAACCCAATCGTGTATCTGCAAGAGATTATTATGGTATATCTGAGTGACTGAAGAATTTGGCGAGATATTTGGTATCACAAAGCCGGGATCCTCAGGAAGTTGACATAGTTTTCGGAAAACAAGCAGTTTGTGGTTAAGGAGTGAGTGGGATTCTTAGAGTTAAAGTAGGGGGAAGAGTTTATGCTTAATCGTCCGAATATTGGGGACATTTTACTGGTGAAGCCTACTGATGGAAAAGTAGTACCGGCACTCTGCATAAAAGCTGAACATGACGGATTAACACTGCTGCAGATTAGAACTTATACTGAAAGGGATAAGCAGGAAGAGGATAGCAAACAAGAGCAACTCAAAAGGAAGAAGAAGTTCCAAATGGATTGGAGCCGAAAGTTAACACCCCAAAACTCCAATTATCTATACATTGGTAAACCGAAAGGATTAAAGGCGGAATCGGTTGTCTTGTTACGAAGATTTTTACACATCAAACAGAATCAAATCATTAAGAAACTTGCTCAAGTGTCAGACGATTTGGCCAGGGATTGCTTGAATCAAGCAGAAAAATTGAGACACTCGAGTGAGTATCACCTAGAACTGCATAGAATAAAAAAGCAAATTGAACTTGCTAAGTTTAACAACGAAAGATATGAGCACTTGGAAAATAGGTTAGGTGAAATACTACAATTTCTTGGTTATGAACAAAAAGTGTCAACCAACGAGAAGGCGTTTTTGAATTATCGGGAGGTTCCGACAGAGGGTTACATCAAGGTGTACCATGGCGGAAGGTAATAATTTTATATCATATCACTGAGCGTGTAAGAAGCAAGAAACAGCCGCTGCCTTATATAAGGAGCGGCTATTTTTAGTGTGCCACGCATGGCGATTAACTAGGTGGTGAAAGTCCACTGTGGGGGTTTGTAGTTACCAACCACTAGCCAAGAGCAAGGGTGTCCACCGCGAGGTGGAATCCAAAGGAAGC
>Ga0310822_100204_pt1 | contig 42130 bp, 39 predicted proteins | sample P4_ome_2_FD_201313 | JGI IMG/M metagenome (GOLD analysis project Ga0310822, IMG submission 201313) | Sorghum-adapted microbial communities from Joint BioEnergy Institute, Emeryville, California, United States - P4_Day56_Rep2 | ecosystem: Engineered > Bioreactor > SSF (Solid state fermentation) >... | reverse complement strand
TTTCCTTTTAGCTTTACATATGCGTGAGTTGGGCCAGCCATACGCCATCCCTCCTTACAGTCCGTATTATTTGTAGAGGACGAGGAAGGTATGCAAAGCAGACATTGTCCCCACGTCTTTCACCTCTAAAATTTCACAGGAGAAAGAAAGAGCAGATCGAAAGTTATTTTTCGATCTGCTCTTTCATAAGCTTTAGGATTTTCTTTTCAAGGCGCGATACCTGAACCTGGGAGATGCCGAGACGTTCGGCGACTTCGGATTGGGTTTGATCTTTGTAATACCGTAAATAGACGATGAGCTGCTCACGTTCCGTCAGCTTGCCAATCGCTTCTTTGAGCGCGATTTTGTCGAACCATTTGTCCTCCTCTTTATCCGCAATCTGATCCATAAGCGTAATCGGATCACCGTCGTTTTCAAAAACGGTCTCATGGATGGACGACGGAGCGCGGTTCGCTTCCTGGGCGTAGATGACTTCTTCAGGCGTAATCTCCAGCGCTTCCGCTACCTCTTTCACTGTAGGCAGCCGGCCCAGTTCTTTGGACAGTTCATCTTTAACGCGCCGAACCTTGTGGGCGATTTCCTTAAGTGACCGGCTCACTTTTACCGTACCGTCGTCACGCAAAAAGCGCTGGATTTCTCCGATGATCATCGGTACCGCGTATGTCGAGAATTTTACATCAAAAGTCAAATCAAATTTATCGATGGCTTTAAGAAGGCCGATGCAGCCGATTTGAAACAAATCGTCCGCCTCGTATCCCCGGTTCAAAAAGCGCTGCACAACCGACCATACCAGACGAATGTTGCTGTTTACCAATGTATCTCGTGCTGTCGTATCTCCCGCCTGACTTTGCGCAAGCAATTGTTTTACCTCTTTATCGGATAGATAAACATGGTTGGCATTCCTTACATTGGTCTCCATCGGCATGTCTCCTAATTACATAACGCTTCATTCTTGGCCAGCTTTTTCACCAGCCGGATTCGTGTACCCCGGCCGATCTCGGTTTCTACTTCCATTTTGTCCATGAAATTCTCCATAATCGTAAAACCCATACCGGAACGCTCAAGCTCCGGCTTTGTTGTAAAGAGAGGCTGTCTGGCTTCTTCGAGATTGGCGATGCCGATACCGTAATCTTCTACGATAATCTCGATGCGGACCGGAGTGTAGGTCGTCTCAATCATTACCGTGCCGGTCTCATCTCCTTCATAGCCGTGAATGATGGCGTTCGTAACCGCTTCAGAGACAACGGTTTTAATCTCCTCCATCTCTTCAAGCGTGATGTCAAGCCTGGATAGGAACGAAGCGACCGCAATGCGGGCGAAGCCTTCATTCTCGCTGCGGGCGGCAAACTCCAGACGCATGAAGTTATTTTCGGTTCTCTTTTGCATTACGCCACCCCCAGCACAAGGAGCGCTTCCTGTTCAGACTCCTTGATTTTTAGAATCTTGAACAGGCCGGACAGCTCGAACAGGCGATAGATGACCGAGTTAATCGAGCAGACGACCATCTCGCCGCCGCGTGCCGCAACCTGCTTATACCGTCCCAGAATTACACCCAGACCTGAGCTATCCATAAAATGAAGATTTGCCAAACTCAATAAAACGTGCTGTACCGGCTCCTCATTCAACTGTCTGTCCATTTTCGTGCGCAGCATATCCGCCGTATGATGATCCAGTTCTCCTTCCAGCCTGACAATCAGCACATCGTTTACTGTTTCCATATCGATTCGCAAACTCACGCAGGCCACTCCTTCGCTTAGTGATATCAGGAGATTCTACAAAGCCGACCATGATTCCTGCCCCTCGACAAAACTAGAAAAAAACCGGGGAAATATGGCATCGTTCTCCTTTTTCCCGATTTTTCGCTATGCTCATCCGCCAAACATTTTGCGCGTTGCGCGCTTGAACAGCTCCCACCAGCTTGCTTCATCGACGCTGTTTGCAGCGACCAGGTCGACGGTGCTGACCGTTTTACCGTCCTTTTTAATCAACACTTCACCGATTTTGACGCCTTTTGTAATCGGTGCCTGCAATTCGGCTTTGAGATTAATGACCTTCTGGTAACTGTCAGCTTTTTCGCCTTTTTTCACCAGCATACTGAAGCGGTATGGTACGACAATGTCGACGGTTTCCTGCTTGCCTTTTTCGACCGGTACCGTTTTAATAACCTGATTCTCTTTGTAGAGCGGCTGGCTATCGTACTGATTAAATGCGTAATCCATCATGGAAGCGATCTCCTGATTGCGGATTTTGGAATCCGGCGCTCCCATCACAACAGCAATGACGCGCATATTTCCACGCTTGGCGGTTGCGGTAAGACAGTATTTCGCCTCGGACGTATACCCGGTTTTCAGTCCGTCCGCTCCCGGATAAAAACGAACAAGCCGGTTTGTATTGACCAGCCAGAACGGCTTCCTGGAATCCTTGCGGAGATAATCCTGGTATAATCCCGTATATTTCGTAATCTTTTCATGCTTAAGCAGCTCGCGGGACATTAATGCGATATCATGGGCGGAAGATACGTGACCGGATACCGGCAATCCATTGGAATTCATGAATGTCGTATCATCCATGCCCAACTGTTTGGCCCGCGCGTTCATTTTCTCAACGAACGCTTTCTCCGTTCCGGCCAGATGCTCTGCCATAGCAACGGACGCGTCATTACCGGATGCAAGCGCGATGCCTTTCAGCATATCGTCGGCCGTCATTTCTTCACCCGGCTCAAGAAAAATCTGCGAACCTCCCATGGAAGCAGCATATTCGCTTGTTCGTACTTTATCTGTCAGCTTCAGCTCGCCGCGATCGATCGCTTCCATGATAAGAAGCATCGTCATCACCTTGGTGATGCTGGCAGGCGGCAGCGGCTTGTGTCCGTTTTTCTCATAGAGAATGGCACCTGTATCCCGATCGATAAGTACAGCCGATACGGCATTCGGCGCCAGCTCTGCGCCTCCTTGCTTCTGGTTTCCTTGCTTCTGATCTTCAGCCGGTTTCCCTTTCTCCTGGGCGAACGCCAATCCGCCGAACTGCGATATCATTAGAAATAGACATAACAATACAGTAGACAGCTTCTTCATTCACTGGTCCCCTCCATCATTCACTTTTCGCTCTTTGCCATTTCATTCGCTATACGACGAACGGAGGCGAAATAGTAAGTGAAATAGAATACTACCTAGTGTCGCCACAAGACCTGGAATTATATACCTGACACTAAAAATAAACCCGGTTCCCGGACCCGACACACCATAAAGCAAAAACTTTGCTTTCACAAAATAGCCGAAATATTTACTTTATTCTTCTATTTGTGTAAAGTTTAATTATAAAGTTTAAAACGAAAGAACGAGGGGGAAGCACAAAAGACTATGAACGATCCTATCGAAATTACACTGGCAAAAAACAAAAAACCAAAAAGAGATCCCAACCAACTCACATTCGGAACTTATTTTACAGATCACATGTTTATGATGGATTACACACCTGAAAACGGATGGCATCAGCCAAGAATCGTTCCGTACGCGCCCATTACCCTTGATCCCGCGGCCGTTGTCTTTCATTATGGACAAGCGGTATTTGAGGGCATGAAAGCATACCGTACGAAGGATGACAGAGTCCTTTTATTCAGACCGGAAAAAAACATGAAACGAATCAACCTGTCCAATGAAAGGCTGAGCATTCCGCCTGTTGACGAAGCGTTTCTGGTAGAAGCGATTAAAAAACTGGTTACCATTGAAAAAGATTGGGTTCCCAAGGAGCCGGGAACGTCTCTGTATATTCGACCGTTCATCATCGGCACGGAACCGTATCTGGGTGTTCACCCTTCCCGCACATATATGTTCATGGTCATCCTCTGCCCGGTCGGCGCTTACTACCCGGAAGGCATTAACCCGGTAAAAATCTATGTAGAAAGCAAATATGTTCGTGCCGTCAACGGAGGAACGGGTCATACGAAAACTTCAGGGAATTACGCAGCAAGCTTCAAAGCGCAGGAAGAAGCACAAAGACAGGGATGTGCACAAGTACTATGGCTGGATGGCGTGGAGAAAGCGTACGTAGAAGAAGTGGGAAGTATGAACGTTTTCTTCAAAATCAATGGCGAGGTGGTAACACCTGCGCTAAACGGCAGTATTCTGGCCGGTGTTACAAGGGATTCCGTCATTCAGCTTCTAAAAAATTGGGGCATTCCGGTTACGGAAAGAAAGATTTCCATGGAAGAGGTGTATCAGGCCCACGCCGCGGGAACACTGGAAGAAGCTTTCGGCACAGGTACAGCAGCCGTAATTTCCCCCATTGGCGGACTAATCTGGAAGGATACAGAAATGACCATTAATGAAGGAAAAGCAGGAGCATTATCCATGAAACTTTACGATACAATTACCGGGGTTCAGAACGGAGAAATCGATGACCCGTTCGGATGGACCGTAGAAGTAAAATAAGAGAAAAAGAGGGAAAGAGGAAATGAGATCCAGGGAAGAAAAAGGCGTTCGCCTTTTTCCCCATTGAAATCACCCCCTCATTCTCTTCTCTCTTTTCCTTCGTATCACAAAAGTCAGCTGCTCTTCTCATGATTTTCATATCGGGGTTGCGGCTGAAATACCATGGTGGTTTTCTATGCTTACACCTTTCTAACATCCGCCCCCATCATCTTTTCATTATAGAGATGGCAAGCGACAAAATGATCCGGCTTGACTTCCTGCCATACCGGCTCAATTTTTGCGCAAGACTCCATTGCAAACAGACAACGGGTCCGGAAATGACAGCCGCTCGGCGGATTCATCGGACTCGGCACGTCACCTTTGAGTACGATACGCTGACGACGGCGCTCCACTTCCGGGTCCGGAATCGGAATTGCAGACAGAAGCGCCTGTGTGTATGGATGCAGCGGACTCGAATACAGGTGCTCGCTCACAGCCAACTCGGCAATCTTGCCGAGATACATTACGGCCACGCGATCACTCATGTGTTTAACCATGGACAAGTCGTGGGCAATAAACAAATACGTCAGCCCCATTTTGTCCTGCAAATCGCTCAGCAGGTTCACTACCTGTGCCTGGATCGATACGTCGAGCGCTGAAATTGGCTCGTCACAGACAATGAACTTTGGCCCTACCGCAAGCGCACGGGCAATGCCGATCCGCTGACGCTGGCCGCCGGAAAATTCATGGGGAAAACGGTTGATATGGTCCGGCTTCAATCCGACCAGGCCGAGCAATTCCTGAATGCGCTCCTTGCGCTTCACACCGCTTGCCAGCTTGTGCAAATCAAGCGCTTCGCCGATAATATCCCCAATCGTCATCCGGGGATTGAGCGATGCATACGGGTCCTGGAAAATCATCTGCATATCGCGGCGCAGCTTTTTCAACTCGCGCGGGCTCGCTTTGTGTACATCCTTTCCTTCGAACAGTACCTGCCCCTCGGTCGCGTCATACAGCCGAAGAATGGTACGGCCCATTGTGGATTTGCCGCAGCCGGACTCTCCTACTACCCCAAGCGTTTCGCCTTGTTTAATATTAAATGTTACATCGCTGACGGCTTTTACCGTACCGCCGCCTGCGTTAAAGTATTTTTTCAGGTTGCGTACTTCAAGCAGCACGTCCTTTGTTTGTCCATTTTGCACCGGAATTTCCGTTACGGTCGATTTCATTGTGCGAATTCCTCCCTCCGGGTGCCTGCCAACGGGTGGTGTAGCCAGCAGGCCGCCTGATGGTTTTCGCCCATTTCTTCAAGGGCCGGCTTATGGTTCCGGCACACTTCCATTGCATATTCACAACGGGCAAAGAACGGACAGCCGATCGGCGGATAAAGCAGATCCGGCGGCGTGCCGATAATCGGTTCAAGCGGCTCGTTTTTATTCATATCAAGACGCGGCACAGACTTCAGCAGTCCTTTCGTGTACGGATGCTGCGGCTTGTAAAAAATCTGATCCACCGTACCGGTTTCTACTACTTCACCTGCGTACATGACGACGACACGATCGCACATGTCAGCCACAACGCCGAGATCGTGCGTGATAAGAATAATGGATGTACCGGTCTTATCCTGCAGTTCTTTCATCAACTCCAGAATTTGTGCCTGAATCGTTACATCAAGCGCCGTTGTCGGCTCATCGGCAATCAGGAGTTTCGGACGGCAGGCAAGCGCAATTGCGATCATGGCGCGCTGCCGCATTCCGCCGGAAAATTCATGCGGGTACTGGTTCACCCGCTTATCCGGCTGTGGAATACCTACCATCTTCAACAGTTCAATCGCCTGCTTGTGTGCCTCTCCCGCAAACATGCCTTGATGCTTCATCAAACTTTCTGTAATTTGCACCCCGATTTTCATTGTCGGGTTTAGCGACGTCATCGGATCCTGGAAAATCATTCCGATTTCATTGCCGCGAATTTTTTGCATGTCTTTTTCTTTTTTCTTAAGCAAATCCTGGCCGTTGAACATAATGCTTCCCTGCTTGTATTGCGCCGGCGGCTGCGGCAATAGTTTCATAATGGATTGAGCAGTTACGCTTTTACCGCATCCTGACTCACCTACAATACCTATCGTCTCGCCTTTTTTCACTTCAAAGTTAACGCCCCGTACAGCTTTCACTTCGCCTGCATAAGTATGAAACGAGATATGCAAATCACGTACTTCGAGTATATTTTCCATAGGTTTTTCACCCTTTACTTTTCAGGTTATTTGCGCATTCTCGGGTCGAGTGCATCACGCATGCCATCTCCCAATACGTTGAAAGCGAACATTGTGAGTGAAATGAAGAAGCCCGGAATGAATAGCTGGTACGCGTTTCCGATTAGCAAGCTTACCAGCGCATCGTTGGCCATCGTTCCCCAGCTTGCGCGCGGCGCCGGAATCCCGAGACCTAAGAAGCTTAGCGTCGCTTCTGCGAAAATCGCCGTCGGAACGGTCAGCGTTACGTTTACAAGAATCAGTCCCATCGTATTTGGAAGGATGTGCTTCATGAGAATCCATTTTGCATCAGCGCCCAGCGCGATCGACGCCTGAACGTATTCCTGCTCCTTCAGTTGTAGAACCTGTCCGCGCACCAGACGCGCCATCGGAATCCAGCCAGTTAGCGTCATTGCCATGATAATTGTCCACAGACCGGGACCGATGATGACCATCAGAAGAATGACCATCAGCAAGTATGGCACACTATATAACACTTCAGCGATACGCATCATGATATTGTCGACACGGCCACCTTTCAGACCGGAGATACCACCATAGATAACCCCAATCACAAAATCAATAAATGCCGCCATAACCCCGATGAACAGGGAGATGCGTGCCCCATACCAGATACGGGTGAAAATATCCCGGCCAGAAGAATCCGTACCGAACCAGTGCTCCGCGCTCGGCCGCAGGTTCCTGGCCGTGAAATCCTGCTTATAGTAGGTATAGCCGCTAATCATCGGCCCGATAATCGCCATAATGACAAGCACGATGATGATAAAAAGACCGGCCATCGCCAATTTATTCAGTTTTAAACGGCGCCATACATCCGCCCGGTAGGAGATGCTGGGGCGCTCAATTTTTTCCGCATCTTTAAAGTTATCCGTTACAGGACGGAACATATCGGCGGTTAAGCGTGTTTCAGGCTGCATTACTTACTCCCCCCTGTAACTTTGATGCGCGGATCGATCCAGGTATACATGACGTCTACCAGGAAGATTAAGAAGATCAGAATCGCGCTGTAGAAAATGGTGGAACCCAGGATGACTGGATAATCACGGTTGAAAATGCCCTTAACAAACATTTCACCCATTCCCGGAATCCCAAAGATATGTTCGATAACAAAACTTCCAGTAACAAGATTTGCAGCAATAATCCCAAGAACGGTAACTACCGGCAGAATCGCATTGCGCAGCGTATGCTTGATAATAACGACATTGCGCGCCAATCCTTTGGCTTTGGCGGTTTTAATATAATCCTGTCCGAGCACTTCAAGCATGCTCGAACGCAGCAGGCGTGCGATAAACGCCATCGGCATCGCGGCCAGCGCCAGCGAAGGTAAAATTGTATGCTTCCACGTGCCCCATGTGGCCGCAGGCAGCAGTCCCCATTCAACGGAGACATAGTGAATCAGAACGGTTGCAAGAATAAAGTTTGGTACAGAAATACCGATAATCGCTAGAATCATAGATACATGGTCAGGAAAACGGTTATGGTAAAGCGCGGCAATCACACCGAAAATAATACCAAGCGTTACACCGATAACCAGTGCCTGCAATCCAAGATGCAGGGACACCGGAAACCCTTCTGTAATATAATCATTCACCGTAATCGTGCTCGATTTCAAAGACGGACCGAAATCAAGGGAAAGCAAAGATTTCACATACAGCCCGTACTGCACATACAGCGGTTCATTCAAATGGTAATAATTCATTAAGTTCTCATAAACCCCCGGCGGCATTTTGCCTTCCTTGGCAAACGGATTACCGGGAATCATATGCATCAGGAAAAACGTGAGAGTCACAACGACCCACAAAGTTAAGAGGGCCCAGCCCAAGCGCTGTAAAGTATATCGTAACAACGTATACCCTCCATTCTATTTTTACTTGAAAAACGGGGAACGCTCCTAAGTTTAAGCATTCCCCTGATTTCATGCGCTATTACTTGATTTCCGCGTACTTCAATTCCGGATATTCATCCGGCGGAGTGAATACGCCAGTAATATTTTCTTTCAGCGTGTAGGCTTTCGTATAGAAATAAATCGGCATAATCGGCATGTCTTTCATGATGATGTCTTCCGCTTTATGCATCGCTTCCATGCGAACTTTCGCATCGCTTGATTGCTTCGCTTTGTTTATTTCCGCATCGTACGATTTACTCTTCCAGCCGGTGTCGTTCTGCGTGCTTACACTCGTAAACATGTCCATAAACGTCATCGGATCAATAAAGTCCGCAATCCAGCCTGCGCGTAATACGTCATAATCAAGTTTGTGTTCACGATCGATTTTCACCTGGAATTCTACGTTCTCAAGTCCCACTTCAATGCCGAGGTTGTTGCGCCACATCTCTTGAATGGCTTCGGCGATGCGCTTATGAAGATCAAGGTTGTTATACATGATGTTGAATTTCGGCATTTTGTCCATGCCTTCTTCTTTCAGGCCTTCAGCTAACAGTTTCTTCGCTTCCGCTATATCTTCTTTAAAGTAATCGCCGCCAACTTTACGGAAATCTTTACCGTTTGTATCCTCAGAACCTTCGGCCACAAGCGCAAACGCCGGCTTTTGTCCGCCCTGCGTAATGTTTTCCGTAATGGTCTTACGCTCGATAGCCATTGCCAATGCTTTACGTACTTTTACATTAGTAAACGGTTTCTTCTGAGTATTAAAGCGATAGAAGTATGTTGCGTATTCCGGAACAATCTTGAAATCCGGAGCATTTTGGCCTTTCAACTGACCTACTACGTCGCCCGGCAGCGGATAAGACAGATCAAGCTGACCCGAGCGGTACATTTGCCATGCCGTGTTTTCGTCTTCTACCATTGCCCAATCAATACCGGCAAGTTTGATGCGGTCTTTTTGAAAATAGTTCTCATTTTTGACCATTTTCAGGCCTTCTTTATGTTTCCATTCCGTCAGCTTGAACGGACCGTTAGACACGAATGTTTTTGCATCGTTAGCCCAATCTTTGTTTTGTTCTTGCACTTTTTTATTTACCGGATAATACGTATAGAAGGACACAAGTTCAAGGAAGTACGGAGTCGGATTTACCAATCTGACTTCCAGCGTTTTCTCGTCCTTTGCTTTTACGGCTACTTTATCTTCAAGGGCTTTTAATTTTGCCGGGTCTTTTTCTTTGGAAGAATTGTATTCTTCAGCACCTTGAATGTAATAAAGCTGATAAGCATAATCGGAAGCTGTATTCGGGTTCAATGCATACTTCCATGCAAATTCAAAGTCCTCTGCGGTTAACGGATCGCCGTTAGACCATTTCAGTCCGTTACGAAGATGGAACGTATATGTCTTTTTGTCTTCGCTGCTATCCCATTTTTCCGCCATAGCACCAACAACTTCGAATTCGCCGTTATCCCCTTTCGGCTCTTTCATTGTCAGACCTACAAATAGATGGCGAAGCGGCCATGATTCGTGTGTCCCCTGCAATTTCGCCGGATGAAGTGAGCCGGGTTCGGATGAGTTATTTACCCGCATTACTTTGCCTTCTGTATTGCCGCCGGCCGCTTTTTTTTCTCCATTACCGCCACCACACCCTGTAAGCGCTAACATAAGCAGCAGAACAAGGCTCAACATGATTGAGAAACTTTTCTTCACAGCAATTGACCTCCTTACATCTTAAAACGAATGGCTATTCGGAATTTCTATGCTGCGATTTTATCAGTATATTTTAAAAAAATATACGTTTTTCGTATTATTTATACAGAACCACCATGACATTCTCTCCTTCTTTTCTCACGATTTTCACAGAAAAAGCCTGAAACAACATGTTGTTTCAGGCTTTTTCTGAATACTTCTACATTTTCGTAATCACGGCTTTGACTAGCGTTAAGAACGTATGCTTCACTTTCTCCGCTGTCTCCATTACCTCGTCGTGTGACAACGGCTGCGGCAAGATACCGGCCGCCATATTGCTAATGCAGGAGATGCCAAGCACACGGATACCAGCATGACGCGCCACGATTACTTCCGGCACGGTAGACATTCCGACCGCATCACCACCCAGAATGCGCAGCATGCGGATTTCTGCCGGGGTTTCATAGCTTGGACCCAGCATTCCCACATAAACGCCTTCCTGTACTTGAATACCGTTCTGCTCGGCCGCATTACGCGCAATCGCACGCAGATCCGGACAGTAGGCAGTAGACATATCCGGGAAACGCACACCCATCTCCTGGTCATTCGGCCCGATAAGCGGGTTCTGGCCGGTAAGATTAATATGGTCTTTAATTAGCATTAAATCACCGGGGCGATAGCTTTCATTCACCCCGCCGGCTGCATTCGTGACAATGATTTTGTCGACGCCGATCGCTTTCATGACACGCACGGGAAACGTAACGGCCTCAAGCCCGTGCCCTTCATAATAATGAAAGCGGCCTTGCATTGCCACCACAGGCTTGTCCTCCAGCGTACCGATGACCAATTGGCCTTTATGACCTTCCACGGTAGACACCGGAAAATGCGGAATGTCTCCGTACGGAATTACGGTCGGATTCTCAATTTCATCCGCCAGTACACCCAGACCGGATCCAAGAATCAAGCCAATTTCCGGTTTTGCATCTGTCTTGCTTGCGATATAAGCCTGGACTTCTGCAATATGTGCTGCTATCGACATCCTATCTACCTCCCGCAGACTTTATTACTCGGTAATTTGTTTCAAAAAGCTTGTGCCGAAACGCGGTTGAGTCACTTCGAAATTATCCGCAATTGTGGCGCCGATATCGGCAAAAGTCTCGCGTATACCAAGCGCCTTTCCGCCTGTAAGCCCCTTATGGTATACGAGCAGCGGCACATATTCGCGGGTGTGATCCGTACCATGGTGTACCGGATCGTTACCATGATCCGCCGTAATGATTAACAGATCCTCTTCTGTCAACGCATCGAGAATTTCCGGAAGACGGGCATCGAACTCTTCGAGCGCTTCGCCGTAGCCGATTGGATTGCGGCGGTGGCCATACAGCGCGTCAAAGTCGACCAGATTGACAAACGAAAGACCTGTGAAATCTTTTTTCATCGTACCCAGCAATTTGTCCACGCCATCCATATTCGACTTCGTCTTGATGGATTCGGTTACCCCTTGTCCCGCATAAATATCCGAGATTTTACCGATAGCAATGGAATCTAAACCCGCTTCTTTCAGAAAATTCATCACGGTCTTGCCCGGAGGGGATACCGAGAAGTCACGCCGGTTAGCCGTACGGGTAAAATGGCCAGGCTCGCCGACAAACGGACGGGCGATAACGCGTACGACGGAGTGCTCATCCTCAAGCGTGAGCTCACGCGCAACCTGGCAAATTTTATACAATTCCTCAAGCGGTACCACTTCTTCATGCGCCGCGACCTGGAATACGCTGTCCGCTGATGTATAGACGATTACGTCCCCCGTCTTCATGTGCTCTTCGCCGAGCTCTTCGATAATCTCCGTGCCGGAGGCAGGCTTGTTGCCCAACACACCGCGCCCGATTTTCTCAGAGAACGGTCCCAGCAGACTGTCGGGGAATCCGTTTGGCCACGTTTTGAACGGCGTCTCTACACGAAGCCCCATAATCTCCCAGTGACCGGTCGTCGTATCTTTGCCAAGCGAAATCTCTCTCATTTTGCCGAAAGCGGCCATAGGTGGCGCATCGGCGGAAACACCTTGGAGCCGCTCGATATGCCCAAGTCCAAGTCCGGCCAGATTCGGTACGTTCAAACCGCCCATCTTCTCAGCAATATGGCCGAGCGTATGCGCCCCTTCGTCATTATACTCTTTCGCGTCCGGCAGCTCGCCGATGCCAACGCTATCTAACACGATTAGAAATATCCGCTTAAATCGCTTCATCTGTTCTAACCTCCAATTTCTTTCCTCACATCTTTTACTGAAAATAAGGAAGGCACTTCAAACATTACCCCGAAGTACCTCTTTTTATGCCCGCGGATGGGCCTTGGCGTACACCTCTTTCAGACGTGAGCGTGTAACATGCGTATAAATTTGAGTGGTCGAAATGTCGGCATGCCCGAGCATTTCCTGCACGGAACGGAGATCAGCTCCATTCTCCAGCAGATGCGTCGCAAACGAGTGACGAAGCGTATGCGGCGTAATCTCTTTGTGGCTATTGGCCAACTGAGCGTATTTCTTAATAATCTTCCAGAATCCCTGCCGGGACAAGCGACGGCCATGATGGTTTAAAAACAGTGCCTCTTCCTGCCCCCGCTTCTTGAGCATCGGCCGACCGCGCTCCAGATAACGGCTTACGCCTTCAATCGCAAGGCGTCCAAGCGGAATGATCCTCTCTTTCGATCCTTTACCGAAACATTTAATAAAGCCCATATTTAAATTCACATCGGATAGATTAAGCGATACAAGTTCCGATACACGGATACCTGTCGCATACAAAAGTTCAAGCATCGCTTTGTCGCGCATACCCGAAGCAAGACGTGTATCCGGTCCGTTCAATAGTGTTTCCACTTCCACTACCGACAACACCTGCGGCAGCTTTTTTTCAATTTTCGGAGATTCCAGATTTACACTCGGATCTTTATCAATAAATTTTTCTCGCAGTAAAAATTGATAAAACGCACGAATAGAAGCCAAATTACGGGACAATGTCGCCGTCGCCCGTCCTTGCTCCTGAAGATAAAGCAAATAACCCATAATCTGCATGCGGCTTGTCCCATTTAAATCCGTAATACCCTCACGGCTTAAGTAGGCGCAGTATGCATGAAGGTCCCGCTGGTACGACTCCAGCGTATTCTTCGCTAACCCTCTTTCCACTGTTAAATAATGGATAAATTGGGTAATTAACTCTTTCATCTCTTAATCTCCTCAACATCCAATCTTCTCTATAAATGTTATCCATACCTATTCTTTAATTACTTTATTCCACAATGTTCTCTCGTTTCCTGCTCATAGACAAAAAATTATTCCCCATACCAGTAGAAATCAAAGAGGCGCTGTTTCATTTCTTCGTACGTACCTTCGAATGTGGATGTATGCTTCATTACTTTCATGGCTTTACCCTGGGGTTCTTTGTACGGCTCAGCCGGTTTTATCGCATCGCTCACATATGTAATCACCGTATAAAACACAAACGTGCAAAAAATGAAAATGGCAAGCAGCCTGATAGCGTCCATAACACGGTTGTATGGAATAAACATATTTTTTCTCCTTTCTTAATTCCGGTATGCCTCTCTTCAAGCCTATTCCTTCTATGAAAATTTTATACCTTTTGTTCATTTTCAATTTGTGTTTCACATGATACAATCTATTTTTGGATTAAACTCACGGCAAGGTGTGGTCAACCGATGTACACTCACGAAGAAAAAGAAAACAGCCGAACCAGGCAAGTATTCAATCGTCTAAATTTGCTGCTCTTACTTGTATTTCTCGTGTTCGCCGCCATTATTTTCCGCCTATCGTACGTACAGATTATAGATTGCGAAGAATACGAGCAGAAAGCGACCGCTAAATCTGACAAGAAAGTTCCGATCCCGGCCCTGCGCGGTAATATCTACGATAAAAACGGTAATCTTATTGTGCATAGCCGCGGCTCTTTTACTGCCGTTTTTCAGGAAAAAGACTATATGGACAAAGACTACTACATAAGCCTTGTCACCAAACTGGAAAAAATTCTGTCCGGCACTACCAAGGAAGATTTGCTGAAAAAAATGGATGTCGGCTACGAATACAAAAACGGCAAAGTCGAAAAAACGGCACGCATGACATTGAAATTTCTCGAAAAAGACTTGAAGTACGATTTATCCCAGAAAGAAATCGCCTACCTGGCAGAGCACCGTAATGAACTTGACGGCGTATCCGTCGTAACCAAGCCCATTCGGGAATACGACAAAAAACAGGTGGCGGTGCAGGCCATCGGTTATGTACGACCGTTTAACGTAGCAGATAATCAAGGAATCGAGTACTATCGAAAGAATAAAGACATCTATCTGCCAAACCAGATGGTCGGTTACGAAGGCATCGAGCGGAGTTATGAGGAAGATTTGCGCGGAGAAAACGGCTACCGTATGTATCAGGTAGCGGCGGATCAAACCATTCTTCAGCAAATTAAAGAAGTGCCGCCTAAGCGGGGAAGTAACCTGTACTTGACGATTGACCAGCGGGTACAACTTGAGACACGCGATTTTATTAAGAACTTCCTGCCGAAGCTGCGCGCCACCGGCCGTAACGCCTACTATGCAAAAAATGCATACGCCGTAGCGATGGAAGTGAAAACCGGAAAGATTGTAGCTATGGTCAGCTATCCCGAATATGACCCGAATATCTGGACATCCGGTCCTGACAAAGAAACGTACGAACAAAATAAATATTCGTTTACAAACGGTACCATCCGCAGTGCACCGCATGACGTGCGGCCAAAAACCGGCAAAGATGCGGAGATGGAGAACTACAAACATCCTGCATCCGTTGTTCCGGCCGGTTCCGTTGTCAAGCCTGCGACTGTATTAATGGGTCTGTCGGAAGGAATAGCCCCCTTCTACTGGCCCGATCCCGGTGCATACCGTTACGGCGGCGCCGGGGATGTCGTCCGCAATGACAACGGACATAACTACGGTATGCTGACGCCGCAAACGGCCATTCAAAAATCGTCCAATACGTATATGGCAAACATCGGAAAGCTGCTAAGCCAGAAATACAAGAAGAATTCAGTAAGCGTATACCAGAAGTACTACCATGCGTTCGGCCTTGGAGTAAAAACCGGAGTGGACCTTCCGGGCGAATCGGCAGGCGGCGAAGACTTCCTGGTTATGAATGAACGCTATGGCCCGCTGGCAGCCATGGTACAGGCTTCTTTCGGTCAGCAGGGACGATACACGACAATGCAGCTTGCACAATATGCGGCAACGCTGGCCAACAAAGGAACGCGCATGCGGCCGCAATTGGTTGACCGTATCACGGATAATAACGGTAAAGTTATTAAGTCTTTTAAATCAGAAGTGTTAAGCCAGCTACATGAACCGGACAGCTACTGGCGTATCGTGCATGAGGGAATGGGCATGGTTACCCAGCAGGGCGGAACGGCGGCAGGCGTATTCGCCGGATTCCCGTACCGTGTAGCAGCAAAAACAGGTACATCTCAGCAGGATATTTATGTGCCGGATTCCCTTGATTTTGAAAAAGGGGTCAATTGGCATAAATACAAAGAAATCAACAATGGGGTATTCATCTCGTTTGCGCCGCTCGAAAATCCGAAGCTGGCGGTAGCCGTTGTCGTTCCGGAAGGCGGATACGGCGGACCATCGGCCGGTCGCATCGCCCGCGCCATTTATGACGCATACGACAAGTATGTTGGGCTGGGACCGACGGACAAACCGTATGATCCGGCTACGGCAGTACCGGATGAGGGGCAAACAGCGAAAAAAGCAAAACAATAAGAAAGCAGGCAAAACACAATAAAGCCACCATGGCCTTTCTCTTACTATTCTTATGTTTTACCACGGGATTTAAAAAAAATATAAAAAGCAGCGGCTCTCTCATGAGCCCCTGCTTCTTAGCCTGGAATATTGCTTTTCACGTTGGCAATTTCACTTGCATCCACTTTATCAATGCAGCGGTGACAAACGCCATGAAAAGATAAGCGATGATCGAGAATATGAAATTTAAATTTATCGCTTACCGCCTGCTCTACCTCTCCAAGAAGGTCTTCGTGAATCTCATCCACCGCACCGCACATAACGCAAATCAAGTGATGATGGTGATGCTCGGCGTCTTCGCTGCGGAATTCGTATCGAGCTACCCCATCACCAAAGTTAATCTTCTGCAGAATATGCAAATCACTCATTAATTCGAGCGTACGATATACGGTAGCCAGACCGATCTCAGGAGCCTTCTCTTTGACGAGCAAATAGACATCTTCGGCGGATAAGTGGTCTTCTTCGTTCTCCAACAGAACACGCAACGTGGCTTCGCGTTGCGGAGTCAGCTTATAACTGTGCGCATGCAGTTGCTGTCTGATCTTATCAATTCTTTCTTCCCTCATAAAAAGACCTCCCCGAGCAGCTTCCTACATCCTCATTATAGTGGAGCCGGAATAGGGAGTCAAATATAATTCTTATTAAATAATAATTATTATAAATTTTAAAAGTGTCATGCTGGCATGCTTCATCAATGCGGGAGAAATAAATGCTTCAAAGGCCGCAGCCGCCGTCATGACGCCTCCCATGATTAAAATTAACGCACTGTAAACGAGAAAACGCGGATATAGTGCCCCACCGCGCTTCAAAAACCGGGACTGCACAAGATGCAAGGAGAATGAGACGCCGGCAGTTGCTACGATGATAACCGCAGGAATAACCAGCAGATTTTGCGGAAGCACGGACACCACGGCAAAGTACAGACCTTTCCACTGCAGCTGGTTGACGAGAAAGCCGACCGTGAATCCGACGACAACTCCTTTTAGAAATACCATCACAAGAATCAGCGGAAGTCCGATAATGGACAGTCCAAGAATCCACATGAAACCTACATATTTTAAATAATGACCGAGCGAGCTTTGAAAGCTGCGCAGCGGGTCGGTAATATTGTCGTTTTTCAGTTCGTGAAAAAACTGGCTGACATACATGAACAGCTCCTGCTTCTGCGTCAGGCCAAGCGAGTTGACGACAACCGCGCCGAACCCCACTCCCATGATGAACAGCACAATGATAAACAAGTAGAGCGACGAATTCTCCCGTACATTCTGCTGCAATGTTTGTCCAAGTTTACTCCTTACCAATGGGAATCCCCCCTGTCCTTCTCTTATCACGATATATATGTAGGACAGGGGGGACGTATTACTCGAGCGAAATCTTTCCGTAGATGCCGGCTCCACCTTCAAGAAACGATACATCGCCGCGTCGGCTGCGGTCAATCGCTTCTGCAACGGCGGCACCGACCACATCTGCGAGCTTCTCTACCGAAGTATGGTGTAAAATGTTCATCTCGGTCCCGAATTCAGCCAGCAATTTTTTCATCCGGCCCGCGCCAAGCCCCGGCACGAACTCAAGAGGAATATGGTATCGGTACGGCGGGCGATGTGCCGGATGCGTAGCAGGCGACTGTGTTGAAATTTCCTGGAATCGTTCGTATACGCCGCGCGTGATAACTTTTTTCCCTTCTTTGCCACAATGCGGGCAGCGAGATGTATCCGTCTGCGCCACCAGTTCCTCGCAATTGGTACAGCGTGTTCGATAATACTTGCCTAACTGCGGGTGTAAACCGTAATTCTCTCGTATATGGCGACCTCCCTTACGTCCTAGCGCTAAGCACAGTTCCGTAAAATCAGCGCGTTTTACATAGAGATTCTGGTATTCCCGCGCAATTTTAGCGGTGGAATGAGCATCCGAATTCGTGACAAAGGTAAGAGGACCAAGCTCTGCGATGCCATCGGCCAAGTTTGAATCCGAACTTAGTCCCAATTCAAGCCCCGCAAATCGCTCCACCGCAATCACGGAAGACAAGCTATCCACACATGCGCCATAGACACTTTTATGAGGCGTAAACGCGTGAGCGGGTATCACGATACCGCCCAGCCTGTCTGCCTTTGAAATAAGCGTATCTATGTCCGTATACATACGCTGGGTGCTGAGGTGAATGTTTTTAACTTTTGTCTGATACCAATCGCGAAAGGAGGCAAACGCGGTCCGGTCCGGCAGATAGACAAGGAAGTGCGCCAGTCCGTGCCCTACCTTAAGCTCTACTTCAACGCCGGCAATGAGCGTCACTTCTCCTTCCGGTGCGGCATAGCGGTAGCCGCCACCGGGAAGTTCCTCCATCCGTCCCGTCTGCAGGTGTCCGTCAATCTCTTCCTGCACCTCGGGCGAATGGCAGTCGATAATACCGACCATGTGCATGCCTTTACGCTTTACCGCTTCTTCAACGATGCTTGTCAGAGTAAGCGTACGGGATGCCGTAATTTTTACCGGACGATTATACATTGTCCGCCCAATATGAATATGCAGATCGGCAAAACATTCATTCATGTAGGCCATCATTTCGCCTCTAGTTCCCACGCGTACACAGCCAGAATCGTTTTCGCATCGCGAATGTCGCCACTAGCAATCAGATCACGCGCTTCTTCCTTTGTCACATGCAAAAGCTCCACAAACTCATCTTCATCCGGCCGCGCTTTACCGGGTACCACTCCTTCTGCCCGGTAAAGATGCACAATTTCATCGGCAAAGCCCGGTGACGTATAGAAAGATGCCTGATGATGCAGGGAGGTGTATGTATAACCGGTTTCTTCCTGAAGTTCACGTCCTGCACATACTTCCGGCTCTTCACCCGGCTCCAGTTTTCCGGCCGGAATCTCTACCAGCATCCGCTCCAGCGGCTTGCGGAACTGCCGCACCATAATCATTCGATCATCTTCTGTAATCGCCATGACCGCGACCGCGCCCGGATGGGTCACGATTTCCCGTTTCGCCGTTTTACCGTTGGGCAACTCTACGTCATCTACTTTTACTTTGATAATTTTCCCGTCGTATATCGACTTGCTTGCGATTGTTTTTTCAATCATCGAGTTCCTGTTCATCCTTTCCGACATAGTGTTCCTCTCTATTGAAGCATATTCAGGCAAACAAATCCATTTTCCGTACTGCTTCCCGCTTTTCGTACTGGCTCTGAGCCAGCCGGGCCGCATAATACGTATGGACAAAGAATGCCGGATCTTCTTCGGCAGTCCGCCCCATTGTCGTAAGCGAACCCGGATAGGAAGCCTCAATTGCCTGCCATTCTTCCCTGTTCAACGGGTCATGCAGAATAAGGGTATGATGTCTGGACTGCTCTCCTATTTGCGCAATCAATTCAGGATTTTGCTCCAGATTCAATAAAAGCGGCGTATTGCGGACGAATCGCAGCACGGTAGCTGTATGGTGGCTTATGCCTGCGTGACGCTCTCTGGAATCGGCCCTGCTTACTCTGGGAATCAGGATTGGTATCCCTCCCAGTTTGTGCACGGTTTCGATTATTGCGACTTGTTCCATTCCACTAAAGCCAAGCGCTGTACCTGTTCCCACAATACCTGGTCCAGGCATAATCACAATCATATCCGCTTCCCATACAAAACGTGCAGCCAACAATGCTGTATAAAGGTTGACGCATTCTGTCTGTCCCCCGAATGTGTGGCCATATGTAATTGTACCCACCAGAAGTCCGAGCGATTGCAAGTGTCGTATATGATCACTAAGCGCCAGTGGCAGTGCGCCTCCCTCGCTCATAATATAGCAGATGCGCGGTATCTTTCCTTCTCCTTCCCGTTGTGATAAATACCGGATGGAGAGAACGAAAGCAGGCAGCATGCTGTGTGTTTCGCCGATAATGACCGGCGTCTGCTTCAGCGCCTTTTCTGCCATATCAAGGGACTCAGCTATGATCTTTCCTTCTTCCGCCGTCTGCACAGCATGCTGAAACGGAGTATACCTCAGTTTTATAATATGACCGCATTGCGCCGCCTCCGCGTCTATAATCGGCTGTCCGTCTGCCCCGATTCGAGCTGATACAAAGTGCTTTCCTCCGCTGCCGAGTCCAAGTTCAACCGCAGTCGTATTCATGATAACCTTCTCTCCCGGCTCGATACGCCCGGTCAACTGCGGATAATTTAAAGCAGCGGACAAATCTTTCTCTCCTACTCGTACTTCCACTTCTTGAAGCGTCTCTTCCTCCCGTATGATACGCATCACTGTTCCGTATGACCATACAATCATCTCGCTCCCTCCTTTTCTACAACAAGAATATGCAAAAGAGGGAAAAGGCAGGACAAAAAAAGATGAAGCCCGCTTCGGGACTCCATCTTTTTCAGCTATTTCGCTGCCTGTTCGCAGAGGGCTACGACAAGCTCCGCGCTCTTTACCAGCTCCTCGACTAAAATTTTCTCGCCGGTCGTATGGATGTCTTCATAACCGATGGCAAGATTAGCCGTCGGAATACCATGGCCGGACAAAATGTTGGCGTCGCTCCCGCCACCGCTTGCAAGCAGACGAGGTTCGCGTCCCACCGCTTTTACGCCTTCGATCGCTTTCTTGACAACTACATCTTCTTCGGAAAATTTAAAGCCGGGATAGACGAGCGTGATGTCTACGTCGGCTGTCGCCCCGAACTCCTGCGCCGCCTCCTCGAATGCACGCTTCATTTTCTCTGTCTGCGCGTTTAGCTTCTCTTCGACGAGACTGCGCGCTTCCGCTGTAATTTGTACCTGTTCGCAAACGATATTTGTCGGACCGCTTCCCTGGAAACTGCCGATATTGGCGGTCGTTTCTGCGTCAATGCGACCGAGCGGCATGCGGGCGACCGCTTTACTGGCGACTTGAATGGCGCTGATACCGGCTTCTGGATTCACTCCCGCGTGGGCGGAACGGCCACGAATGGTTGCAGTAATTTTGGCTTGATAGGGAGCGGCTACGATAATGTCTCCGACTTTGCCGTTGCTGTCCAATGCGAATCCATATTTGGCATGGAGCAATGCAGGATCGAACACTTTTGCCCCCTGAAGGCCCGACTCTTCGCCGACAGTAATCAAGAATTGAATCGTACCGTGTGGAATTTCCCGTTCTTTAAGTACACGTACCGCCTCAAGCATCGCAGCAATACCTGCTTTGTCATCGCTTCCAAGAATCGTCGTACCATCGGAAACAATATAGCCGTTCTTTATGCTCGGCTTAATTCCTTTCCCGGGAACGACCGTATCCATATGACATGTAAAATAAATAGTCGGACAACCATCCACCGAACCTTTAAGCGTTGCTACCAGATTACCGGCTTCATGCTCCGTTTTCTCATGCGCATCGTCTTCCACCACTTCCAATCCCAACGCGGAAAACTTTTCTTTTAGTGTATCGCAGATGGCTCTCTCATGCTTCGTCTCGCTATCCACCTGCACAAGTTCCATGAATTCGCTGACAATCCGGTTCTCTTGTACCATCTATGTATTCCCACCTATTCTTGTGATATCGTCTTTTTCTATTGTTTATCAATCCAGGGGAAAATTCAACAACGGCTGCCAATTCACAGCAAGCTTACTCTATATGCTTCCGTGGTATCTATGCTACTCTATAAATACCACTATACATCATAAGACATAACTGCTATATAAACGTAACGATGCATTAAAAAAGCAAGGGGGAGTCCATGATGACAACGCATACGGCAGATGCTTTGATTCGCGACATTGCCGAGGAAGTAATCCTTTGGAGACGTTATCTTCACGAACATCCGGAATTGTCTTTCTACGAGGAAAAAACCGCACAATTCGTATACGATACGCTGTCTTCATTCGGCGGACTCGAACTTTCCCGCCCGACAAAAAACAGCGTCATGGCCCGTCTTGTCGGCAAACAGCCGGGCAAAACACTCGCGATTCGGGCCGATATGGATGCCCTTCCGATTCAAGAAGAAAACGATTTTGAATTCGCTTCCAAAAACCCCGGTGTCATGCATGCTTGTGGTCACGACGGCCATACCGCCATGCTACTCGGATGCGCCAAAGTGCTTACTGCTCTTAAAGACCAGCTACAGGGAGAGGTTCGCTTTTTGTTCCAGCATGCAGAAGAGATTGCTCCAGGCGGCGCTGAAGAAATGGTGCAGGCGGGCGTGATGGAAGGTGTGGACTATGTCATCGGAACCCACCTCTGGTCCCCGCTTGAAACCGGAAAAATCGGAGTGACTTTCGGCCCGATGATGGCGGCACCGGATACGTTCTGGATCACGGTGCAGGGCAGGGGAGGTCATGCGGCGCTTCCGCATCAGACGATCGACAGCATTGCCGTCGCTGCACAGGTTGTCACCAACCTGCAACATATTGTCTCGCGCAATACCGATCCGCTCGATAACCTCGTTATCTCGGTAACCCAATTTATTGGAGGCACGACCCACAATGTCATTCCGGGCTCGGTTGAAATTTGCGGAACCGTACGCAGTTTCGATGCCACGCTGCGTGAGTCGGTGCCCGCACTAATGGAACGGGTAGTAAAAGGGATTACAGACGCTCATGGCGCCACTTACACATTCAAATACGAGTTCGGCTATCGCCCTGTAATTAATGATGCAGAAGTTACGGAGAAAATTCGCGAGACCGTACTTGAAGTATTCGGCGAGGAAGCGTTGGAGATGCTACGTCCCAATATGGGTGGTGAGGACTTCTCCGCTTTCCAGCAGAAAGCACCCGGTACATTCTTTTACGTAGGAGCAGGTAATCCTGCGAAAGGCATTACGTATCCGCACCATCACCCTCGCTTTACAATTGACGAGGATGCGCTGGAAAAAGGCGTGAAAATGTTCGTCCATGCGGCATTCAAGCTGTTGAGATAGCCATATAAAAAACCGGGGAACCTCCCCGGTTTTTGTTTGTATTGTTTCGTCCATTTATTACAACGGAATGTTGCCGTGTTTTTTTGCGGGACGCTCTTCTTTTTTGTTGCGCAGCATGTCCAATGCTTCGCGCAGCTTTTTCCGTGTCTCGCGTGGATCGATGACATCATCAACCATTCCGCGGCTCGCCGCCACATAAGGATTGGCGAAGCGTTCACGGTATTCTTCAATTTTGGCCTGTCTTGTCTCGGCCGGGTTCTCGCTGTTTTCAATCTCGCGGGCGAAGATGATATTAGCGGCACCCTCCGCACCCATAACGGCGATTTCAGCGTTCGGCCATGCGTATACGACATCCGCGCCAATCGCTTTGGAATTCAGCGCCACATACGCGCCGCCAAACGCTTTACGCAGAATGACCGTAATCTTCGGCACGGTCGCTTCGGAGTATGCATACAAAATCTTTGCGCCATGACGGATAATACCGCCGTGCTCCTGGTTGACGCCCGGAAAGAAGCCGGATACGTCTTCGAACGTAATGAGCGGAATGTTAAATGAATCACAGAAGCGGACAAACCGTGACAGCTTATCGGACGAATTTATGTCCAGACCACCTGCCATGAACTTCGGCTGATTGGCAACAATGCCTACGCTATGGCCGTCAATGCGTCCGAAACCAATCACAATATTTTTCGCAAAATCCGGCTGCACTTCCAGGAAATCGCCGCCATCGACAATCTTATGGATAACCTTGCGTACATCATATACTTTTGTTCCGGCAATCGGCACGATTTCCGCTAATTCATCATCCCAACCGTCATCCTGATGCTCAAGCGCAACAACGGGAGGCTGCTCCTGGCTGTTCTGCGGCAGGAAGCTCAACAGACGTCGCACCTGTTCCAGCATTTCCGGCTCACTCGGTGCGGTGAAATGCGCGTTGCCGCTAATTGAGGCATGCACTTTGGCGCCGCCCAGATTTTCCGCAGAAATCTTCTCTCCGGTAACCGCCTCGATCACTTTCGGTCCTGTAATAAACATCTGGCTTGTATTCTCTACCATGCAGACAAAGTCCGTAATCGCAGGTGAATAAACCGCTCCGCCGGCGCACGGTCCCATAATAACGGAAATCTGCGGAACGACCCCGGAATAGATGGAGTTGCGATAGAAAATATGACCGTATCCGTCCAGCGATTCGACCCCTTCTTGAATCCGGGCGCCACCCGAATCATTCAGACCGATAATCGGGGCACCGTTTTTTGCCGCCAGGTCCATAATGCGGGCAATTTTTAAGGCGTGCATCTCTCCCAGTGCGCCGCCGAATACGGTAAAGTCCTGCGAAAAAACAAATACGAGGCGGCCGTTCACTTTTCCATAGCCGGTTACTACGCCCTCGCCCGGCCCTTCCATTTTATCCATGCCGAAGTTAGTGGCACGGTGTTCAATAAACGGATTTAACTCTACAAATGTGCCTTCATCAAGCAGTAAATCGATGCGTTCGCGTGCGGTCAATTTACCGCGGTTATGCTGCGCGTCAATGCGCTTATCGCCGCCGCCAAGCTCCACTTTGCGGCGCCGTTCGTACATCTCGTCAATTTTCTCGTACATGGTGCTCATATCTTTGTATAGTCCTCCTATCCATCACACATGGAAAACAAGGCAGGAATCCGCCCGCCTTCTTCTTCTACGACTTCTATTCTCTACTTCTCTAATCTTCTCTTCTTACATCCGATCTAGTGTTTGTCTGCGTGATCAGAAAGTTCCGCTGTATCGGCTTTCTGGCACAGTTCGAGCAGTACGCCGTTCGTCGCTTTCGGATGCAGGAACGCAACCATATTGTTATGCGCGCCCAGCTTCGGCGTATCGCTGATTAACTGCACACCCGCTTCTTTCAATTTGTTCAGTCGCTCCTGCTGGTTATCCACCTTCAGCGCGATATGGTGAATGCCTTCTCCCTTCTTGGCAATAAACTTGGCAATAGCACTGTCTTCGCTTGTCGGCTCCAGCAGTTCGATGTGCGTCTCACCGATTTCAAGAAACGCCACGCGTACATGCTCGCTCTCCACCGTCTCAAAGCCTACCAGCTTCAGGCCGAGCATCTGCGTATAAAATTTAACGGACTCATCAAGATTTTTCACTGCGATACCGATGTGTTCAATTTTTTCCGGCGAGCTCATAAGCGGCTCAGCGGAACCCTGTTTTTCTCTTACTTTATGACGGATGAAATCCGCTGTGTCCTTCGTCTTGGTTCCCGGGGTAAATATCTTGGCAATACCCTGCTCTTCGAGGAACGGAATGTCCTCATCCGGAATAACGCCGCCGCCGATGACGACGATGTCTTCCGCTCCCTGCTCTTTCAGCAGGCGGATGACTTCCGGAAATAGCTCATTATGTGCGCCGGACAGGCAGGACAGACCGATAACGTCCACGTCCTCCTGAATGGCGCTCGCTACGATTTGCGCCGGTGTCTGGCGCAAGCCTGTATATACTACTTCCATTCCTTCGTCACGCAGCGCCTGCGCGATAACCAGCGCGCCGCGGTCATGTCCGTCAAGGCCGGGTTTAGCTACAAGTACGCGTATTTTTCTCTCCATCTCTCTCATCCTCTCCTTACACCGGACGGTATTCGCCGAATTCTTCACGCAGAACGCCACAGATTTCTCCGATGGTGGCATATGCGCGGACCGCGTCTAGAATGAGCGGCATTAGATTATCACTGCCTTTCGCGCCTTCTCTAAGCGCCGCCAGCGTTTCTTTTACTCTGTCATTATCACGGCGTTCGCGCAGCTTCTCAAGCTTGGCGCGCTGTATTTTGCCAAGGCTCGGATCTACGCGCAGCAGCTCCGGCTGCTTCTCGCCTTCAATACGGAAGCGGTTTACACCGACGACAACTTCTTCGCCGGATTCTACCTTCTTCTGGAACTCGTAGGCCTTCTCATGGATTTCACGCTGCATGTAGCCCTGTTCAACGGCGGAAACCGCGCCGCCCATATCTTCGATTTTCTTCAGATAATCGAGCACCCGCTGCTCGATTTGATCGGTAAGGCTTTCTACATAGTATGAGCCCGCAAGCGGATCAACCGTATCAGTTACGCCCGTCTCATACGCAATAATTTGCTGGGTACGCAGCGCGATGCGGGCTGACTCTTCCGTCGGCAGCGCCAGCGCTTCGTCGCGGGAGTTCGTGTGCAGGCTCTGCGTTCCGCCAAGCACTGCTGCCAGCGCCTGAATCGTCACGCGCACAATGTTATTATCCGGCTGCTGCGCGGTAAGCGTCGAGCCGCCCGTCTGCGTATGCACGCGGAACTGCCAGGACTTCGGATTCTTCGCGCCGTACTTCTCTTTCATCAGGCGGGACCAGATACGACGGGCCGCCCGGAACTTAGCAATCTCTTCAAAGAAATTGTTGTGCCCGTTGAAGAAGAAAGACAGTTGTGGCGCAAAATCGTCAATATCAAGGCCGGCTTCGAGCGCGGCTTCAACATACGCCACGGCATCGGCAAGCGTAAACGCCACTTCCTGCACAGCCGTCGAACCGGCTTCACGAATGTGGTAGCCGCTGATGCTGATCGTATTCCACTTCGGCACATTCTTGGCACAGTATGCAAAAATATCGGTAATTAAGCGCATGGACGGTTTTGGCGGGAAAATGTATGTGCCACGCGCGATGTATTCTTTCAAAATATCGTTCTGGATTGTACCGGACAGCTTCTCCGGAGGCACGCCCTGCTTCTCGCCGACCGCAATGTACATGGCGAGCAGTACAGACGCCGGCGCGTTAATTGTCATGGATGTGCTAACTTTGTCAAGCGGAATGCCGTCCAGCAGAATCTCCATATCTTCGAGCGAGTCGATGGCTACGCCCACCTTTCCCACCTCGCCGGTGGACATCGGATCATCTGAATCGTAGCCGATTTGTGTCGGCAGGTCAAACGCGCAACTTAAGCCCGTCTGTCCCTGCTCCAGCAGGTACTTGAAACGCTTGTTCGTCTCTTCCGCCGAACCGAATCCGGCGTACTGGCGCATTGTCCAGAAGCGGCCGCGGTACATGGTCGGCTGTACGCCGCGCGTATACGGATATTCACCCGGCAAGCCGGATTTCTCCATATACTCGTCCGTCAGCTCCTCCGGAAAATAGACGCGTTCCACCTCGATACCTGATGAGGTTTCGAATTTCTCTTTGCGCTCCGGCACTTTGGCAAGGCGTGCTTCCACTTTCTCTTCCCACGCTTGAAGCGCTTTCTTCGCTTTGTTTTTGCCCATGGTTTCCCTCCTCATAGAGCACTCCATATCATTTCTTCTTTGTATCTGTATCTATTTTTGAAACAAAGGAATTGTTCCAATCTTTCTATATATTCTTCTTTTTCCCTTGAACTCCTGCTTGTTTCGACAAAATTTCACACAAAAAACTCCCATGGCATCTCAGCCGCAACCCCGACATGAAAATCATGGGAAGACCGGTTGACTTTTGAGATGCGAAAGAAAAGAAAAGAACGAGAAGATGATTTTAATGTGGAAAAAGGCGAACGCCTTTTTCCTCCCTGGATCTCATTTTCTTCTTCCCCCCCCTCCTTCTTTTCTCATGATTTTCAAAGAAAAAGAAAAGAGGAGGCGTTCGTCCCGCTCCTCCTTATCATATCCTCTTAGTAAATGCTTGTATGCGAGCCGTATGCTTCCAGTTTCTGCTTCACACTTTGCAGGAAGCGGCCGCACACCAATCCGTCAAGCACCCGATGGTCAAGCGACAGACAAAGATTGGCCATATCGCGGATGGCAATCATATCATCGATAACGACCGGACGCTTGACGATCGACTCCATACTAACAATAGCCGCCTGCGGCTGATTGATAATCGGCGCGGACAGCACGGAGCCGAATGAACCGGTATTGTTTACGGTAAATGTGCCGCCAGACATATCGTCCATCGAGAGCTTCCCCTGACGCGTTTTCGCCGCCAATTCGTCCACTGCACGCGCCAAACCATAGATGCTCTTCTGATCGGCATCTTTAATGACCGGCACGAACAGCGCGTCATCAGTGGCTACGGCGATGGAGATGTTGATATTTTTGCGCATAATGATTTTATCGCCTGCCCAGACGGAGTTCATAATCGGGAATTGTTTGATCGATTCCACAACCGCCTTGATAAAGAATGGCAGGAACGTCAGATTAAAGCCCTCTTTTGCTTTGAACTCGTCTTTCAAGCTGTTGCGCAACTTCACCAGATTGGTCATATCGACTTCGACCATCGTCCAGGCGTGCGGCGCGTCATGCTTGCTCTGCACCATGCGGTTTGCAATCGTTTTTCGAACGCTGGTAACCGGAATTTCCGTATCGCCCGGATAAACGCTGACTTCCAGCGTGCCCACCGCAGGACGTACGCTCGGCTCCGGCACCCGCTCCGGCTCTGCCGCTGCAGTCGGCTGCCGGGTGGCAGTCCGCTGTTGAGCCGATACTGCCTGGATTGCCGGTTCTGCCTGCGGAACCGGCTGTGCCGCTGTCCTGCTCCGTTCGATAAAGCTCATTACATCTTTACGGGTAATCCGTCCTTCTTTGCCCGTACCTTCGAGTTGATTCAAATCAATATTGTTTTCCTGGGCGAGACGCATCACGGCCGGAGAATAACGCTTGCCGGCTGCTTTTGCCGCCGCGCCGCCCGCATCACTCGGCCGTGCCGATGCTACCGGCGTTTTGGGAGATTCGGCCGCCGGCATCTCAGACGCGGTCTCCTGCGTATTGGCAGGCTGTGCTGCCGCTTGTGCAGCCGCGGCGCCGCCTTCGGTTTCGATATAGCAGATCAGATCGCCGACAGCAAGCGTATCGCCTTCGCCGGCTACCAGCTCCGCTACCGTACCTTCCAAGGTCGAGGGAACTTCGGCATTGACTTTATCGGTCGTTACTTCGCACAACGGTTCGTATTTTTTTACTTTATCGCCCGGTTTGACCAGCCATTTCGCAATGGTGCCTTCTGTAACGGATTCGCCTAACTGGGGCATAAACACTTCGGTTGCCATAACGCGTGTTGCCTCCTTCTATCTGAGAAAATCATGAAAAAATCTGGATATTAAAATTCGGCCAGCTCGCGCATTGCGGCCATTACCTTGTCAGGAGTAAGCATGAAGAATTTCTCAAGCGTCGGACTGTACGGCATCGCCGGTACGTCCGGTCCTGCCAGACGTTTAATCGGCGCATCTAGATCGAACAAGCATTCTTCGGCGATTACAGCCGCTACCTCGCCGCCAACGCCGCCTTCTTTGTTGTCCTCATGGATAATGAGCACCTTACCGGTTTTGCGAGCCGCTTCCACGATACTTTCTTTGTCGAGCGGATAGAGCGTGCGCAAATCAAGAACGTGGGCGTTAATACCTTCTTCAGCCAGCTTCTCCGCTGCCTGCAGCGCAAAATGCAACGTCAGACCGTAGCTAATAACCGTAATGTCTTCACCTTCGCGCTTTATGTCGGCTTTACCCAGCGGCACGGTATAATCCGACTCTGGGACTTCGCCTTTAATCAATCGGTAGCAACGCTTATGTTCAAAAAAGAGTACCGGATCATCATCACGAATCGCCGCTTTCAACATGCCCTTTACATCGTATGGGGTAGAAGGAGCCACAACTTTCAAACCCGGCGTACTGTTGAACATCGCTTCTACACTCTGTGAATGATAGAGCGCACCGTGCACGCCTCCGCCATAAGGGGCGCGGATAACGAGCGGGCAGTGCCAGTCATTGTTGGAACGGTAGCGCATTTTCGCTGCTTCGCTGACAATCTGGTTAACCGCCGGCATGATAAAGTCAGCGAACTGCATTTCTGCTACCGGCCGCATCCCGTAGGCAGCGGCGCCAATTGCCACGCCGGCAATCGCGGATTCAGCAAGCGGTGCGTCAATCACGCGCTCTTCCCCGAATTCTTCGTACAGTCCGTTCGTCGCACGGAATACGCCGCCGCGCACCCCCACATCTTCGCCCATGATAAACACGCGCCTGTCGCGCTGCATTTCCTCGCGCAGCGCCTGGGTTACCGCATCGATATATGAAATGATTGCCATCCTATTCTACCCCCTCTTATTCCGCATATACGTGATTGAGCGCGGACTCCGGCTCCGGATAAGGCGCATTCTCAGCGTACTCGGTCGCTTCGTCCACTTCACGCGCCGCCTGTTCGTTCAACTCTTTCTCTTTTTCTTCTGTCAACAAGCCTACTTCGCGCAGATAGACGGAGAAGCGCAGGATCGGATCTTTCTTCTTCGCTTCTTCAACCTCTTCGCGCGAACGGTACGAACGGTCGTCATCGTCGCTCGAGTGCGGTACAAGACGGTACGTAACGGCCTCGATCAGCGTCGGGCCTTCGCCGCGGCGGCCCCGGTCCACCGCTTCTTTCGTCGCTTTATATACTTCAATCGGGTCATTTCCGTCGATAGACACGCCCGGAAATCCATAGCCCTGCGCCCGGTCCGCCACACTCTTGCAGGCAAGTTGCTTCGTAATCGGTACGGAAATGGCATACTTGTTATTTTCGCAGAAGAAGATAACCGGAAGCTTGTGTACTCCGGCGAAGTTCGCCCCTTCATGGAAATCGCCCTGGTTGCTTGATCCTTCACCGAACGAAGTAAATACGACCGGATTCTTACCGTCCATCCGACCTGCCAGCGCAAGACCTACGGCATGCGGTACCTGGGTCGTTACCGGACTTGATCCGGTTAAGATATTATGTTTGCGGCTGCCAAAGTGGCCCGGCATCTGACGTCCGCCGCTGTTCGGATCTTCCGCCTTCGCAAACGCCGACAGCATCATATCTTTAGCCGTCATGCCGAACGCCAGTACGACGCCCATATCCCGATAGTACGGGCACGCATAATCCGTTTCTCGATTAAACGCGAACGCCGCACCTACCTGTGCCGCTTCCTGCCCCTGGCAGGAGATAACAAACGGAATTTTGCCTGCGCGGTTGAGAAGCCACATCCGTTCATCAATTTTACGGGCCAAAAGCATAGTGTAGTACATATCTAAAACCTGTTCATCGGTTAAACCTGCCGCTTGATGACGATTTTCCGCCATAAACAATCGCCTCCTTAAATATTGGTGAGATGGAGGTAGGAAGTTAGAACGTAAGATACATTCTGTTTCCAACTTACAATTTCTTACCTCTACTTTCTATCATGAATGAATTGCTTTGCCGTCCACCGCCAGTGCCGCTTCGCCCATAATCTCGGACAGCGTCGGATGCGGATGGATCGTGTGCGCAATTTCCCATGGAGTCGCATCCAGCACACGCGCCAGCGCACCTTCCGCAATCAAATCGGTGACATGCGGTCCAATCATGTGTACACCCAGCACGTCATTCGTTTTTTCATCTACAACCAGCTTGACGAAACCATCGTACTCGCCATATACAAGCGCTTTGCCGATGGCGCGGAAATTGAACTTTCCGGTCTTCACGCTATATCCTTGTGCTTTTGCCTCCGCTTCGGTTAAGCCCACGTTGGCCACTTCAGGGCGGCTGTATGTGCATTTCGGTACCATCGTATAATCGATCGGGTGCGGTTTTTGTCCGGCCATATGCTCGACGGCGACGATGCCTTCATGCGACGCCACATGCGCCAACTGCAGGCCGCCGATAACATCGCCGATCGCATAAATATGAGATTCTCCGGTTTGGAACATCTCGTTCACTTTGATGTAGCCATTCTCTACCTGCGCCTCCACGTTGTTCAGCCCGATGTCTTCGATATTGGCCTGACGGCCGACGGACACGAGAATTTTCTCGGCTGTAAACACCAGCTCTTTTCCGTTCTGCTCCGCCTTAATCGTTGCGTTTCCTTCGCCGCGCGCCAGCGTTTCAGGCAATACTTTTGCTCCCGTATGTACTTTGATTTTTCGTTTCTTAAGCAGGCGCGTCATTTCCTTGCTGATTTCCTCATCTTCAAGCGGCAGGATACGGTCGGCATATTCAACGATTTCCACTTCTACTCCCAGATCGTTAAACAGCGACGCCCATTCGATCCCGATAACACCGCCGCCGACAATTAGTACAGACTTCGGCAACTCTGTAAGTTCCAATGCTTCATCACTCGTGATAACCGTCTCTTTATCAATGGTAAGCCCCGGCAGCGTACGCGGACGGGAACCCGTAGCAATCAGCACAAATTTCGGTACGAGAATCTCGGATTCGCCGTTCTTATATTCAACGTTTACAGCACCCGCCTGCGGCGAAAAAATGGACGGTCCCATAATGCGGCCCGTACCTTCGTATACATCGATTTTGCCCTGCTTCATCAAATGCTGGACGCCTTTATGCAGTTGGTTTACAATCTCTTGTTTACGCTCCTGCATCCGCACGAAATTAATGCCAATGTCTCCGGCTTCAACTCCGTAATAAGCGCCGTTTTTTAACGTGTGATATACTTCCGCGCTGCGCAGAAGCGCCTTGCTTGGAATACACCCGCGATGCAGGCATGTTCCGCCCAGCCTATCTTTTTCGACCACTGCAACCTTCATACCCAGCTGAGAAGCACGGATGGCGGCCACATAGCCACCCGTGCCTCCGCCGAGCACCACTACATCATATTCATTTGACATAGGGCACCTCCGTTTTAGTGAAAAATCAAGAAGAAAGAATATATGACGGTATTTACTGCTTATGATGGATACGGGAAAGCTCATGTTTGCCGTTCTGCAGGAATGTACTGCGCGAACGCTGCATGCTGGCGATACGTTCTTCACACATACGATCGGCCGCTTTATACGTCGGGATGTTATCCCGTTTGGAGATTTCGATGACCTTCTGGATGGTATCGTAGATCGTTTCGACTTTTTTTATGGCCCGCTCGCGGTTATAGCCCTGCAGTTCGTCAGCCACATTAATCAGGCCGCCCGCGTTGATAATATAGTCCGGTGCATAGACAATGCCCATCTCCTGAATGATGTCTCCGTGCCGCTCTTCGCGTAACTGGTTGTTGGCCGCGCCGGCAATCACTTTCGCCTTAAGCTGCGGAATGGTGTTGTCGTTAATGATTGCTCCAAGCGCACACGGGGCAAAGATATCGCAATCCTGGCTGTAAATATCGTTCGGGTCCACCGCTTTGGCTCCGAACTCGTCAACGGCACGCTGTACATTGTCTTTGTTGATGTCGGTGACAATCAATGTTGCGCCTTCTTCGTGCAGATGGCGGCAGAGGTTATATGCTACATTGCCCACGCCCTGCACAGCGATGATTTTGCCGCTCAGATCATCTGTCCCAAACGCCTCCTTCGCCGCAGCCTTCATGCCCCGATATACACCATATGCCGTTACCGGCGACGGATTGCCGCTGCTGCCGAATGCGGGAGAAACACCGGTCACATAGTCGGTTTCCATATGGATGGTGTCCATATCGGCTACGGTTGTGCCCACGTCTTCCGCTGTAATATAGCGGCCGTTCAGCCCCTGAATATAGCGGCCGAACGCGCGGAACATTTCTTCGTTCTTGTCTTTGCGCGGGTCGCCGATAATAACCGCTTTGCCGCCGCCTAAGTTAAGACCTGCACCGGCCGCTTTGTACGTCATGCCGCGCGCCAGACGCAGCGCATCTTCAATGGCTTCTTCTTCCGTATCATATGTCCACATGCGCGTACCGCCCAGTGCAGGTCCAAGCGTAGTATCATGTATGGCGATAATCGCTTTTAAACCGGAGTTCTGGTCCTGGCAGAAAACCAGCTGTTCATAGTCGTATTTTTCCATATATTCAAAGATTCCCATACAGACTCATGCCTCCTAAGAAGTGTACATTTTATCGCTGGCACACAACGCAACTAGATATTTAGAAGGTAGAAAAACAAGGGGAATTAGAAAATGAATGGACCAATTATTTTTCCAATTTCTTACCTTCATCTTCTAACCTCGTACCATTAAACGACAGCCAACCAATATTCTTTGTTTTTAATATGGTTTATTATTGTCTCCTGTTATTGTTAACATGCAACAAAAATGCCAACTTTAGTTTTGTAAACGCTTCCGAAAAAGGTAGCGGCACACCTGAATTTTTTCTCAGGAAACGGATCGGAAGCCGCCATCATCCCTGCAAAAAAATTCATAGTGCGCAAAAAATTGCAAGCAATATTTTTCTATAACTTATACTTTTCAATTTTATAATACAGGTTACGAATGGAAACACCCAATTGCTTAGCCGTTGCTGTTTTATTTCCTTTATTGCGTTTCAACGCTTCCCGGATAATATCCGCTTCCACTTCTTCCAGCCGTTCATTCAGCGTTCGGGTATCCTGCGGGCTTGCGGAGGATAACGCGCTGCCGTATTGGACATCGGGCCGCCCTTCTTCCGTGCCTGCAAGGTCCGGCAAATGATACGGCTGTATTGATGTCTCTTGAAACTTCATATTAATGAGGGAACGGCTAATGACGTTTTCCAACTCGCGCACATTCCCCGGCCATGAATACTCCATCAGACGCTGCAGCGTTTCCGGCTCTATATTCCGTACGTTTCTTCCGTATTCCTGGTTGTATTTGTGAATAAGGTGCTCCACAAGCTCAACCATATCCTGCACCCGATAGCGCAGCGGTGGAATTACGATCGGAAGCACGTTAATTCGGTAATACAAATCTTCGCGGAAAGTGCCTGCCTGCATCGCCCGCTCCAAATTGACATGAGTAGCCGCAATGACCCGTACGTCGACCACGATTGCCTTTGTACCCCCAATACGCACGATTTCTTTCTCCTGCAGCACGCGCAAGAGCTTGGCCTGCGTACTCATCGACAGCTCGCCGATTTCATCGAGAAAGATTGTGCCGCCGCTGGCCTCTTCGAACAATCCCTTTTTTCCGCCCCGCTTTGCTCCGGTAAACGCTCCTTCTTCATAGCCAAACAACTCGCTTTCAAGCAACGCTTCCGGAATGGCAGCGCAATTTACCCGAACGAACTGGTTGTATTTTCGTGTACTCTCATTATGAATGGCATGGGCGAATAACTCCTTGCCCGTACCGGATTCTCCCCGTAACAGCACCGTAGCCGGCGTTCGGGCCGCCTTGCGCCCCTGCTCGATCGCATGCAGCATTCCTTCGCTTTTACCGACAATGTCATCAAATGTGTAGCTCGCTTCCAGCTTGCGCACCAGGCGCTTAACACGCTCTAACTCTTCGTTCAACTTCTTAATCTCGGAAACGTCATGGATAACTCCGACACTGCCTTTAAGCACGCCGTCAACGACGACCGGTGCCACGTTCACCACGACATCCCGCTTTTTTGGCCCCACCTTGAGCGGTACCCCGCGCACCGCCTGGCTCGTTCTGAGTACCTGCATATGCATGCTTTCCCCTTCAGAGATGTCCACATCGGCCGGCTTACCGATAACATCCGCCTCACTCAATCCGGTCAGACGGGTATAAGCGGGATTTATCATTAGACCGTTCCCCTGCGTATCTACCACGGAAATCGCATCATTGGATGATTGGATAATGGCGGAAAGCAAGCTTTGCATATCTTTGAGCGTTGTAATTTCACGGGTCAGGGTGGCCACTTCCGTAACATCCCGAAATACAGCGACTGCACCGATAACCTCCCCGTTCCGCTCCAGAATCGGGACGCGGTTAGTCACAATACGACGGGCTTCACCAAGGAACTGTTCCTGATTCAACTCTGGCTCTCCCGATTTGAGCACGATATGCAGACGGGAGTTCGGAATGACTTCCTCTGCCTTTTTTCCAAACGCATCCTCTTTCTTTATACCCAAAATTCGCTCGGCGGCACGATTGTACAGCGAAATCATTCCATTTTTATCGACTGCGATCAGTGCGTCATGCGTAGAATTAAGCACGGTATCGATTTCCCTCCGCTTACCGTGCAGCACATTGACCAGCCGGGTACGCTCCTCGATTAGCTGCATCATCACAGAAGCAACGCTTCCTGGAATAATGACGGTCTCTTCCGGCTTTACCGCCTGTAGTTTTCTATACATCTGGCTGTCACCGGTCACTTCCAGCACGACGTCTACACCTTCCTTAAAAAAGCGGTCTATCGTATCAGCGACCGGAATGGCAAGCTCCCTGGCGAGCATAAGGCCAGGAGCCTTCCCGTCAATATCGACTACACCGACAATATTCACACTGTCCATCCGATGCAGTACACGCAAAAGAGCCATACCCCCACGACCGGCTCCCATGATCACAACTTTCATGTGCTTCCTCCCTCAACATGAAAAAAATTGCACACTTCTTTTTTATTTAAACAGAACAACTCTGGTTCAGCAATAGTAGACAAACCCAAAAGAAACAGATAAGATGAGGGCATAGAAAACCACCATAGCGTTTCAGCCGCAACCACGACATGGAAATCATGAGAAGGGCGGCTGACTTTTGCGGTACGAAGGAAAAGAGAGGAAAGAATGTATGCTATTACGATTCGTCGCCGTGCTTATTATTTATGTTATTCCGGGTGCCGTCGCGGCGTACGGCTTTAAAACGATGCGGGATACGCTGTATTTATACTTTGATCCGGCCGTCAATCAGTTCCTTCTGGGGAAGTTTTTTCTCGGATTCGTGCTGTTTGTGATTGGTGTCGCGATTATCGCCGGCTTTATCCTTCACAGGGATCGCAAGAAAAATCTCGTGCAGCCCCGCTTCCAAAAGAAAGAGCAGATCTAAACACACGCAAAAAGAACCGCACTGTCCGTCCTTTATCGTACGTACTGCGGTTCTTTTTTATTGTCTATCTCGCTTCCGGCGGCCTGCCCCACTGATCAATCCGGCTCAGCACAGGACTTCTTTCAATTACAGCGGTCAACGATACTCTTTCGGCATACAGTTGGATAAGAAATAACGTTCCGATAAGCAGCCATTTTACCGACGCATCGAACGAATACACACAAAAAATACCGCCCACAAATCCCAGCAGATTGGCGCCTGTATCTCCAAGCATAGCCTGTGCAGAGCAATCAAACGGTGCAGCGGCCAGTGTGCAGCCAAGCATATACCAAAACAACGGTACCAGTGCGGGCGATAAAGTTCCGAATATTGCACAGATGATCAGAATAAACCAGAAGCCTTTTAACGCACGTCCGGGACGCACATCAAGCAGATTGACAAAATTTGCGCTCAATCCAAGCAGCAGCGCATCTACCATGAATGATACGGCTGTTGCGGATGCAGAAGCAGCCACGGCTACCGCGCAGATTCCAATTATACCAAGCTTCACGATACCGGTCGTCACTTTGCCTTCACGCCATAGCACATTGAAGTGGCCGCGTAACCCCTTTGCTCTTGTCTGTCCATAACGGTCATCCAACCAGCCTGCCAGTGAGACAACAACCGCCGCACAAACGACCCACGATAGAAGAAACCCTTGCATCCTCCATACTGATAGGGTGGCAAATCCCAGCAAACCGAATGACAATATCAAACCGTACCCTAATGGAATAGCATGTCCGGCATAATTGGACGCTACCCACTTCATGCGGATGAAAATAGCACAAGCCAGCCTCATTCCTATGTAACCCATAAGCCAACCGACCGCGAATATAAGACCGCTCATCTTCTCGCCTCCCGCCTTCCCGCCACCGCTTTTTGAATGGCCACGCACTGCCGTCCGCGGTGCCAGAAGCCGCCAAGACTTCTACCGTGCTCACGATGCCGAATTGGCAGCGGGATCTCCCGCATTGGAAAGCCGGCCCGCAGTATATCGAGCGTCATGGCAACCTCGATACCAAAGCCACAGTTCCAGTCCCGTACCGCTTTCACCGCCCGGCGTGTTAATGCCCGCTGACCTGATAGCGGCGCCTGAAGAGTAATGCCTGTCATCTGTCGGATGCTTCGCTGCGCCAGCCGTTTGACAAGCCCGAATCCTCCTTGCTCCGCAGGAGGCGGGCAGGCAACCGTCATCTCGCATGTTCCGCTTTCCAGCTCATTCAATAGCAATGCCGTATAGGCAGCGGTCGTTCCCAAATCAGCATCCACCAATAAAAACCGCTCACAGTCCGACAATTCAATCCCACGCCAGAGCGCAATTCCTTTGCCTTGATTTTGCGGAAGACGCAGCACCGTATCCGCCCACGGTGCTGCAAGCAGTGACGTATCATCCCTGCTTCCGTCGTCCACTACAACCAACTGTAATCCGGCAAGCACCTTAGAATGACGCAACGTCCGCAGTGTCTCCGTAATCCATGCCGCTTCATTGTAAGCGGGAACGATGATGGCGGTCGTTTCTTTCATCGTTTTCCCTGCATAAGCATTTTTAAATAACGCATGAACGGCAGTCCGGTGTTTATGATCGACGGATACAAGCGGTGAATGCCTTTTGCATCCACCAGTCTGCCTCCAATCTTCATCCGCACCAGCAGCGTACTCGCCATTCCCTGGCGTCCTTTCTCCAGGAAATCATCCATTGCCGTGTGGGTGCCCACACCTACAATCAACGACGCACCGCTCTCGTAAGCATACAGAAGCGCCATATCCTCGCTTGTTCCCGGAGCCTGCAGCAGATGATACGGTACCCCCAACGCCTTTATCCGGCTTTCGCCGGGTGCACTTCCGTCCGCATACGCATGTACAACAACATCCTTCGCCTCACGAAGCGCCACATCGCTTACGCTATCCATATCACCCATGATAATATCGGGTTTCCATCCCTGCTCAAGCAGCGCATCGCTCCCGCCATCCACACCGATAAGCGTCGGTCGGTACGCAGCAACATAGCTGAATAACGCCTGTAGGTCCTCTTTGTAATGCCTGCCGCGCGAGACCACCACCACATGTCTGCCCGCAAGCGTCGTACGAAGCGGGAGCCGGACAAGCGGCCGAAATAAGCGCTCCTTCTCCTGCAGCGCGTACTGAATGGTATTGTCGACAAAGGAAGCAAGCTTTTCGGGCGTGTTTTTTTCCACGTTCCGATAGGTCACCTGCCACTCTTCGCGCGTTACCGGCACAAGTCGGGTCAACATAGTACGGTCCTGTTTCCGGAATAAATAATGGCCGTCAATGACCACCTCTTCACCGTCAGCAAGCTCTCTTGAAAGATAGGGGCGGCTCGGGCACTCGTATAGCGGAATGCCTGTTTCAAGCAAAAGCCGTGCTCCATGCGCCTCATATTCTCCGGTAAACGATACAGCACAGTTGACCACCGCTCTCACTTTTCGCTCAATAAGCCCGCGGGCCGCCAGCTCATCGATATTCGTATGTGCAATAACCGCAATATCGCCCGGACGAAGCGATCCTGTTACATGTTTTGTAATATGTCCGCACCGAACCGGGCCGCGGACAATACGGTTGTTCTTTCCCAGACGCATAAACATAATCCGCTCATCTCCTTCCTTATTTAGTATGGAAGAGAGAGAGCGGTTCCATACGAAAACAAAATAGAGAAGGAATCCCGCCTGCCGGCGTTTTGTCCTTCTCCCGTTTGATACGTTTATTTTTTTACGATCCTACCCCGCCAGCGTTTCATTCCACCGGATACATTGTACAAGTTCTTGAAGCCTTCCTTCTTGAGGATGCGGGCCGCCTGCGAACTGCGGAATCCGCTCTCACAAATCAGATACGTCTCTCTGTCTTTCGGAATACCGTTGACCGCCGACTTTACCTGGCCGAGCGGAATGTTACGCGCCCCCTGAATATGTCCGCTCCGGTATTCATTCGGCTCCCGCACATCAATAATCTGTTTGCCTTTCGGCTGCTTCAACACTTCTTGCAACTCATCCACCGATATGCTTTTTACTCCGCGCGGCGGCAGTATGCGAAAGAAAATAAATACAAGTAAAAGTCCCAGCAACGCTACAGCTAACCAATCCATGTCTTTCTTTCTCTCCTTACCTTTGATATGCCAATAAAAGTATCGTACTACAGCTTATTTGACCTTGCAACCAGCAGCAAAAGACCTGTGGGATGCATACCCGGAGGTAAGTTAAATCGTACACGGTTATTGTTGAACACGGAAACGGTTGACGGCTTCCTGGAGCTGGATGGACAGCTCTTTTAGTCGATGACTATCAATGAGAATCTCCTGTGCTGATGCGGCCTGCTGCTGGCTGGAAGCACTGACCTGCTCCGTGCTCGCCGACGCTTCCTCTGTAATGGCAGCAATGCTCTCCATCGATTCCGCCACAATCACGGCGTTGTGCTCTACCTGTTTAAGCTCCTCGGCAATCGCTCGGGCCAGCTCGGTCACCTCGTCGATCATGCCGGCCATCTCCGAGAAATAGCTTCCGGTTTTCTCAACCATCGTACGGCCTTCTTGAACGATGGATACACCTCCGGCAATCGATTGCGAAGCGCGATTCGCTTCTTTCTGCGTATCGGAGATGAGCGTCTGTATTTGTGCGGTCGCCCGATTGGTCTGCTCGGCGAGCTTACGCACTTCGCCCGCAACGACCGCGAATCCCTTACCGTGCTCACCTGCCCGCGCCGCTTCAATACTGGCATTGAGCGCAAGCAAATTCGTCTGCTCGGCGATGTTTGCAATCAGCGTGACAATGCTGCCGATTTCGTTCGATTTTTCCTCAAGCTCGTGCATCATCCGGGCAGATTGGTGAATGCGCTCGTCTACATCCTGCATTCGGCTGATCGCCTGCTCGGAAGCATCAAGCCCTTCTCTGGATAGACCGTTCATTTTCGTAAATGCCCCGACCATACGGGACGCCTCACGTGAAATGTTGTCAATCGTATGCTTCATCGCCCCCATCTCCCCGGTCACCTCGCTGACCGAGTCGGCAATATTGGTCGATCCGGTCGCCAAATCCTGAATAGTAAGCGCTACCTCCTCGGCGGCTCGCTTCGTTTCCTCGCTGGAAATCGTCATATTTTGCGACGATTGCTCCAGGTGTGCAGAGGTTGTCTTCATAGTCTCTACGATACCGCTCATGTTTTCGATCATCTTATCGAAGTTCTCGCTTAGCTTTCCTACCTCATCTTCGCCGCGCACATTGGCACGTACCGTTAAATTCCCCTGCGCTAATTCAGACGTCAAATCGCTCAATTGGCGAATCGGACGCACAAAGCGGGATGCAAAAAGAATAAGGACAATGCATGTAAAAATTAAGACTCCGACAACGGTAGCCAGTGAAATTTTTGCAAGATACGAAAGCTGTTCTGTCGCTTCATGTGCCGGAGCAGTGATGACAAGCGACCAGTTTGTCTTTGGAATGAATGTATAATAGCCTATTTTTCTGACGCCTTCATAATCGTAACGCTTCGCACCGGTCTGTCCCTTTTGCGAGTCTTTAATAATGGAAACGAGATCTTGGTTTGGGTTTTCCAGCACATTCTCTTTAAGAATTTTATCTTTTTTCGGATGGGCGATAATTGTTCCGTCTTTCTGAGTCATAAAGGCATAGCCCGTTTTGCCGAGTTTCACGTCCGAGATCACGCTCGTAATGTAATCTGCCGTAATGACTCCGGCAAGAATTCCCTTGCGCTCGCCGGTCTTTGTCTCCAGCGGCACGGCGAATACAACAATTTTTTTGCCGGTGGTCTTCGCTACCATAACATCGGAAATGGCGGAAAGCCCGCTCATCGCCTGTTTAAAATACGGACGTTCTGCAACATTGGCCCGATCTCCGTTCGTGGTTAACGTATTTCCCTTCTCATCGCTGACAAAAAAATAATCGAACTCCTGGTTTATCTCTAATTGTTTTTTCAAATACGAAATGGCCGTCTCAGGAGGACTCTCTTTCAAAACATCCGCTTGAGAAATAGTATTTAATATACTCTGCTGTACAGAAAGCCATGTAGTGATTTGCTTTTTCAAATCGGTAAGCTGCAGATTCGCTTTTTCGTTGAAATTCTGCTCGAGAAACTCCGTTGCTTTCGAATGGTTAATCCAGGCAATGGTCGACAGCGACACAATCAGGATAGGCAAAACCATTCCCAGTAATTTGCTTCTCAACGACTTCATGACATTCTCCTCCCCCTATTTGTCGAATTCCGACTTTTTAACTATATAACCAACTTCCTATTTTTAGCAATATATAAATTGGGAAGAATTTAAGAACAATTTATATAAATTGCTTTGTATACAAAACCACTACGGCTTCTCAGCCGCAACCCCGGCATGAAAATCGTGGGAAGAACAACTGACTTTTGCGGTACGAAGAAAAAGAGAGGAAAGAAGGAGGAGAGGATTTCAATGGGGAAAAAGGCGTTCGCCTTTTTCTTCTCTGGATCTCCTTTCCTCTTTTTCTCCTTCTTTCCTCATGATTTTCACAGAAAA
>Ga0310822_100200_pt1 | contig 43853 bp, 42 predicted proteins | sample P4_ome_2_FD_201313 | JGI IMG/M metagenome (GOLD analysis project Ga0310822, IMG submission 201313) | Sorghum-adapted microbial communities from Joint BioEnergy Institute, Emeryville, California, United States - P4_Day56_Rep2 | ecosystem: Engineered > Bioreactor > SSF (Solid state fermentation) >... | reverse complement strand
GCCGACGATCCTCACCATCGCCGTCAGCAAGGGCCGCGACACCGCCTTCGTCGGCGCGGTCGACGGCCTGCGGATCAACGACACGATCTACGACTTCGAGCCGTTCGGGGTCGTGGAGCGTCCGGCGGAGGGCTGAGCGAGCCGTCGAGGCCGCGCGCTTCCGCCGAAGCTGGCGGCGCGGTGGGCCCGGGGCCGGTCACGGGGCCGGCTCCGGGCTCAGGCCGCACGAGACCGCTCGTCCGCGGGGTTTGAGCCCCGTCTCACGGGCTCCTAGCCGTACAGCTCGCGCTTGAGCAACGTGACCGAGCGGATCACCCCGTCGAAGAAGGGCTCGAGCTCCGCCTGCAGGCGTTCGAGTTCGCGCCTGCCCGCCGGCGTGATCGCATAGAAGCGGCGCGTCCGGCGGTCCGGGTGCTCCCACTCCCCCTTGATCAGCCCGCGCTCCTCCAGCTCGCGCAGCAGCGGGTAGATCGTGTTCGGGTTAACCGAGATCGCGCCCTCGGTGATCGCCTCGATCCGCTCGATCATCCGGTTGCCGTAGGCGGGCTCGTCCTTGACCAGGTGCAGGACGAGCAGCGGGAAGACGTCGCGGCGGCGCAGCTCGCCTCCGAACACGTCGAGCGAGCGCCCCGCGGGCCGGGCGCGCTTACGGCGGCCGCGCGCCCGCGCGACGGCCTCGCTGACCGGCTTGGATAGCTCTTCTGCCACCGAGGCTGAATATATGGAGCCGGAGGGTCGAGGCCCCGCCCAGAGCGCGCGCCTCGCGGGCCCGCAAGCGAAAGGAGGGGCCGCGCGCCGACGGCCCCTCCTCCCCCTACTTTGTGATTGCCCCTCGCGGGGCTGCTCTCCCCTACTAAGCGGTTACGCGGAAGCTCCGGCCGCCTCCTGCTGCTCCGCCTGCGGCTTCGGCGCGTCCGGCAGGCGCTCCTCGACGTTGCGGCCGAGCAGGACCTCCTTGGCGATGACCAGGCGCTGGATCTGCGAGGTGCCCTCGTAGAGCTGCATGATCTTCGCGTCGCGCATCAGCTTCTCGACCGGGTAGTCCTTGATGAAGCCGTAGCCGCCGTAGACCTGGACGGCGTCGACGGTGATCTCCATCGCCGCGTCGGCCGCGAAGCGCTTGGCGTGGGAGCAGGCGAGCGTGTTGCGGTAGCCCTGGTCCAGCAACGAGGCGGCCTTCCAGGTCAGAAGCCGCGCGGCCTCGACCTTGGTCGCCATGTCGGCGATCATGAACGAGATCGCCTGGTGCATGGCGATCGGCACGCCGAACTGGACCCGCTCCTTCGAGTACTCGGCAGCGAACTCCATCGCCGCGCGCGCGATCCCGACCGCCATCGCCGCCACGCCCGGGCGGGTGTGGTCGAGGGTCATCATCGCCAGCTTGAAGCCCTTGTTCTCCTCGCCGAGCAGGTGGCTCGCCGGCACCTCGGTCTCGTTGAAGACGACGGTCGCGGTGTCGGAGGCCCGCTGACCCATCTTGTCTTCCTTCTTGTCGATCGTGATCGTGTCGTCACGCGGGACGACGAAGGCCGAGATGCCGCGGTGGCCGGCGTCAGGGTCGGTCTTGGCGTAGACCGTGTACCAGTCGGCGTGGCTCCCGTTGGTGATGAAGCACTTGGAGCCGTTGATCACGTACTTGTCGCCGACCTTCTTCGCGGTGGTCTTCATGCCCGAGACGTCGGAGCCGGCGTCGGGCTCGGTCAGGCAGAAGGACGCGAGCTTGGGCTCCTCGGTGAGCATCCCGAGGTACTTCTTCTTGATCTCCTCGGAACCGCCCAGCATGACCGGCGTCATCGCCAGGCCGTTGGCGGCGAGGGAGGTGCCGATCCCGGAGCAGCCCCAACCGAACTCCTCCTCGATCAGCGCCCCCGAGACGAAGCTCAGGCCCGGGCCGCCGTACTGCTCCGGGATGTGGATGTTCATCAGCCCGACTTCCCAGGCCTTGTTGATGATGTCCCGGGGGAAGGTCCCATCGCGGTCGTACTCCCAGGCGACCGGGCGAATCTCCTTCTCCGCGAAGTTGTGCGCGAGCTCGCGCAGGTCCTTCTGCTCGTCGGTGAGGGTGAAGTCGACCACTGCTGCTCCTTGTCCAGAAAAGACGACATCGCCGCGCGGAGCCGGGCCCCCGCGGCTGCTACCGCGTCGCGAAAACCAACTCGATTGACTCGTCAGTCAACTCTCTCGGCGCGAAGAATAGCGCATGGACGGGTACCGTTCTGAGCGTGGTGGCGCTCACGCTCTCGACCGGCGATGCGCTGCTGGCGGTCTCCCTGACGGCGATCCCGGTGGCCACCTTGGCCTTCGCCCTCGGCGCCCGCGGTGCCCTGCGCCAGATCGGGCGTGGGCCGTTCGCGATCGACCGCGACCCGGCCGCCGGACTCCCCGGCCGCGCAGGCGTGGAGCCCGAAAGCGTGCGCGAGGCGGAGCTGCGCCAGCTGCTCGAGGGCAAGGCCTACCGCCAGTCCCGCCGCGGCGAGCGCCCGCTCGATGTGGAAAGCGAGCTGCGGCGCCTGCTCGCAGCCGACGACGGCGGTGGCGGCGCGGCCGACCCCGAGCTGCGGGCCGAGATCCGGTCGCTTGTGATCGCCAACAACGAGCGGCGCCAGCGACGAGGCCTGGAGCCGCTCGATGTCGAGGCCGAGGTCAAGCGGCGCCTGGCGGAGCTGGGCTGAGCGATGGGCCGCGGGTACGAGGTCGCAACCAGGGAGCAGGCGACCGACTGGATGGCGCGCTGGCCGGAGTACGGCGAGATGCGCTGGTACTCCGACGCGCTCGGAACCGAGCAGGTCTCGTTCAGCTGGCGGCGGATGGCGCCGCGGACGGGCGGGCGCGGCAGCTACGGCCACCGCCACCCCGGTCAGGAGGAGGTCTACTTCGTGATCAGCGGGACCGTGACCTTCAAGGTCGGCGACGACGTCTTCGAGGCGGGGCCGCAGACGGCGGTGCGCCTGACCGGCGAGGAGTTCTACTCGGTGCACAACGACACCGACGAGGAGGCGCAGCTGCTTCTGTTCTCCACCCGGCTGCCGGACGCGCGCACCGAGCGGCAGGACGACTTCTGGCCGGACTGAAGCGCCGCCGCTCTCAGCGGCCCGCCGCGTCGATCAGGGTCGCGGCGGCGTGGAAGAGCCGGTGTCCCTCCTCGCTTTCCGCCGGGTGCGCGCAGCCGCGCCCGCCCGGCGCGTAGACGCGGGCGAAGGGCTTGCGGGTCTGGCGGCGGCGGCGCAGGTACGCGGCGGCCTCGTCGGCGTAGCCGGCGAGGCGGTCGATCACGAAGCGGTGCGGCTTCTGCATCAGTCGGACGCCTCCGCCAGCTCGCGCAGCGCCGCCCGCATATCGGTCAGCACCAGCGAGGCCAGCGCGAAGCGCTGGCAGACCGCGACCATCGCGAACGGATCGCGGCGCAGCAGGAAGGCCTCCCCGCGCTCGGTCGCCACGTGCGCGCTCGACGCGCGGCCCCCGGGGGCACCCGCGTCGGCCGCCGCGGCCAGCTCGCGGGCGGCCTGCGCCCAACGCCGCTCGTCCCCGCTCGCCGCGACCAGCTGGTCGCGCGCGAGGATGGCCGCGCCGCGCGCGTCCCGCGAGCGCTGGAGGAACCGCTCGAGCGCCGCCGCCGCCGCGCCTCGCGCCGGCGTCCCGCCGGATCCGCGCTCCGCTCCCGCCTTCGCCGCCACTTCGGCAAACATATACGCCCGTGACGCTCGCCAAAGCCTCCTGGATCGTCGTGGTCGCCGTGTGCCTGCTCGGGGCCGTGCTGCTGACCATCTACGGCTACACCGGCTACTCGATCACCGCCCTCGCCGTCGGCGCGGCCGCCGCCGTCAACCTGCTCTGAGTCAGCCCGGGCGCCTGCGCTCGATCTGGCCCCAGCGGCCGCCCTCCGCGGCCCAGCGCAGCGGGCTGTCGTGCATCTCGCGCGCCGAGCTCTCCGGCTCCAGGTGGACAAGCACGTCGGCCCCGCCCAGCTCGGCCGCGATCGCGTCGCGCAGCTGGTGCGCGGCCTCGTGAGCCCGCTCCAGCGAGGTGCCGTCTCGGAACTGGACGTGCAGGTCGACGTGCCGGCGGCCGGCGGCCCCGCGCGCCCGCAGCTTGTGGTAGCCGATCACCTCGGGAATGCCCTCGCGCCTGATCACCGCCTCGATCCGGTCGAGCTCCTCCGAGGGGAGCGCCTCGTCGACCAGGACGCCCCCGGAGCGCCAGAGGATGCGCGCGCCGGCACCGACGATCGCCAGCGCCACGACGAGCGCGGCGATCGCGTCGAAGGCCGGCGCGCCCGTGAGCTCGACCAGGGCGAGGCCGGCCAGCACGCCGAACGAGGTGAGCGCGTCGGTGCGCAGGTGCGCCGCGTCACCCTCGAGGGCCGGCGAGTGGAGCGCCCGCGCGCGCCGGCTGAGGAAGGTCGAGACCACCACGTTCGCGACCATTGAGAAGGCGATCACGGCGATGCCGATCCCCAGGCTCTCGACCTCCGAGCCCGAGACCAACCGGCGCGTCGCCTCGTAGATGATGATCCCGGCGCCGACCAGGATCAGCATCCCCTCGATCGCGGCCGCGAGGCTCTCCACCTTGGCGTGGCCGTAGGGGTGGCTCTCGTCGGGTGGCAGGTCGGCGCGGCGAACGGAGACGTAGGCGACGATCGAGGCGATCAGGTCGATCCCCGAATGGATCGCCTCGGTGATGATCGCGATCGAGCCGGTCAGCGCGCCGGCGATCAGCTTGAGCAGGATCAGCAGGGAGTTCGAGGCGATCGACAGCGCTGCGGCGCCTGTCTTGGTGCGGATCACGACCGCTTCGCCAGCTCCCGCGCGAGCGCCCGGGCGGCGCGGCCGCGGTGGCTGATCGCGTGCTTCTCCCTCGGCTCGAGCTCGGCCATCGTGCGCCCGTCGTCGGGTCCGGTGTCCAGCGGCACGAACGCCGGGTCGTAGCCGAAACCGCCGCTGCCGCGCGGACGTTCGGCGAGCTCGCCCTCGCAACGCCCCTCCACGACCAGCTCCTCGCCGTCCTCGCCCGCGTAAGCGAGAGCGCAGACGTAGGCGACCCGGCGATCGGCGGCGCCTCGCATCTCATCGAGCAGCAGCGCGAGGTTCTCCTCGTCGGTCGCGCCCTCGCCCGCGTAGCGAGCCGAGCGCACGCCCGGCCGCCCGCCGAGGGCGCTCGCGGTAATGCCCGAGTCGTCGGCGATCGCCGGCAGTCCCGTCGCCTCCCGGGCGGCGCGCGCCTTGCCGAGCGCGTTCTCGGCGAAGGTCTCCCCCTCCTCCGGCGGCAGCTCCACGTCCTCGGGCAGGGGCACGAGCTCGAAGCCATCGAGGATCTGCTGCAGCTCGCGCAGCTTGTGGTCGTTGCGGGTGGCGACGACGACGCGCATCACCAAGGGCCGCGGCAGCTCAGGCGCAGGCCCGCTCCTGCGCCTCGCGCAGCTGCGCGATCGCCGGCTCGGCCAGCGCCAGCATCTCGTTCAGCTTGGCGCGCGAGACCGGCGTGCGCTCGGCCGTGGCCTGCACCTCCACCAACCCGCCGTCGCCGGTCATGACGATGTTCGCGTCTACCTCCGCGCGCGAGTCCTCCTCGTAGTCGAGGTCGCACAGCAGCTCGCCGTCGACCATGCCGCAGGAGATCGCCGCCACGTTGCCGGTGAGCGGGTCCCGCTCCAGCACGCCCTCCTCCAGGAGCCTGCGGGTCGCCAAACGCAGGGCGACCCAGCCGCCCGTGATCGAGGCGCAGCGGGTGCCGCCGTCGGCCTGCAGCACGTCGCAGTCCACGTAGATCGAGATCTCGGGCAGCGCCTCGAGGTCGACCACCCCGCGCAGGGAGCGGCCGATCAACCGCTGGATCTCCGTCGCGCGCCCGTCTGGGCGACCGCGCTTGGAATCGCGCTCCTTGCGCTCCCCGGTCGAGGCCGGCAGCATCGCGTACTCCGCCGTGACCCAACCCCGGCCCGAGCCCTCGAGCCAGCGGGGGACCGACATCACCGCGGAAGCCGTGCAGATCACGCGCGTCTCCCCCTGCTCGTACAGGCAGGAGCCGGTGGCCGTGCGGACGAAGTTCGGCTCGATCGAGACCGGACGTACCTCGCCGGGCCCACGGTCGTAGCTGCGAGCGACCATCGGCGCGAAAGTCTCGCAGACCGGACGACGCCTGCAGCCCGGCGGGCGCCAGCCCGCACCCGCGGCCCTCCACGGCACGCCGGCGCGCCCGCCGCTCGCCCCACAAGGCCACCCGCGTGTCCCGCCCACGTTCACTTGAACGTGATCGCGTTCACCGCGGCCTTGATCTTCTTGACGATCACCTCCGCGATCTCCAAGCCCTGCTGGCCCTGAAACCCCTTCATCGCGGCGACCATGCCGACCATGAGCAGGGAGACGAGCAGGATCAGCCCGACGTACTCGACCGTGCCCTGCCCGCGCTCACTGGGCAGCGGCGTAAAGAGCCGGGCGTGCAGGGTGGCGGCGAATCTGCGCAAGGGGGACTCCTTTCACTTCGTGGCGTAGGACCTGACTTCCACGGCGATCGTCGGGCCCGGCGGCGCACGGAACAAGGCGAAGGTGTCGCGGCTTGCGCGCGCGGACGTGTGAAGGGACGCACCCGCCCAGCCAGGGCCCGCGACTGCGCATCGCCTGGCCGGGTCTGCGCCCCCGGAGCGCCGCCTCAGCCGCCGCGATCGCGCACGAAGATGTCCTGCGCGACGTTCGTATCGCCTCGAACGAGGTTCTCCGCGTCGGAGGCGAAGGCGACGTAGCGTTGTCCGAGAGCGCCCAGCTCGACGAGTAGCTCCAACCATTTGCCTGGCCTCCGGCCGATGTCAGGCTGACCCTCTCGATGCCGCCCGTCCGCAGGTCCCGAACGAACACGTCCCCGCTCCCGTTGGTGTCTCCCACCACCAGATTCGCCGCGGCGGAGTAGAAGGACACGAACCGGCCGTTGCCGGAGATCGACGGCTGGAAGCTGCCCTCGGACGCCTCGACACCCGACGACGACACGCTCGCGCGGCGGGTGGTCCCCGCGACGAGGTCGCGCACGAAGATGTCCTGCGCCCCGTTCCCGTCGTTCGGCACGAGGTTGTCAGCGGTCGACTGGAAGACCACGCGCCCGCCGTCATCCGAGATCACGGGCGAGCCGCTCAGCGCGTTCGCCTGCTCGCCGTCGGAGCTCACGCTCACCAGCTGCGGACCGGAGCTTCCGCGCAGGTCGCGGACGAAGATGTCCTGCGCACCGTTCGTATCGTCCTCGACCAGGTTGCTCGCCGCCGAAGCGAAGGCGACGAAGCGCCCGTCGTCGGAGATCGTGGCGCTGTCGCTCGCGCCGTCGGGCTCGCCGCCAATGCCCACGCTGACCCGCCGGGTCGTGCCCTCCTGAAGGTCGCGGACGAACACGTCGTGGCGGCCGTTGGTGTCGTCCTCCTCCGCGAGGTTGTCCGCAAGCGAGTTGAAGACCACGTAGCGGCCGTCCCCCGAGATCTGGGGGCCAACGCTCACGTGGTTCCCTTGCTCGCCGTCGGAGTTCATGCTGACGAGCTCCGTGGTGCCGGTCCCCAGATCACGCAGAAAGACGTCGGTCCTGTCGTTGTCGTCGCCTGCAACCAGGTCGGGGGAGCTCGAGGCGAACACCACGTAGCGCCCGTTGTCGGAGAGGGACGGGGTAGTGCCTCCCACGGGGAACCCGCTCGCGTCCACGCTCACGCACTCGAGCTTGCCGGTCTTGCGGTCGTAGACGAAGACGTCGTCGTCGATGTCGCCCGGGGGCTCCTCCTGCCCGGGGATGAGGTTGCGGGCACGCGAGACGAAGGCGACGTACCGGCCGTTGCCCGAGATCGCCGGGCGCTCGCTCAGCAGGTCCGCCTGTACGCCCCCCGCTCCCACGTTCACCCGCCTCGTCGAGGGAAGCTGCCTGCCGTTGATGAACTCGCCGGGCTGCGCGTCGGCGATCCTGGCTCCGCCCCGTCCGGTGAAGAAGCGATCGACGCCCGGGCCGCCGCGCAGCCGGTCGCGACCGGGACCCGCCACGAGGCGATCCTCGCCCGAACCGCCCTTGATCCGGTCGTGGCCTGGACCGCCCTTGAGCACGTCGGGTCCCGGACCGCCACAGATGAGGTCGTTACCGCCGCGGGCGTTCACCTTCGCGCCCGCCTTGCCCCTGACCACGATCACGTCGGGGCCCTGCGACCCGCGCGCCTTCCCGCCCCTGACGACGAGCGTCGCCTTCTTGCCGAAGCACTTCGGCTTCGCCATGCGTCGCGCGGCGCCGCCCCCGCGGCGATCACGCCCACGACGAACAGCGCCCATACAGGGCGCAGGCAGCGCCTGCGAATCCGGTGCGAGAGACTCACCTCCCCCGAAGCGAACCTGTGCCGTGCTCATCGTAAAGCGGCCCGGTGAGGGGAATCATCCGATCGCCGCTCGATGACGCGGCACCCGCGCAGACCAGCCGCGCGCGCACGCTCTACAGTCACCGCGTGGCAACGGGCCGATTCAGCTGGCGCCGCCGCACGGGCGAGGGAGGCGAGGAGACCCCGGCGCCCGATCCCGCGGCAGGCGAGGTGCAGGGCGCGCCGCCGGACGAGCCGGACGCCCACTTCCCGCCGGCCGAGGGCGGCGCGGTCGACGAGGCGACGCTGGCCCGTTACGCGGCCGAGCTCGAGCGGCGCGCCCAGGAGCTCGCCGCCGAGCGCGAGGAGAAGGCGCGGATCATCGAGGAGTCCGACCGGCGGCTGCGCGAGATCGAGCAGAGCGCGCTGGCCGCTGCCGAGCGCCTCGCCGCAGCCGAGCGGGAGCTGGAGAGCGAAGCGGAGCGGGTGCGCGCCGAGGCCGAGCGGCGGATCGCCGAGGAGGTTGAGCGGGCGCGCCGCGAGACGCGGGAGGAGGCCGACGAGCGGCTGCGCGAGCGCGAGGCCGAGCTGCAGCGTGAGCGGACGGCCCGCGGGGAGGCCGAGGAGCGAGCGGCGCGGCTCGAGGGCGAGCTGGAGCGTGAGCGCCAGGCGCGCGAGCAGGCAGAGCGGCGCGCGGCCCAGCTCGCCGAGGAGCTGGAGGCGCTGCGCCGCCAGATGCCCGACGAGGACCCCGAGGCGATCCTCGCCGGCGCGGCCGCCTGGCTGCGCAAGCAGCTGGACGACGTGCGCGCCGAGGAGCGGCGCGCCGCGGCGACGCGGGTCGACGAGAGCGTGGCCGAGGCGGTCGAGCGCGCCCAGGCCGAGGCGGAGCGACGCGAGCGGGAAGCGGCCGAGCGCGCCCGGCGCGAGCTGGAGCAGGGTCTCGCGCGCAGGGTCGAGGAGGCGCGCGCCGAGGCCGAGCGCGAGGCGCGCGAGCGCCTGCGCGAGCGCGAGGAGGAGCTGATCCGCGAGTGCGGCGCTCTCGAGGGCGAGCTGACCGCGCTGCGCCGCCAGCTCGAGGAGGCGCAGGAGGCCCGGATCGCGGCCGAGCGGCGCGCGGCCGAGATCGAGGCCGAGGCGCGCGAGCGCGAGCTGCGCCTCCGCGAGCTCAAGTCAGCCCCGCCGGCGAGCGAGGCGCAGGATCCCCCTGGCAAGGACGCCGCCGGGTAGCGGCGACCGTCCGCGTCACCCGCCGCGCCAGCGGGAGTGCAGGTTCTCCCGGTGGGGCTCGGCCGGCCCGCGCTCGGCGTCCTCGATGCGGCGCGGGGACGCGAGGCCCCGCAGCAGCGCCGGCACCGACTCGCCCAGCGCGGTGTGGTCGTACCCGCCCTCCAGGCAGGCGAGCACCGGCGCCTCCAGCTCCGCCGCAACCGCCGCCAGCCCCGACGCGAGCCGCTCGTAGGAGGAGGACGCCAGGCGGCACGACGCGAGCGGGTCGGCGCGGTGCGCGTCGAAGCCTGCCGAGAGCGCGATGAGGTCGGGCTCGTAGGCGAGGGCGACCGGCCGCACAACGTGCTCGAGCAGCGCCGCGAACACGCGCTCGTCCGCACCCGGCGCCACCGGCAGGTTGATCGTGTAGCCCTCCCCCGCCCCCTCCCCGCGATAGTCGGCCGGTCCGGTGCCCGGGTAGAGCGGGGACTGGTGGATGCTCACGTAGAGCACCTCGTCGGTCTCCTTGAAGATCTGCTCGGTGCCGTTGCCGTGGTGGACGTCCCAGTCCACCACCAGCACCCGTTCGGCGCCGCCGGAGCGCAGGGCGTGCGCGGCGGCCGCCGCGATGTTGTTGAACAGGCAGAACCCCATCGCCCGGGCGCGCTCGGCGTGGTGGCCCGGCGGCCTCGCGCCGCAGAAGGCAGCCGGAGCTTCGCCCGCCAGCAGGCGCTCCGCCGCCTCGCAGGCCGCGCCCGCGGCCCGCAGCGCGGCCTCCCAGGAGCCGGGCGAGGCGACCGTGTCGGCGTCGATCATCCCCCCACCCGTCTCGCACAGCTCCCGGATCCCGACGATGTGCTCGGGCGTGTGCACGCGGGCTAGCCAGCTCTCGTCAGCCGCCGGCGAGTCGCAGAGCGAGAGGCCGGCCCAGCCTTCCCGCTCGAGGGCGCCCTCGATCGCGGCGATCCGCCCGGCGTTCTCAGGATGTGGGCCGGTGTCGTGCGCGAGCGAGGCGGCGTGCCTGTAGTAGAGGATCATCCCGCGCGCGCGGCGCCGTCCCCGCTACGGTTCCCGACCCTTGTCGCCATCAGAGCCGCAGCATACGACCGACGTAGCCGTGATCGGAGCAGGCGCAGCCGGGCTCCACGCCGCCCTGCGGGCCGCCGACGCGGGAGCCGCCGTGGTCCTGATCTCGCGCAAGCCCCTCGACCAGAGCGCCAGCTACTGGGCGCAGGGAGGGCTGGCGGCCGCGCTCGCCCCCGACGACACGCCGGCGCGTCACGCCGAGGACACGATCAACGCCGGTCGCGGGCTCTGCCGGCCGGCGGCGGTGCGCGTGCTCACCGAGGAGGCGCCCGCCGCCGTCGAGTGGCTCGAGGAGCACGGGGTGCGCTTCGACCGCGACCCCTCGGGCACCCACGCCCTGAGCCTCGAGGGCGGGCACTCGGTCCGCCGCATCGTCCACGTCGACGGGAGCGCGACGGGGCGCGGGATCACGGGGCGGCTGGCGGAACTCGCGGCGGCCCACCCCCGCATCGAGGTGTGGGAGGAGGCCTCGGCGCTGGCGCTGTGGAGCGACGACGAGCGCTGCCACGGCGTCGTCACCGACAGGGGGCGCGTCCACGCCGCGGCGACGATCCTCGCGACGGGGGGCGGCGCTGCTTTGTGGAAACGCACGACCAACCCCTGGGGCGCGATCGGCGCCGGGCTGGTACTCGCTCACGCGGCGGGCGCGGAGCTCGCCGACCTCGAGTTCTGCCAGTTCCACCCCACGGCCCTGGCTCTGCCGGGTACCCAGTACGACGGCAGGCTGATCACCGAGGCGATCCGCGGCGAGGGCGCGCGCCTGCTTGACGCGCGGGGCGAGCGGTTCACCGACGAGCTCGCGCCCCGCGACCAGGTCACCGCGGCCATCCTCGACCGCATGGAGGCCGACGGCACGGACCACGTCTGGCTCGACATGGAGGGGATCGATCCGGCGCGCTTCCCCAACGTCGCCGCCACCCTGGCGGAGGCGGGCTTCGAGTTCGGGCGCGAACCGGTCCCGGTAGCGCCCGCCGCGCACTACCTGATCGGCGGGGTCCGCACCGACCTGGACGGCCGCGCGACCCTCCCCGGCCTCTACGCGGTGGGCGAGTGCGCCTGCACCGGCCTGCACGGCGCCAACCGGCTCGCCTCGAACTCGCTCAGCGAGTGCTTCGTCTTCGGGGCGCGAGCGGCCGACGCCATCGCGGGCGAGGAGCGCTCCGCCGCTCCGCCCGAGCCGGGGGAGTGGCGCTTCGAACCACCCCAGGTGCCTACCCGGGAGGCGCTCTGGCGCTGGGCCGGGCCGCGGCGCGAGGCTGCCGGGCTGCGTGAGCTGCTCGACGACCCCTACCCGCTGGCGCGGCTTATCGCGCGTTCCGCGCTGGCACGGGAGGAGTCGCGGGGCACTCATCGTCGCCTCGACCACCCCATGTCCGACCCCGCGCTGGACGGCGTGCACACGTTCATCGGCGCCGACGGCGAGGCCCGCCTCGAGCGCTGGGGCTGAGCCCGGATCGACAGGACGAGCGGGCCCCGGCCACGCGGCCGGGCCCGGTCCGTTGTGACGCCCATCCCCCGGCTCTGGCAACTTGTGCGTCCGTGGGCAGCGCAACCCTCCAGAGCCGGAGCTGAAGCGAGGGCGCCGTGCTGCTCGGAGTCGACGTCGGGGGGACGTTCACGGACGCCGTCCTGTTCGACGGACGTGAGCTGCACACCGCCAAGGCGCCGACCACGCCCCAGGACCAGTCGCAGGGCGTGCTGGCGGCGATCGGCGAGGCGCTGCGGCGCGCCGGGCGCGAGCCCGGCGAGGTCGAGCGCTTCGCCCACGGCACGACCACGGGCACGAACGCGCTTCTCGAGGAGCGTGGAGCGCGCACGGCCCTGATCGCAACCCGTGGCTTCGAGGACGTGATCGAGATCCGGCGGCAGGCGCGCCCCTCGCTCTACCACCTCTGCGAGTCGCCACCCCGCCCGCTGGTCCCGCGCGAGCTGCGCTTCGGAGCGCGCGAGCGCGTCGGGCCGGAGGGCGTGATCGAGCCCCTGGCCGAGACCGAGCCGGAGCGCCTCGCCGCGGCGGTGGAGGCCGCGGGGGCTGAGTCCGTCGCGATCTGCCTGCTCTTCAGCTACGTCGATGCCGACCACGAGCGCCGCCTCGCCGCCGCCCTGCGCGACCGGCTGCCCGGCATCCACGTCTCCACCTCGCACGAGGTCCTGCCCCGCTTCCGCGAGTACGAGCGCTGCTCGACCACCGTGATCGACGCCTACCTCACCCCGCTGCTCGCCCGGTACTTGCGCTCACTCTCGCGCGCGACGGAGAGCGTGGGCCTGCCGGAGGTCGAGGTGATGCGCTCCTCGGGCGGCGTCGCCCGCGCGGCCGAGGCCGCTCGCAGCGGCGCCTGGAGCGTGCTCTCGGGCCCCGCGGGCGGCGCCGTCGGAGCGGGGCTGATCGCCTCGCTGAGCGGGGACGGCAACGCGCTCGGGCTGGACATGGGCGGCACCTCCTGCGACGTCTGCGTGGTCGAGGACGGCGCCGTGCGTCTCACCGACGCGCGCGAGGTCGGCGGCCGCGTGATCCAGCTGCCGATGGTCGACGTGCACACGGTCGGCGCGGGCGGCGGCTCGATCGCCTGGCTCGACCACGGCGGCGCCCTGCGCGTGGGGCCGCGTTCGGCCGGGGCGGAACCCGGCCCCGCCTGCTACGGGCGCGGCGGCGAGGAGCCCACGGTCACCGACGCCAACCTCGTGCTCGGCCGTCTCGGAGCCGACTCGCAGCTGGCGGGCGGAGTCGCGCTCGACGCCGACGCGGCGCGACGGGCGGTGGCCCGGCTCGCCTCTGAGCTCGGGCTCGGCGAGCTCGAGACGGCCGCCGGCATCGTGCGGCTAGCCGATCAGGAGATGGTGCGGGCGCTGCGCGTGGTCACGGTGGAGCGGGGGGTCGACCCGCGGCGCTTCGCGCTCTTGCCCTTCGGGGGCGCGGGGCCGCTGCACGCGGCCGCGATCGCGGAGGAGCTCGGGATCACCCGCATCCTCTGCCCGCGCGCCGGGGGAGTGCTCTCCGCGCTCGGCCTGCTCGCCTCGCCGCGACGGCGCGACGCCTCGCGCACGGTGATGCTCTCCGGCGCCGAGCTCACGCGCGAGCGCGTGGCGCGCGAGGTGGCGCGGCTGCGCGACGCGCTCGCCGCCGCCGGGTCGGCAGAGGAGGCCCGGGTCGAGTGCCGCTACGAGCTTCGCTACCGCGGCCAGGCCTTCGAGCTGCCCGTGCCCGGCGCGGAGCGCCCTGACCCCGACGAGCTGCGCGAGGCGTTCGCCGCCGAGCACGAGCGCCGCTACGGCTTCCGCCACGAGGGCTCCGAGATCGAGCTGGTGCACGTGAACGTCGCCCTGCTCGAGCCCGGACCGCGCCCGCGCCCGCGCGCGGCCGCCGCCGAGCCGCGGCGCTCCCGCCGGCGAGTGTGGATGCGCGGGGAGTGGCACGAGGCCGAGGTCCTGCGAGGCGAGCTGCCGGCAGGGACGCGGGTGACCGGATCCGCGGTGCTTGAGCTTCCCGAGACCACGATGGTGCTGCCGCCCGGCTGGCGTGCCGAGGTCGACGCCGCCGGGACGATCGTCGCGGAGCGGATGCCGTGAACGGGATCGACCCGATCACCCTGCAGGTGATGGCGGGCGCCCTGCGCTCGATCTGCGACGAGATGGGCGCGGTACTGGTGCGCGCCGCGCACTCGCCCAACATCAAGGAGCGTCGCGACTGCTCGACGGCGCTCTTCGACGCGGCCGGCGAGCTCGTCATGCAGGCCGAGCACATCCCCGTGCACCTGGGCTCGATGCCCGACGCGGTCGCCGCCGTGCTCGACGTCGAGCACCGCCCCGGCGTCTCCTGGGTGCTCAACGACCCCTACCGGGGCGGCACGCACCTGCCCGACATCACGGTGATCACCCCGGTCTTCTCGGACGGCGAGCTCCTGGGCTTCGCGGCCGGACGCGCACACCACGCCGACGTGGGCGGCCCCACCCCGGGCGGCATGCCCGCCCACTCGACGACGCTCGCCGACGAGGGGATCGTGATCCCGCCGCAGCCGATCGACGACGAGGGCCTGCGCGAGCTGGCGAAGCGCATGCGCTCGCCCGAGCAGCGCCTGGCCGACCTGCGCGCCCAGCTCGCCGCCAACGCGCTCGGCGCCGAGCGCCTGCGGGCGCTGGCGGAGCGCGAGGGGGCCGAGCGCCTGCGGGCCGCGATGGGGGCGATCCTCAACTACGCCGAGCGCCGCACCCGCGCCCGCCTGGCCGGGCTGCCCGACGGCAGCTGGGAGGCCGAGGACGCCTTGGAGGGCGGCCCGAACGGCGAGCTCGAACTCAAGCTGCGGGTCCGGGCCACGATCGCGGGCGAGGAGCTGGAGCTCGACTTCGCGGGCAGCGCCGCGCAGGTCGAGGGCAACCTGAACTGCCCGCTCACCGTCACCAAGTCCGCCTCGTTCTTCGCGGTGCGCGCCCTGATCGACCCCGACGCCCCGCCCTCGGCCGGGGCGCACCGCCCGGTCCGCATCAGCGCGCCCGCCGGCACCATCCTCAACGCGCGCCCGCCGGCCGCGGTCGCGGCGGGCAACGTTGAGACCTCGAGCAGGGTGGCGGACCTGGTCCTCGCCGCCCTCGCCGAGCCCGCGGGCGGGCCGGCGCAGGGTCAGGGCACGATGAACAACGTAACGCTCGCCAACGAGCGCTTCACCTACTACGAGACGCTGGGCGGCGGCCAGGGGGCCTGCGAGTCGGGGCCCGGCGCGTCGGCCGTGCATGTGGCGATGTCGAACACGCTCAACACCCCGGTCGAGGCGCTGGAGAGCGAGCTGCCGTTGCGGGTGGTCGAGCTCTCCGTGCGCCGGGGCAGCGGCGGCGCCGGGCGGCAGCCGGGCGGCGAGGGGATAGTGCGCGAGCTCGAGGCGCTGGAGGAGATGAGCTTCACCCTGCTCACGGAGCGCCGGCGCCTGGCGCCGCGCGGGCGCGCCGGGGGCGGCCCGGGCGCGCCGGGGCGCAACACCCTCAACGGCACCGAGCTTCCGTCCAAGGCCGCCGGCCACCTCGCGCCCGGCGACAGGCTGCGGATCGAGACCCCCGGCGGCGGCGGTTACGGCCCCCCTAGCAACAGCTGCAACTAACTTGGCAAAGCGCTTTTTGTGACGTATTCTGCGAAATCGTCACACCGGCGCGACGGCCTGCGTGTGGCCCGCGCCTAAGCCTCTACCCCCAACCTACCCCTACTACTACCCATGCCGATTGCCTTTAAGGAATGGGCCGTCACGGTGCGCGCGCTGGCGGAGGGCGAACAGCTCATCACGCTGCGCAAGGGCGGCATCCGCGAGGAGGGGAAGCACTTCTCGCTCGAGCACGAGCGTTTCTTCCTCTACCCCACCTTCGACCACCAGCGCAACGACCTGGTCCGGCCCTCACACCATCCCGAGCTGCGCAGGGCGCTCGAGGAGGGCGTCTGGCCCGACGAGGAGCCCCCGCCCCAGGCCCTGCTGCAGGACGGCGGGATCCCCCAGCCCGACCGGGTGCGGATCCGAGCCTGGGCGGAGGTCGCGGACCACTGGACCACGGACGACCCGCGCATCGTCGACGGGCTCTCCCCCTTCCACGTCTGGACGCCCGACTACGCGCTCAAGCGGCTCCGCTGGAAGCCGCGCCATCCGCTGCACGTCCTGCTGCTGCGCGTGCACCGGATCCCGCGACCGGTGACCGTGCGCGTGCGCGACGAGTACCACGGCTGCCGCTCCTGGGTCGAGTTCGACCGGGAGCTGCCCTTCGAGGGCACGCCGGTGATGTCCGACGAGGAGTTCGAGCGGGCGGCGACGGCGATCCGCGAGATCGTCGCCGAGCGCACGCCGGTTCTCGCTTGACCGGGCCCGAGCCGGGCCCCATCTCTTTCGAGCAGCGGCTCGCCTCGGCGAGCCGCGCGCTCGTGCTCGGGATCGGCGGGGGCGGCGACGCCGTGGGGGCCCTCGCCGTCGCCCGCCGGCTCGAGGAGCGCGGCTTGGAGTTCGTGCTCGGCGGGGTCGCCTGGGAGCGCTTCGCGGTCGACCCCTACCCCGGCCCGCGTCCGCTCGCCCACGTGCGGGGCGGCGAGCGCCTGGCCGAGACGGCCCTGCTGATCGACCCGCGGGAGGGGGCGCGCACGCCGGAGGGCGTGCATTTCTGCGAGTCGCGCCTGGCCGCGCACCTGGGCGCGCCCACCGTGCTCGTCGACGTCACCGCCGGCGCCGCGGGCGCGGCGGCGGGGATCCAGGCCGCAGCCGAGCGCCTCGGCTGCGAGCTCGCCGTCCTGGTCGACATCGGCGGCGACGCGATCGCCGCCGGCGGCGAGCCGGGTCTCGCAAGCCCCCTTTGCGATGCCATCCTGATCTCTGCAGGCGAGGCGCTCGAGCTTCCGCTCGACCCCGTGCTCTGCGTGCTCGGCGCGGGCTGCGACGGCGAGCTCACGCCGGACGAGGTCGAGGCACGGATCGCACGGCTCGCCGCGCGCGGCGCCTGGCTCGACACCCTGGGCGTGACCCCCGGCGCCGCCTCCGAGATCGAGCGCGCGGCGCGGACCGCGGTCACCGAGGCGAGCCTGCTGGTCGCTCGCGCCGCCCGCGGGGAGCGCGGGAACTCGCCGATCCGCGGCGGCCTGCGCACGGTCGAGCTCGGCCCGCTCGGCGCGCTCGCCTTCTGCTTCGATCTGCGCCTCGCGCTGGAGGAGCTGCCGCTTGCCCGCGCCGTGCGCGGCAGCGCCGACATCACGGCCGCGCGCGACCGCCTCGCCGCGCTCGGCGTGCGCACCGAGCTCGACTACGAGCGCGAGCGCGCCCAGAACGCGGACTAAAGCAGCACTCGAAGGCCCCTTCCCCCGCGCTTATACTCGCCACAAGCGCCCCGGGAACACGCCGTGAGCGCCCCCACGGGCGCCGGAGGCGGGAGACGAAGGAGGAGAGGATGTCCCGGTCTTTGCAGGCGTTCGCGCTCGCCGTCTTGGTGCTGCTCGCTTGCGCCACCCCCGCGGTAGCGCAGCCACCCGATCCCGGCGGCTACCAGCAGGACGACTACCTCGGCTTCCGCAACATCATCCCGCCGGGCCAGAACGGCTTCGCGACGCTCCCCGACATCTTCGGCTCGATCACCGGCCAGTTCCCGCCGCACACAAACGACCAGCTGGCGCCCTACGCGACCCTCGTCTACGAGGGCGCGAACGTGAGCGCGGCGGAGCTCGACGAGTACTTCAAGGACGCGAGCTTCGGAGTGCCGCCGCAGGACGACCTCGTCCAGGAGAACCCGGACTGCGCGATCACCGCGCCACCCTCGCCGCAGTCCGAGCACTGCGACGACGTGACGATCGTGCGCGACGGGCGCTGGGGCGTGCCCCACATCTACGGCGCCGACCGCGCCGCGCTCATGTTCGGCATCGGCTACGCCACGGCCCAGGACCGGCTCTTCACGATGGACGTGCAGCGCCACGCCGGCCGCGCCGAGCTCTCCTCCTTCCTCGGCGGCTCCAACGTCGGCGCCGACCGCGCGATCTGGCGCAGCGCTCCCTACACCGACGCGGAGCTCGAGCAGCAGTTCGAGCGGATGGACGACCTCTACGGCGCCGACGGCGCGCAAGCCCAGGAGGACGTCCGCAACTACGTCGACGGGATCAACCAGTACATCGCCGAGGCGCGGCAGGGCCCCGACGTCCAGCAGCCCACCAGCCTGATCCCGGGCGAGTACTTCCTGATCGGCAGGCCCCAGGGCCCGGAGCCCTGGCGCGAGATCGACGTGATCTCGGTCGCCTCGCTGGTCTCGGGGATCTTCGGGAAGGGAGGCGGGGGCGAGCTGCGCTCAGCGCAGGCCCTGGAGGCGGCGATCGCGCGCTTCGGCGAGCAGCGCGGCCGCGCCGTGTGGGCGGACTTCCGCTCGGCCGAGGATCCAGAGACGCCGACGACGGTGCAGGGAGCGGAGTTCCCCTACCTGGAGCCCCCGGAGGAGCCGCGCGGAGTCGCCCTGCCCGATCCCGGCACGCTGCGCCAGGAGCCGGTCGTCGCCGGTGGGCCGTCCCTGCGCATGCCCGTGCGCCGCTCGGCGATCGGCGAGCTTCTGACCTCCGAGGGGCTCGCCTCGAACGCGCTGCTCGTCTCGGCGGCCGAGTCGGAGAGCGGCAAGCCGCTCGCCGTGATGGGACCCCAGGTCGACTACTTCTCGCCGCCCGCGCTGATGGAGCAGGACATCCACGCGCCCGGCGGCCCGGAGGGACCGGCGATCGACGCTCGCGGCACCGCGTTCGCCGGGGCGAACCTCTACGTCCAGCTCGGGCGCGGGCCGGACTACGCCTGGTCGGCCACCTCGGCGGGGCAGGACATCATCGACACCTTCGCCCTGCCCCTGTGCGAGCCCGACTCCTCGCCACCCAGCCTCGGCTCCGACCACTACCTCTACGACGGCGAGTGCCTGCCGTTCGAGGTGATCGAACGGCACAACAGCTGGGAGCCCAACCAGGTCGACAATACGCCGTCCGGCTCGGAGACCCTGCGCGCGCTGCGCACCAAGCTCGGGATCGTCACCCACCGCGGCCGGGTCGACGGCCAGCCGGTCGTCTTCACCGAGCTGCGGGCGACGTACTTCCACGAGGCCGACTCGGCGATCGGCTTCGCCGACTTCAACAGCCCCGAGCGCGTCGCGAGCGCCGAGGACTTCATGGCGGCCGCGGCCAAGATCGACTACACGTTCAACTGGTTCTACGTCGACGACGAGGACATCGCCTACTTCAACTCGGGCGCCAACCCGGTGCGCGCCGAGGGCACCGACGCGAACCTGCCGATCTGGGGCGAGCCGGACCTCGTCTGGGAGGGTTTCGACCCCGACACGTTCACGTTCCAGCGCGAGCCCGCCTCGGCCCGGCCGCAGGTCATCAACCAGCCGTTCATCACGAGCTGGAACAACAAGCAGGCGCGCGGTTACCGGGCGGCCGACGACACCTTCTACTACGGCCCCGTCCACCGCGTGCAGCCGCTCAACAGCCGCATCCGCGCCCACATCGCCGGCGAAGGCAGGATGAACCTGGCCGAGCTCGTCGGCGTGATGAACGACGCGGCTACGGTGGACCTGCGGGGCGAGCAGGTGCTGGGCCTGATGCTGCGCGCGGTGCGCAGCGCCAAGAAGCCGCTGGGCCGCAAGCAGCGGCGCGCGGTGAAGCGGCTGGTCGCCTGGCGGCGGGCCGGGGCGCACCGACGCGACCGCAACCGCGACGGGAACTACGAGCGCTCGGCCGCGATCCGGATGATGGACGCCTGGTGGCCACGCTTCGTCCGCGCGCAGTTCCGCTCGACCCTCGGTAACGCGCTCTGGAGCCGCCTGCTGGCCGTGAACGGGCTCCACGACGCGCCCGGTCGCTCCGGCTCCGCCTTCGGCTCGGGTTGGTACAGCCACGTCCACAAGGACCTGCGGGCGATCCTCGGCCGCCCGGTCGAGGGCCGCTACTCGCGCCGCTACTGCGGCGGGGGCAAGCGCCCGGCCTGCGTGCGGGCCCTGCGCCGCTCGCTTGCCGCTGCGCTGCGCGCGAAGCCCCGCGACCTCTACCCGGAGGCATGCCTGGGCGGCAGCCGGCAGTGGTGCCACGACGCGATCCGTCACACCGCGGTGGGGGCGTTCAGCCAGCCGCCCATCCACTGGGTGAACCGGCCCACCTTCCAGCAGGTGGTCGAGGTGCAGGGCCACCGCTGAGGGGCACCTGCGGGCGCGCGGCGGCGCACTACGCTTAGCCCGGTGGCCTGGGTCGAGACCGAATCGCTGAGCTTCACCGCTCGCCACGAGGAAAGCGACGCGGAATCGGCCCAGCGCACCCTCGACGCGCTCGAGGATCTGCGCCTGAAGCTCGAGGAGCGCTTCGACCACGCGCCCGGCGACATCACGATCGTCGTCCACCCCAGCCCCGCCTGGCTTGCGGCCGCGCATCCGTTCCTGCCGGCGGCCCGGCTCGTGACCGCGCCCGCCGCGCGCCGCTACCTCGCGGGCTGGGCGATGGCGACGGAGCTGCACGTGCTCAACGACACCTACCTCGACCGCCGCGCCGCGGGCGAGGACTCCCTGGCGGCGCTGCGCGGCACGGCCGAGCGGCTCTACGCGCAGATAGTGGTCGGCGCGAACAACCCGAGCCTGCCCCCGCCCTGGGGCCCGCGTCGCTTCGGGCGGTATTTGCGCTGGGCCTGGCTGATCGAGGGCGCGGCACAGTATTTCGCGGGCCAGGTGCCGCTCTTCCGTGCCGCGGTGCAGACTCGCATGCGCACGGGAAGGCCGCCGACCTTCCCGCCGGGCGCGCGTGACGGCGTGATCCTGGGCGGCACGATCTTCGACCTGCTGGAGCGCCACCGCGGCCCCGACGCCTGCCTTCTTCTCGCCTCCCGCGTGCGGCGCGAGGGCGCGGAGCGCGCGATCGAGATCGCCTTCGGCGCGCGCGCCCGCGAGGTCGAGGAGGAGTGGCGGCGCTACCTACGCGAGGACGTGCCGCGCGCCGGCTCGCCCGACGAGCTGATCGAGCTGCGCTGGTGAGCGTTCGGCGCCGCGGGACGCGCGCCCGCCGGCCGCGCGTCCACGGGATCCCGTCGCCCTAGCCGGCCAGGAGCGCAACCGCGAGCAGGACGGCAGCGGCCACGACCAGCGCCAGGCCGAGGCCGAGCGCAAGCCGCCACGCGCTCACCCCGGCGACCGGTTCCTCCGGCAGCTTGGTCGCCCCGCGCACCGGCGACGCGTAGAGCAGCTCGCGAGCCGCCTGCGCCGCTGCCGCGGGCACCAGCACGTCGCGCGGGCCGGCGGCCAGGAAGTCAGGCACGTCGAAGCCGCGCGTGCGCCGCTGCACGCACGGGATCCCCTCCTCGCGCAGGATGTCCTCGATCAGCTCCGCCTCGGCCTGGTTCGCCGCCCTGGCGACGCGCACCAGGTTGTCACCGCCGGCTGCGCGGGGGTCACTCAATCTCCAGCTCGACCTCTTCGACCGCGCCGTCGCGGATCCGCCAGGCGCGCACCTCGGGGGCGTCGCGGTCGGCGATCGAGCAGATGATGTAGAGCGGGTCGGGCCAGTTGACCGCGAGGTTGATGTCGGTCTGCGAGGGCTCGGGCGGGCTCTTCGTGTGCGAGTGGTAGATCGCGGCGAGCTCCTCACCCCGCTCCTCGATCTCTTGGGTGATGCTGAAGAGATCGCGCGGGTCCACCTCGTAGGCGAGCGGGCTCGCCTTCGCGTTGCGGGCCCGGAAGACCTCCGTCGCCCGCCCGTCGATCCCGGCGACCATGCCACAGCACTCGTTGGGCGCATCCTCAAGCGCGTGCGCCACGATCTCATCGACCAGCTGCTGAGCGATCTTCACGGCCCCGAGGCTACCGAGCGAAGCGGATCCGGGGTCAGTACCACGCGGAGGCGGGGTCGCGCGGAGGCTCGCGCAGATCGCCCGCCTCTCGTCCGAGCAGGTCTGGGTTCTCGCGCCCCAGCTCCCAGAGCATGTCGTCGAGCACGGGCGGGGCGAGGCCGGCCGCTGCGGCGAGCTCCTTCATCGCCGCGCGGGTCGCCGGGCGCACCGCCTCCAGGGGCCCCGGCGCGACGAGGCCGCTGCGCAGGGCGAGGCGCATCAGCACGTTGTCGGCCGCGACCTCCCAGTTCTCCGGGTCGGAGACCTCGAACCAGCCGCGCCGCTCGGCGATCTTCGCGAAGAGGAACGCCTTCTTGCCGATCGGGTCGCTGTAGGCCTCGTAGCGCGCCAGGAGATCGACCAGGCCGCCTTCCCCGCCCCGCGCGCGCAGCCGCCCGCGGCTCGCCTCGAGCACCTTCGCGGCCGAGCCCTCGTGGTCGCGCAGGAGCCCGCCGGCGAGATCCCGCCACAGCGCGGCGCGCCGCTCAGGGTCGGCCACCGTCTCGTCGTCTACGAAGAACCAACGCGCGACCTCCTCGCCGGTCACGTCGCGCAGCCGCGCCGCGGTGAGCAGCCCAGGCTCCCGCCGCGCCGCGCGCAGGCCCGCAAGCCACATCAGCTCGCTACCCGAGAACGGCCCCTCGCCGTCGAGCCGGTGGGCTCGCTCATACCCGGTCTTGTGGTCGACCGCGCAGAGGAAGATCGCGGCGTCGGGGTCGGGCACGTGCGCGAAGTCGGGCGGCTCGTAGCTCGCCGCGAGCTCGCGCACCCGCCGCGCGACGCGCTTGAGGGCGGATGGGTCGCTCACCGCGCCGCCTCCCCGGCGCGCGCCTGCATGTAGCGGCGCCGCTCCTCGGCCGGCAGGCGCTCGATCGCGTAGCGCAGCATGGTGCGCGGCATCTCCGCGGCGTGGCGGTCGAGGAAGCTGCGCAGAAGCCCGGCGTCGACCCGCTTTCCGACCTCGCGCAGCATCCAGCCCACCGCCTTGTGGATCAGGTCGTGCTCGTCGTGCAGCAAGGTCTCGGCCAGCCGCAGGGTCGGCTCCGCCTCTCCGCACTTGATGTAGGCGAAGGTGGTCATGATCGCGATGCGCCGATCCCAGACCGAAGGCGAGGCGGCGAGCTCGTCGAGCAGCCCGGGCCGCTTCCGGGCTCGCTCGGCCAGGAGGTGCTCGGCCGAGGCGTCGACCAGATCCCAGTTGTTCACCCGCTCGCGGCGAGCCAGATAAAGGTCGGCGATCGCCTCGCGCTCGTCCGCGTCGGCGCGCCGGAAGCGCTCGACCAGGATCACGAGCGCGACGAAGCGGTGCTCGTGGATCGGGCTCTCCAGGAGCCGCTCGCAGTCGGCCAGCGAGGCCGCGCGGTGGCGGCGCGCGACGCGGCGCTGCTCGGGCACGGGGATCCCGAGGAAACGGTCGCCCTCGCCGTAGCCGCCGGGCTCGGTGCGGAAGAAGCGTTGGGAGTGCGCGGCGCGCTCGGGGTCGGCGAGCGCGGCGAGCTCGCGCTCGATCGCGTCGAGCTCGCTCACCACCAGATGGTCGAGTCGACCCCTTCCAGCTTATCGACCGGCTTGGTGTAGACGCCGGAGGAGAGGTACTTCCAGCCGTCGTCGGGGACGATGAAGACGACGTTGCCCTCGTCGAGCTCGCCCGCGATGCGCACGCAGATCGCGGCGATCGCTCCCGCCGAGACCCCCGCGAACAGCCCCTCCTCGCGCAGCAGGCGCTGCGTCCACACGATCGCGTCGCGGTTGGAGACCATGATCTTGCGGTCGAGCAGCGAGAGGTCGATGATCGGCGGGATGAACCCGTCGTCGAGCGAGCGCAGCCCCTGCACGAGCTCGCCCTGCATGGGCTCGGCGGCGACGATCTTGGTGGAGGGATCGTGCTCCTTCAGCCGCCGCCCCACCCCCATCAGCGTGCCGCCGGTCCCCAGGCCGGCGACGAAGGCGGCGACCTCGTCGAGCTCCTCGAGGATCTCGACGGCGGTGCCGTTGTAGTGCGCCGCCGGGTTGGCGGGGTTGCCGTACTGGTAGGGCATGTAGAGCGAGGGGTCGCGCTCGGCCATCTCGAGCGCGAGCTCGACGGCCCCGTTCGAGCCCTTGGCGCCCTCGGAGTAGACGATCTCCGCGCCGAACATGCGCAGAAGCTGCGTGCGCTCCTCGGTCACGTTGTCGGGCATCACCACCTTCACCGGGTAGCCCTTGAGCCGGCCGATCATCGCGAGCGCGATCCCGGTGTTGCCTGAGGTGGGCTCGAGGATCGTCTGCCCCGGCTCGAGCGCGCCCTCGGCCTCGGCCGCCTCGATCATCGACTTGGCGACGCGGTCCTTCACCGAGCCCGTCGGGTTGCGGCCCTCGAGCTTCGCGTAGATCCGCACGGATCCGGGCTTCGGGGTGAGCCGGCGAAGCTCGACCAGCGGGGTGTTCCCAACCGCATCGAGCACGCTTGCGTAGCGGCCCCCGCAGGGGCGATTCAGGATGGGCTCGGCCATAGCTTCAGGAAGTGTAGTTCCGCGGGCGCAAGGCTGAGGGATACGCTTGCGTGGTCGGGCCCAGACCCTACGAGGCCCGGAAAGGAAAGAGAAGGGGAGGCACAAGACATGAGAGGAACTCGACTGTGGGGGCTGTTCGCGCTCCTGCTCGCGCTCGCCGCCCTGGTCGCGGCCGGCTGTGGTGACGACGACGAGGGCAACGGCGGCGACGACGGCAGCGCCGCCGAGGAGACGATCGCGGGCGACTTCCAGACGGTCAAGGAGGGCGTGCTCACGGTCGGCACCGACGCTCCGTTCCCGCCGTTCGAGATCGGCCAGCCGCCGAACCTGAGCGGCTACGACATCGACGTGATGAACGCGATCGCCGAGAAGCTCGGCCTCCAGACCGAGTACGTCGACACCGGCTTCGCGACGATCTTCCGCGACGTCGCCAACGGCCAGTTCGACACGGTCGCGGCGGCCTCGACGATCACCGCGGGCCGCGAGAAGCGGGTCGACTTCACCGACCCCTACTACGAGGCGTCGCAGGCCCTGCTCGTCACCGAGGACTCCGACATCCAGTCGGTCGACGACCTCGCGGGCAAGATCGTCGGCGCGCAGGACGGCACGACCGGCGAGGCGTACGCCAACGACGAGACCGACGCCGCCGAGGTGCGCGGCTTTCCCGAGGGCCCGAACGCCGTCTCGGCCCTGATCACCGGCCAGGTTGAGGCGGTGATCATCGACCTGCCGGTCGCCAACGACGCGATAGAGAAGCAGGGCGGCGTGAAGATCGCCGAGGAGATCCCGACCGGCGAGCTCTACGGGTTCGCCGTCGCGCCGGACAACGACGGCCTGCGCGAGGCGATGAACCAGGCCCTCGCCGAGCTCAAGGAGGACGGCACGATCGCGGAGCTCTACCAGGAGTACTTCAACACCGAGCCGCCGGCCTCGGTGCTGGAGGGCAAGAACGAGCTCCTGACCGACGACTGAGCAAAAACGCCGAACGGCGTAGCGGAAGGGGCGCCCCTCACCGGGGGCGCCCCTTCTTACGTGGCAAACTGACGGCCCGTCCGCTCAGACCAGCACGGCAGGAGGAGAGATGGAGTTCATCCTCGACTACTACTTCGACGTCGGCCTGATGTTCGACAACGTCGGCAGGCTGCTGAACGGCTTCTGGTTCACGGTCAAGCTGGCGCTCTTGAGCGGGGTCCTCTCGCTCGTCTGGGGACTTGTCCTGGCCGTGCTGCGCCAGCTGCCCGGGAAGGCGCTGCTGCCCGTCCGCCTGCTGGCGATCGCCTACATCGACGCCTTCCGCGGCATCCCGATGCTGCTCGTGCTGCTGCTGGTCTCCGGCGGTCTGAGCACGCTCTCCTCCCCGGTCGGCGGCGAGGTCCTGCCGCGCTCGCTGGGGCTGCCGACCTGGCTCGATCAGCCCTCGCCGTTCTGGTACGGCGTGATCTCCATCACGCTCACCTACGGCGCCTACATGGCCGAGGTCTACCGCGCCGGGATCGAGGCGGTCCCCGCTGGGCAGATGGAGGCCGCGCGCTCGCTGGGCATGAGCCACGGCCAGGCGATGCGCTACGTGATCGTGCCGCAGGCCGTGCGCAAGGTGATCCCGCCGCTGCTCAACGACTTCATCGCGCTGATGAAGGACACCTCGCTGGTCAGCATCCTGGGCCTGCTGGAGGTCGTGCAGGTCGGCTTCGACATCCAGACCGAGCAGTTCAACGGCTCCGGCCTGGTCTTCGGGGCGCTGCTCTTCCTCATCGTCACGATCCCGCTCGCCCGGCTGGTCGACTGGCTGATCGCTCGCGAGCAGCGCCGCACGCAACGCGGCGGCGGGGAGGGGCCGGAGGCGGAACCGGAGGCGCCGCCCGCGACCGGTCTGGCGGGCGCCTGAGCGCGCGGGCGCACGGGTCGTAGGATGGGAGTTGTGGAGGAGCCGCAGGGCCTAACAGCGCAGCCGCCGGAAGCGGTCGGCGGGCCGATCCTGCGGCTCCGCGACGTGCACAAGCGCTTCGGCGACCTCGAGGTCCTGCGTGGGGTGAGCCTCGACGTCGACCGCGGCTCGGTCACCTGCGTGATCGGCCCGAGCGGCTCGGGCAAGTCGACGTTGCTTCGCTGCATCAACCTGCTCGAGCCGCCGACCCGCGGCTCGATCGAGCTCGCGGGCAAGGAGATCACCGGTTCCGCCAACTCCGAGCGGCTCGACTTCGTGCGCCGGCGGGTCGGCATGGTCTTCCAGCACTTCAACCTCTTCCCCCACATGAGCGTGCTGGAGAACGTGACGATCGGCCCGCGCAAGGTGCTGGGGCGCTCCGAGGAGGAGTGCCGCAAGCGCGGCGAGGCGCTGCTCGCACGTGTCGGCCTCGCCGACAAGCTCAACGAGTACCCCGAGCGCCTCTCGGGCGGTCAGCAGCAGCGCGTCGCGATCGCCCGCGCGCTCGCCATGGACCCCGAGGTGATGCTCTTCGACGAGGTCACGAGCGCGCTCGACCCAGAGCTGGTCAAGGAGGTCCTCGACGTGATGCGCGAGCTCGCGGCCGAGGGCATGACGATGCTCGTCGTCACGCACGAGATGGGCTTCGCGCGCGAGGTCGCCGACCAGGTCGTCTTCATGGACGGCGGGGTCGTGGTCGAGCAGGGCCCGCCCGCCGAGGTGCTCGGCAACCCCCGCAACGAACGCACCAAGCGCTTCCTCGGGCTCGTGCTCGAGCACTGAGCCCGAGCCGAACGCAGGCGGAAAGCGAGAAACGACGCGGGGGACGGGCGCCGCGGCTTGCCCGCCCCCGGGTCCGGGAGCGGCCCGCTAGCGGCCGCCGGCCATCGCCGGCAGGATCACGACGGTGTCGCTGTCCGCGACCGACGTGTCCAGGCCGTCCAGCACCCGGACGTCCTCGTCGTTCACGTAGACGTTGACGTACCGGTTGAGCTCGCCCTCCGAGGCGAAGAGCTGGCGCTCCGTCTCGGGGTGCTGAGCAACGAGCGCGCGCAGGACCTCGCCGACCGTCGAGCCCTCGGCGCTCACCTCGGCGGCGCCGCCGGTCTGCTGACGCAGGACTGGGGGGATCTTCACCGTCGCCATGGCCGGAAACCTATCGAGCGCGGCGCCGCCGCGGACCTCAGGCCGCGGGCGACGGCTCGCGCGCCGGCACGCCGCAGAAGAGCTCGTAGTCGGGGAACTTGCCCATGTCCTCGGGCGCGATCTCCGGCGCGTTGGGGCCGCAGATCGGGCAGTCCGGATCGCGGCGCACCTTGAGCTCGGTGAAGCGGGTGGCGAGCGAGTCGTAGAGGAGCAGGCGCCCCTTGAGCGGCTCGCCGATGTCCGCGAGGAGCTTGATCACCTCGTTCGCCTGCAGCAGGCCCATCACGCCGGCCATCACGCCCAGCACGCCGTTCGCGCCGCAGCTCGGCGCCAGCTCGGGCGGCGGGGGCGTCGGGTACAGGCAGCGGTAGCAGGGCCCGTCGTAGGGCACGAAGGTAGAGATCTGCCCCTCGAAGCCGAGGATCGAGGCCGAGACCACCGGCTTCTTGAGGCGCACGGAGGCGTCGTTGAGCAGGTACCGGGTGGGGAAGTTGTCGGCGCCGTCGACGATCACGTCGTAGGGGCCGATCACGTCGAGGATGTTCGAGGCGTCGAGGCGCAGGTTGTGCTCGATCACCTCCACGTCCGGGTTGAGGGACTGGATCGTCTGCTTGGCCGAGGCCGTCTTCGGCTGGCCGACGCGGTCGGTGGTGTGGATCACCTGGCGCTGCAGGTTGGAGACGTCAACCACGTCGTCGTCGACGAGGCCGATCGTGCCCACGCCCGCGGCCGCCAGGTAGAGCGCGGTCGGCGAGCCCAGTCCGCCGGCTCCCAGCAAGAGCACCTTCGAGTTGAGCAGCTTGAGCTGGCCCTCGACGCCGAACTCGGACAGCAGCGTGTGGCGCGAGTAGCGGATGCGCTGCTCAGGCGTGAGCGGCGCGACCACCGGCAGGCCCGCCTCGGACCAGGCCGTGATGCCGCCCTTGATCACGGCGACGTTCTCGTAGCCCATCTGGCGCAAGACATCGGCCTGGCGGGCGGAGCGGTTGTCGGTGCGGCAGTAGAGCACGATGCGCTTGTCGCGCTCGGGCACGATGCCCTCGATGCGGTCGGCGAGCTGCGCCTGCGGCACGTGGGTGGCGCCCTCCAGGTGCGCCTCGTCCCACTCGTGCTGCTCGCGCACGTCGATCAGCTCGGCGCCCGCCTCGATCTCCTCGCGCGCCCGCTCGAGCGAGATCATCTCGATCCGCTCCTTTATCTGCTCGATGGGGTCCGCCGCAGTTGCCATTCGCTCAAACGTCCAAATCTCTATCGGGATTACCGGTTACTTCAGGAAGTGTAGCCAAGGCCACGGGCCGACCGGTCGGCCGGCCCGTGGTGCGGGAACGGACGCGCCGCCCCCTCGCGAAGGCGACGCGACTCAGCCGAGCGCGGGGCGCATCTGGCGCAGGCGCCGCACGCGCTCCTCGATCGGCGGGTGCGTGGAGAACAGCGAGGCGATGCCGCCGGCCCGGAAGGGCTTGACGATGTAGAGAGGCTCGGCCGCCTGGTTCACCTGCATCGGGATCGCCTTCGCGCTCTCCTCGAGCCGCAGCAGCGCGCTCGCCAGCGACTCGGGGTTGCCGCAGATCTGCGCGCCGGTGGCGTCGGCCGAGTACTCGCGCTGCCGCGAGATCGCGAGCTGGATCAGCGTCGCGGCGAGCGGGGCGAGCAGCACCATCGCTAGCGAGCCGACCAGGCCCAGCGGGGACTCGTCGTCATCCCCGCCGAACCACATCAGCATGTAGGCGAGGTAAGTGATCGCGCCCCCGATCGTCGCCGCGATCGACTGCGTGAGCACGTCGCGGTTGCGGATGTGCGCGAGCTCGTGCGCGATCACGCCGCGCAGCTCGTCCTCGCTCAGCCGACTCATGATCCCGGCCGTCACCGCCACCGCCGAGTTCTTCGGACCGCGGCCGGTCGCGAACGCGTTCGGCTGCTCCTGCGGGATCACGTAGAGGCGCGGCATCGGCAGGTTCGCGCGCGAGGCCAGCTCGCGCACCATCTGGTAGAGGCCGGGCGCCTCGGCTTCGGAGACGGGGCGCGCGCCGCTCATGCTGAGCGCGATCTTGTCGCTGAAGAACCAGGCGCCCATGTTGAACAGGGCGGCCATGAAGAGGAACACGAGCGCCGTCCCCGAGCCGCCGATCAGCCACCCGATCACCACGAACAGGCCGGTCAGGGTGGCCAGCAGCAGCGTCGTGCGGACGCCTGCCGCGAAGTTCGAACTACGTGTCGTCGTCATCCCTTTTCTTCGTCTCCTTCGTGTCCCTGCTTGCGAGCCCGTAGCCAAAGGTAGCCCCTTGCCGCACACGGCCCGCACTCCTTCGGCAGCTGGACGGATGATCCCAGTGACAGGTCACGTCGCCTATAGGGGATAGCCCCTATGCGGCCTGGGGGCCGGGCGGAGCGGCCGCCGCCGTGCCGGGCTCACGCCCACAGCCCCGCGGCCCGATAATCACTCCATGAAGCACAGCCGCACGCTGCTCACCCAGGTCCTCGCGGTGAACCTGATCCTCGTGGTCGTCGCGGTGCTGGCGGCCACCCTGGCTGCGAGCCCTGGCTTCCACCTGGGCGACCAGCCCGAGCAGGCGCTCGTGTTCGGCTTCGCTGTCGCGGCCACGGTGATCTTCAACGTCTTCCTCCTGCAGCGCCGCTTCCGCCCGCTGGAGCGGCTCGTGGAGGAGATGGAGCGGGTCGATCTGAGCCGCCCCGGCGCCAATCGGGGCGAGCCCGCCGCCGGCGGCGGCCCGGAGGAGGTGCAGCGGCTGCAGGTCACCTTCCGCCGCATGCTCGAGCGGCTCGAGGCCGAGCGCCGCCGCGCGGCGAGGGCTGCGCTCACCGCTCAGGAGCGCGAGCGGGCCCGCGTCGCGCGCGACCTGCACGACGAGGTGAATCAGTCGCTCACCGGGCTATTGCTGCGTCTGGAGGCGGTGCGCGAGAACGCTCCACCCGAGCTCGCCGACGAGATCGCCGAGACCAAGCAGCTCGCGAACGCGGCCATGCGCGAGCTGCTCAAGCTGGCCCGCCAGCTGCGGCCCACCATCCTCGACGACCTCGGTCTGCGCGCGGCGATCGCCGCCAGCGTCGAGGAGCTCGGCCGCGGGTCGCTCGAGGCCGAGTTCACCGGCTCGGGCTCGTTCGGCGACGTGCCCCCGGACGCGGCGCTCGTCGTCTACCGCGTGGCCCAAGAGGCGCTCAGCAATGCCGCCCGCCACTCCGAGGCTGAGCACGTGCGCGTGGAGCTCGTCCGCCGCGGTGACGCGGTCGAGCTCGAGGTGACCGACGACGGATGCGGCTTCACCTTCGAGGAGGGCGGCAAGGGCCTGGGGATCGGCGGCATGCGCGAGCGGGCGCTGCTCGTGGGCGGCGAGTTGCGGATCGAGTCGCGCCCCGGCGAAGGCACAAGGGTTTTCCTGCGGGTGCCGATAACTGAGGGCGATGAGCGCGGCAACGCAGATCTCACCGCCGGCGTCGCCGCAGCGCAGGGAGGTTGAACGGCCGATGCGCGTGGTGATCGCTGACGACCACGGGATCGTGCGCTCGGGCGTGCGCATGCTGCTCGAGCGCCAGCCCGACATCGAGGTGGTGGGCGAGGCGGCCGACGGCGCCGAGGCGCGCGACCTGGCGATCCGCGAGCGCCCCGATCTTGCGATCCTCGACGTGAAGATGCCCAAGCTCACCGGCCTTCAGGCGACGCGCGAGATCCGCGCCCAGGCACCTGAGGTCGCGGTGCTGATCCTCTCGATGTACGACGACGAGCGCTACCTGTTCGAGGCGCTCAAGGCCGGCGCCTCCGGCTACGTGCTCAAGGCCCAGGCCGACGAAGACTTGATGGCGGCGGTGCGCGCGATCGAGAAGGGCGAGCCCTTCCTCACCCCCGCCGCGCAGCAGGCCCTGATCAAGGACGTGCTCGGCGAGGGCACCTCGCGCTCCGACGAGCTCACCCCGCGGGAGCAGGAGGTGGTCAAGCTCGTCGCCGAGGCCCACACGAACAAGGAGATCGCCGAGATCCTCCACCTCTCCGAGAAGACGGTGGAGAACCACCGCTCCAACGCGATGCGCAAGCTCGGCATGCGCGACCGCGTCGAGCTCGTGCGCTACGCCATCCGGCGCGGGCTGATCGATCCGTAGTCCCCCCAGTTCCGAGAGCGCCGCCGACTCGAGTCGGCAGCCGACGGAAGCCTCCAACGGGGGGAGGTAACGACAATCGCGAAGCAGGTCCTTGGGCGTCGATGCCTGCAAGGTGAGGACAATGCGCGACCCAACCGATCCCGCCGCGCCGCGCAATGCGTCTTCTGGCCAATCGCCTAGATCAGGCCTACCCGACCCAGAGATACATCGCCGACTCGGATAGCTCCGCTCTTGGCGCACCGGGCCTGTCCCGGCGAGACGACCGGGGCGAGTTCGGGGTGAGCGCCCGCGGCCTCCGCCGCCAACCGTTGTCAGGTTGCGGCCCGATGCGGCGACTGAGAGCAGCGAGGTGATGGCGACGCCCAGCCAAAGACGGCTGGGCGTCGCCGGAATTTGGATTCATGAACTGCCGACGCAAGGTCGCTCCTGTTAGAGCCCTGATGAACCGCGATCGCGTTGACGCGGACCGGCAGCTCAGATACAGTGGCATTTCTGAGAGTGCTTTCCTATTAGAGTAGAGGAGTGATGAGATGGAGCTCGCCGATCTCCGGTCGCATCTGCACCGCGGTGGCGCCGCCACCCTGAACCACCCGGCCACCTATGCCGTGGCCGAGGGCGCAGTCATCGCCCCAGCCCGTTACGCAGGGTCCCGGGGCTCGCAGTTCGTTCATGAAACACGTTGGGTGGACGGGACCTTCGCGACCACCGTCCTAGTCGACTCGAAACAGTCGCAGTCCAACCGGGCCGAGGAAGGGCTGATCACGTCACGCCGTGAGGGTGGCGCCGCACGACGGATCCCAGTGATCTCGGTCTCCTACTCGCGCCGGACTCTCCTCGATCTAGAGCTCCCACATCGCGCCTTCGACGCACACATCCGCGCCGCAACTCACAACGGGGAATCGGTGGTCGCCCAGTCCTGGTACCGGGAACTCAGGGATGCAACGCTTGCTGACCTGAGCCCGGTGTTCACCGCCTCGCCCGCGACCATCGCGTTCGGCGGGTGGGATTCCTCGCGGAAAGCAGGCCAGCTCAGACTGCGAGGGCTGTTCGTCTCCGAACTTTTCGGCGTCACCGCCGATGCCGATGCCGCAACGCCGACCTCCGTGTCCAAGCGCTCAGGCGCCCGCCTCGACCCCCTTGGGCAACAGATACGCCTCAGCCCGGACGACTACGAGCGACTGCTGGAGGCGCAGCGCGACCAGCTGAGCGAAAAGACGATCAAGAAGATCGAGGGGGAGATCGCGAAGGCGCGCAAGAGCAAGAAGGCCGAGATGATCCCGGCGGCCTCGCTCGTGCTCGGTGGCATTCCCCCAGCCACTGATACCCCGTTCGGCGTTTCGGTGCCTGAGGTGCGTCGTGCGCGCACCTACTCCTTGGCCGGCCTGCGGCGCCTGCGCTTCGGTGGCAGCGCCGAGGATGACGTCGCCGCCAGGACGGCGCTGCTCGCGATGATGCTCCTCGGCGCGGCATACGCGGACGCGGACCCCGAAATCCGCGCCTACTGCGACGTCTCGACGCCCAGCGGCCAGACGTTCCTGGATGACGAGGTCGTGGAGCTCGACCTTTCGATCGAGTCCTGCGAACGGTTCCTCGAAGAGGCCATCGACGGGCTCCCCGAGCGGCTGGCGTGGGACGGCCAGGTAATCGAGCTGGTCGGCGATCCGGCTCTGGATCGGGGTGCGGTAGACGAAGGCGCCGACGCCGACGACGCGTAGCCATGCCGCGGGCACTGCGGATCACCCTGGTCTTCCCGGGGGGGATCTACTCGGGCTCGCAACTTGGCGCACCGGAGGACCTCCCCTCCCCCTCTCGGATCTACGAGGCGTTCGTGGCTGCGGCAGCCGGAGGCCCATACGCCAACCGCGAGGAGCGGGTACTGGTCGCCGACGAGCCCGACCGGGAGGCGGTGCGCTGGCTCGAGGAGACCGAGCCGATCGGAATCGTGCCGCCGCCCTTGCGCGCCAACTCCTACTCAGCGCGTAGATACCGGTGGCAGGCTTCGCCGGTAGATCCCGCGGACACCAGCTTCGAGCCGCGGGTCGCGCTCGGAGGACCGATCGAGATCCTGTGGCCCGAGCCGCCCGAAGATGTGCTCCGCTCGCTTCGTCGCCTCGCGCCTGAGGTCACGCACATCGGCCGCGCCGAGTGCAACGTGATCGTGAGTGTGGATTCCGTGGAGCTGGACGACCACGAGCCCACCCTCCTACGCCTCGCGGCGGGCGGCCGAGGACCGGGCCTGGTCATGCGCATTCCCACATCGGGTCGGTTCGCCGCGCTCGAGCGCGCTTACGCCGAGGCCACCAAGCCTGGGCCGCATGGGACCGGCTCACTAGGCAAACAGGCCCAAGACCACATCGTCACAGGAGACAACCACGAGTCCACGCGGCTGGTGCGATTCACCGCGGATGCATACGAGTCCTGGCCCTACGACGAGGTCATCGAGCTGGAGATCGAGGGCGAGCCTCCTGCCGCGCTGGGAGCGCCGGAGAATCGCGTTCAGGCGGCTGTGGGCGTGCATCGGGCGCTAGTCCGAGCAATTGGCGAGAACGTGCCGCAGTTCGTCACGGGCCGCGACGGCGACGGTCCTCTGCGCGGGCCGGGGCATCTCGCGATCCAGTTCACTCGCCCCCCCGGAGCGGATCAACTTCGGGTTGCGCTCGCAGTGCCGCGCCACGTCCCAGACGCGGATCGGCTGCAGCTGCTCGATGCGCTCGAGCGACCCCTCCGGATTGGCTTCCGCGACACGGATGGAACCCCGCATCGCTTCACGGCCACGCACCTGCGGCATGTCTCTGCACAGCCTTACTGGCCCGCTGGCAACAGCATCCTCACGTCGGAGGTTCCGGTATGCCTGGAGGCCACCGGCGGCCCGCGCAGCGGCGGCTGGACGCTGGACGACTCGCTGGCTTGCTCCGTCGGCTACGCACTGCGTGGAGTTCTGGAGGAGCAGGGGGTTCAGTGGGGCACCGGCTGGTCCTTCCGCCAGGAGCTCGCTCAGCGCCTGCGCGAGGAGTACGGCGTCGTCGTCCGCGCCCGCCGGGTGCGGCGCTTGGCGAGCCACTTCGCGCACAAGGTGAGCCCAGGGACGCTCTTGGTCGCCGTGCACGCGTTCGTAAGCCTTGGCGAACTCGATTCAGCCGGTACCGGGTTCCTGGCCCTGGGCCGCGCCAGGCACCTTGGAGGCGGGCTACTGAGGCCGCTGGGAGGCGACTCGTGACCACCGATCTCACTGAGCGCTTCGTCGCCTTCTTCGAGGCCGTGAACGAGGGGGCCTCCCCTTATCCGTGGCAGATAGGCCTCATGGAGGAGATAGCGCGCACCGGCCGCTGGCCGGAGGAGATCACCGCACCTACCGGTGCCGGGAAGTCGTCGGTCGTCGACATCCACACCTTCCTCGTCGCCGAACGGGCACGCCAACTCGCGTCTGGCCAGGAGCCAGCCATCGCGCGCCCGCCGCGCAGACTCGTCCTCGTCGCCCCGCGACGAGTGCTGGTCGACGATCAGTACGAGCGCGCAACCAGGCTTGCCGCGGCGCTTTCCGGCAAGGACGCCAACGGAATCGTGGGCGAGATTGCGCACGCGCTGCGCAGCCTCGTGACAAGCGCCGAGGGGCGAGCCGAAAGGGAAACCCCCTTGGGCGTGGCCAAGCTGCGCGGTGGCGTCACGCTCGATCTCTCCTGGCGGATAGATCCCGCCCGTTGCCAGATCATCTGCGCCACGCCGCAGATGTGGGGATCGAGACTCTTGCTGCGCGGATACCGCGGCTCGAAACGCGCACGCGCGCTCGAAACTGGCCTGCTCACCAACGATGTGGCGGTGATCATCGACGAAGCGCACCTCCACCGCAGGCTTGTGGAGACCGCGCGGCGGATCGCGTCCTGGCAGCCCGACGAGCTGGGGCTGCAGGTGACCGCGATGAGCGCAACGATCGGGGGCGGGAGGACCCTCGGTCCCGAGGACTACGCCGACCCGTCGCTGGCGCGGCGCGTCAATGCGATCAAGCGCGTCAGGCGGATCCCGGTCGAGGCCTGGAGCGACGGAAAAGTCGCGAGCGCCTTGGTCGAGGAGGCGCTGGCCCTGCGGCAGGGAATGCAGCAGCAGGGAACCGTGGGGATATTCGCCAACACGGTCGGAAGGGCGCTCGCCGTGGCAGAGAAGCTCCAGGCGACGGGCGGCGAGGTGGTCGTGATATGCGGCCAGATGCGGCCCGCCGACATAGAGCGCATCAGGTCCCGGTACGAGGGGCTGCTGGATGCGCGCGGCAACCCGGAGGTCGATTACCTCGTCTCCACGCAGTCGCTGGAGGTGGGCGCTGATCTCGACCTGCCCGCAATGGTTACTGAGCTCGCGCCCCCCTCCGCCCTGGCCCAGCGCGCCGGCCGGCTCAACCGCAGCGGGTCCCAGGCGGACTCGACGTTCGTCATCGTGGAACCTGCGCCCTCGGAACTCGATCCCGCGTCCAAGCAACCCGGGAAGTTCGCTCCCTACTCGGCGCGTGAGCTTTTCGCGGGCGCCTCCTGGCTCGATTCCCTCGGGGGCTCGATCTCGCCGCGGCAAGTGACGGAGTCCGAGATGCCAGAGCCCGAGCCGCTTGCCGTACCCACCCTCGCCCAAACCGATCTCGAGATCCTGGCGATCACAGGCTCTGACCTAAGTGCCGACATCGACGTCGATCTTTACGTCGAGGAACCCCGGGATGATCCCGACCGCCAGGTGTTCGTCTGCGCTCGCGAGCACCTTCACCTCGGTGACGCTTCCCTGGCGGCACTGAAGGCGTCGCCTCCGACCGCACGAGAACTCGCGCCTTTCCGCCTCGGAAAGGCGTTGAAGGAGCTGCTGAAAGCGGCCGGCGATGGCCCGGTCGCGATTCTGCGCACGGAGAAGGGCGAGCTGAATGCGTTCTGGTTGCCGGGGAACGGTGAGAGCGCCGTGAACAACGACCTTCGCGATGGTGATGTCGTTGTGATCCCCGCTGGTCTGAAGGTGATGACTGCGGGCGTGATTCATCCTCCAGGCAGCAGCAAGCCCACCCCACGAGATCCGATCGACGACGTCTCCGGGGAGCCAGACGAGGACGGCGCACGGACATTCGTCCTCGTTCTCCCCGGGAAGGGGATTGCCGCGAGCCTGACAGAGGACGCGAGGCTCGCGACGCGGAGTTCCCGCGAGGCGTTGCGCAGCACTCTCGCCGAGCTTGGCCACAAGGAGGCGAGCCAAGTCCTGCGGCGCCCTCTGCGAGATGTCGACGTCGTCTGGCTAGAGCCGGAGCCCGACTCCGACTTGGACGCCCACGGACTGCTGGTGATCCGGGAGATGGGTGCGGGAAGGCTTCCGACAACGGCACCAGAGAACCTCGTCACGATCGCTGACCATCAGCGCAGCGTGGAGGAGCGACTCGAGGCGATCTACGAGGCGCTCGATCCGCGCGACCTCGGCGTCGAGCGGGACCAGCTCCTGCTGGCAGCCCGCCATCACGATGCCGGAAAGGCACACCCGCTCTTCCAGGCGCGAATGGGCGCTGACGAAGGCGACGAGCCGCTGGCGAAGCCCAAGCCTGGCCACGCACCAGACCGGGGAGACGGCTGGCGGCATGAGCAACTCAGCGCCGCGTTCGCCGCTGACGCCAGCGGCTTAGACCCCGTCGTGACGGTGCTCACAGCGGCCCACCATGGTCATGGCCAACCCTTGTTCGATCGTGATGCTGGGGCGCTCCTCGGCAACTGGGACGCGTGTCCGCCCAACGTCCGCGCCACTGCGGAGCGGCTCTTCGGGCCCGCAGGCGAGTACGAGGAGATGCGCGAGCGCCTCCTCCGGCACCTCGGCGTCCACCGGCTCGCGTACCTCGAGGCGCTGCTTCGCTGCGCAGACATGCAGGTATCGAGGGAGGGAGGATGAGGACGGAGGTCACGTTGCCTTACAGCGGCGAGCTTCTCGTCTCGCATCTCGCTGCGTACGGGCTGGCATCGGTCCTGTACGACGCCGGCATCCGAGTCACGGTCTCCCATGCCGATTCCCTGACGTTCGAGCCACAGGTCAGCTTCGACCTCGATGTCGCGGGCGCAGCCGAGGTCATCCGCCAATCGGCCTTAGAGGCTGAGAACGCCATTGAGACTGATCTCGTGCCAGGCAAGAGCGGAAACGCCAGACGCTCCCTGATCTGGGCGCGGGCCTCCCGAGATGGCGAGGAAGCGGCGGACGTTCTGCGACGCCGCGACCAGCTCCTCCTTGAAGCCGAGGCAGAATCTCGTCGCACGGTCGGCAGGATCCTTGCCGGCATCGGTGCTACCGCGGCGTGGGGCGGCGACCAAGTAAAGCCCCAGTGGGGCGCAACCGCTCTCGATGGCGTGCTTGGCAACCACACCTCCGACTTCGTCCGAGGGGTACTGCGCCCGGCGCGCCGTGCGGCCGCAGAGGTCGACGCCTCAACGCTCGAGCGGCTCTGGGCCGGCGAAACCGGCGATCAGCATGACAAGACCGGCTGGGCGCCCCCGGGCACACAGGTTGACCTGGTTCACCAATGGCTCGCTGCCATCGGCCTGGGTCTCCTACCGGTCGCTCATCGCCCCTTGAAACGGTCGCGCACGCCCGCCGTCTGGCCAAGCGGCGAAGGCGTGACTCTGCCGCTCCTGGAGCCGGTCACCCTGCCCCGCGTCTCCGCGCTCTTGAAGCTGGCCGCGCTGCCGGCAATCCGCGAGCCGGAGCCAACTACCGCCACCGCCCGTGCCAGAGGGGAACTGCGCTCCCTGGGCATCAACGAGGTCGTTCTCTTTCGGTGTCGCCGGACTGGGTCGAAGAGCAGCGTTGCCTTCGTCTTTGAGCGCGGCGTGAGGGCGGACCTGCGTGAGCGAGCCTGACCTCACCATCGGATTGGTAGCCCACCACGCATTCTGCCCCAGGCGTGCCTGGCTGGAACTGCACGGCGAGACCACGGACACGGCCCAAGTCGCGGTTGGCGTTGTTGATCACCAGTCTGTCGACGACCCGACGACTTCGCGCTCCCACAGGCTGCGCGCGGTCGAGGTCTCATCGACCGTCCACGGATACACGGGCCAATGCGACTCGGTGGAGGTCTCCGAAGAAGGCGACCTCACGCTAGTCGAGCATAAGGCGAATCCTGTCCGCAAACGCTCAGACGTCACTGAGCCACAGCGCATTCAACTAGCGCTGCAAGCGATCGCACTCGAAGAGGCCGGGCATCGGGTGACAGGCGGTGCCGTCTGGTTCAGCTCGACGCGGGATCGCGTGGACGTCCCCATCACCTCCGAACTTCGCCAGCAAGCCATCAACGAGCTACGACGAACCCGCGCGACTCTGTCGCGTCGCCGGCCGCCCGCTCCGCTTGAGGACGATCCGCGCTGCACTCGCTGCAGTCACGTCACCGTATGCCTGCCGGACGAACACCGCGAGCGGCGCCAAGCACGGAGGATCGGGGTGGGCGACCCCTTGGGAAGGGTTCTTCATCTCGCGACGCCAGGCACCCGAGCGTCCTTACGGCAGGGCCGGATCGAGATGAGGCAAGGCGACGAGGTTGCTTCGCGAGTCCCGCTGGGCCAAGTGGCCGGGCTTGTGATCCACGGGAACGCCGACGTCTCCTCAGCACTCGTCCGCGAGATCCTTCACCGCGGCTTCCCCATCGTCTGGTGTGCTTGGTCGGGGCGGGTGGTCGGATGGGCTACACCCGCAGACGGACCGAACGGTGACATGCGCAACCTTCAACACCGCCTGACCGACGCCCAGAAGCTTGCCGTCGCGCGGGAGATCGTACGCGCCAAGATCGCGAATCAGCGCTACATCCTGCGAAGGTATGGACTTGGCGCTCGAGAGGAGCTTGCGCGCCTCATGCGGCGAGCACAGTCGGCGCGCACGAGAGACGAGCTGTTCGGGATCGAGGGCAACGCCTCCAAGGCCTACTTCAAGCAGCTAGGGGGAGCCCTGAGACCGGAATGGGCAACGCTCCGCACGCGAAGGGCGCGTCCTGCCCGGGATCCGATCAACGCGGCATTGAATCTCGTGTACTCGCTGCTGCTCACCGACGTCATCAGGGCGATCGTGGCCTGCGGCCTGGATCCGGCCGGAGGTGTGTTGCACAGCGCAACTCGGAACAAGCCTGCGCTCGCCCTCGACCTGATGGAAGAGTTCCGTCCGCTCGTTGCGGAATCAGCCCTTCTTTGGGCCATCAACAACCGCGAGCTCAAAGCCCATCACTTCACCACCACCCTGGATACGGTTCGCCTTACCGATCGAGGCCGAAAGACCCTGATAGCTGCGTATGAACGACGAGCGACGAACGAGTTCCGGCATCCGCAGTTCGGCTATCGAGTCACATGGCGGCGCGCTATGGAAGTCCAAGCTCGATTGTTCCTGGCAACCGTGGCGGGCGAACGTGATAACTATAAGGGAATCACGGCCAGATGAGCGAGCCGACACGACGCATGCTCGTCGCGTATGACATCAGCGATGACGCTAGGCGCGAACGAGTCGCCGCTGCACTCCAGGAGTTCGGCGAGAGGGTTCAGTACAGCGTTTTCATGGTCGACGGCAGACCCGCGATGTTCGTGCGCCTCAAGAGCGAACTCAGGTCGCTCATACAGGAGGATGTGGACACGGTGATGTTTTGCGACTTGGGTCCGCGAGAAAAGGCGATGCAGTCAGTCAGCCACATCGGCACGCCGCGACCCCTGATCGGAGATGAACCGACCCTGATCATCTGATGCGCAGGCTTTGGTGGAACGGAAAGTGGCGTTACCCTGCGCGGGGCGCAATCCGCCGGAAGTTCAACCATTTCCGGCCGGCGCAGCTTGACAACCGACTGTCACACGGCCCCGAGGGGCGGAGCCTGCGCAATCTGCACAGAAACGCCTGCAAATCGCGGTCTTTCTAGTACCGCTGTCCCGTCGCCTTCGAGGCGGCGGGTTCATCGAGGCGAGCGGGCGTTCAAGTTGGACGATCTGGTGCAGCAGTCCCGTCGCCTTCGAGGCGGCGGGTTCATCGAGGCGCCTGGCGGCGTATCCGTGCCAGTGCGAACATACAGCGTGTCCCGTCGCCTTCGAGGCGGCGGGTTCATCGAGGCCGGGGCCAGTGTGTCGATTGCGGCCGGCCGACCAGTCCCGTCGCCTTCGAGGCGGCGGGTTCATCGAGGCTGAATGCGGACGTTTGGGCGAGTGGGAAGGGCCACGTCCCGTCGCCTTCGAGGCGGCGGGTTCATCGAGGCCCGGCCACCGAGATCGGGGTGCGCGGCGTGATCGCCGTCCCGTCGCCTTCGAGGCGGCGGGTTCATCGAGGCCGCTTGAGCGCTTGGCGCTCCTCGTCGTCCAGGGTCCCGTCGCCTTCGAGGCGGCGGGTTCATCGAGGCGACGATGAGGCCATCTACTACGTCGCCGAGCGCGATGTCCCGTCGCCTTCGAGGCGGCGGGTTCATCGAGGCCGTGAGATCAAGCGCCGCCGCCCCGCGGTCCGCGAGGTCCCGTCGCCTTCGAGGCGGCGGGTTCATCGAGGCCCGCATGGAGGCGCGGGTCAACGAGCTGACCGGCGAGTCCCGTCGCCTTCGAGGCGGCGGGTTCATCGAGGCTCGCCGGGCGCGGGGCCCGTCGGCGGGCCGAAGAGGTCCCGTCGCCTTCGAGGCGGCGGGTTCATCGAGGCGTGGACGCCTGCGCGGCGTTCGTGGACGCGGTCAACGTCCCGTCGCCTTCGAGGCGGCGGGTTCATCGAGGCACCAACTACTCCGTCGGCGCAGGGAGATTGGAGCGGTCCCGTCGCCTTCGAGGCGGCGGGTTCATCGAGGCCCCATGCGTCCAGCCGACGGACCAGGCGGCCCCGTCCCGTCGCCTTCGAGGCGGCGGGTTCATCGAGGCCCCCGTCGGCGCCTGGCGTTCTCGGCCGCAATACGCGTCCCGTCGCCTTCGAGGCGGCGGGTTCATCGAGGCTCGCTAGCTTCCTCGCGGGGGTCGGAGCGCAGAATGGTCCCGTCGCCTTCGAGGCGGCGGGTTCATCGAGGCCTTCAGGTGGCGGCGGGCCCCGAGCCAGACCACGAGTCCCGTCGCCTTCGAGGCGGCGGGTTCATCGAGGCGACGTCACCCGGACCGACATCGTGGGTCTGGGCCTGTCCCGTCGCCTTCGAGGCGGCGGGTTCATCGAGGCCGACTCACGCACGGCCGTTGCCAGCACGTCCGGCAGCGTCCCGTCGCCTTCGAGGCGGCGGGTTCATCGAGGCGACATCCCGATGCTGGGCCAGATAGTCCCGCTGATGTCCCGTCGCCTTCGAGGCGGCGGGTTCATCGAGGCGAGACGACACCCGTGCCCTCGCCCGATTCGAGCGGTCCCGTCGCCTTCGAGGCGGCGGGTTCATCGAGGCTCCGCGAGGCCTGCGCCTTGGTGAGCCCCCGCTGGAGGTCCCGTCGCCTTCGAGGCGGCGGGTTCATCGAGGCTCGCCCTTGGCGAAGGACTTGGAGCGGTTCGCGCCGTCCCGTCGCCTTCGAGGCGGCGGGTTCATCGAGGCAGTGCTGAACACGAAATGAAAACCGCCCCGGCAACGTCCCGTCGCCTTCGAGGCGGCGGGTTCATCGAGGCGCTGCGAGGACAGGTGACACGCACTCGGGTTGGTCGGGTCCCGTCGCCTTCGAGGCGGCGGGTTCATCGAGGCATCAGCGACCAACATGGCCCGCTCCCAGGCGGGCAGTCCCGTCGCCTTCGAGGCGGCGGGTTCATCGAGGCGAGGGATTGGAGCCGGTGTTCGCGTCCCCGAAGGGTCCCGTCGCCTTCGAGGCGGCGGGTTCATCGAGGCTCGGGCCCTTCGCCTGCACGCGCTCGTCGCGAGGCGTCCCGTCGCCTTCGAGGCGGCGGGTTCATCGAGGCAGCTTCAGCCACACATTGACGGCGGCACGCGCCTCGGTCCCGTCGCCTTCGAGGCGGCGGGTTCATCGAGGCTTCAGGTCGCGTTCCTGCCGTCGCTCGATCGCGTTGTCCCGTCGCCTTCGAGGCGGCGGGTTCATCGAGGCTCATTTGCCCTCCTTGAGTTTGATAGCCGTCGTGTCCCGTCGCCTTCGAGGCGGCGGGTTCATCGAGGCACCGAGGGATCGCCCGGCGTGGCTGAGCGGTCCACATGTCCCGTCGCCTTCGAGGCGGCGGGTTCATCGAGGCGCCATGACCGGGTAGGACAGGCGCCACGTCATAGACGTCCCGTCGCCTTCGAGGCGGCGGGTTCATCGAGGCAGGTCAACGCTCACGTCATCCAGCGTCCGGTCGGTCCCGTCGCCTTCGAGGCGGCGGGTTCATCGAGGCTCGCTCGCCATCGCGAGCGCACGCACCGCCTGAACGTCCCGTCGCCTTCGAGGCGGCGGGTTCATCGAGGCTCCGCAGCGGGAGATTCGATCGGCTCAAAGACCTGTCCCGTCGCCTTCGAGGCGGCGGGTTCATCGAGGCGGCGTCGACTACGTCGGCGGGACCGAGGACGCGCTGGTCCCGTCGCCTTCGAGGCGGCGGGTTCATCGAGGCACGAAGGGCTCGCCGGCGCTGCTGGAGATCGAGTTGTCCCGTCGCCTTCGAGGCGGCGGGTTCATCGAGGCCACCACGAGTCCGGCTGGGAGGAGACGGCGCGCAGTCCCGTCGCCTTCGAGGCGGCGGGTTCATCGAGGCCCGCCCCCTCCCACGGGCACCCACTCGCTACCCGAGTCCCGTCGCCTTCGAGGCGGCGGGTTCATCGAGGCGTCCGGCGGCTACCCCGAGGCACAGAGCCTCGCATGTCCCGTCGCCTTCCGAGGCGGCGGGTTCATCGAGGCGCGCGCGCCTCACTGCCCCGCCCTCTCGATCAGGTGTCCCGTCGCCTTCGAGGCGGCGGGTTCATCGAGGCCGGGGCAAGTGCATCGACTGCGGCCGGCCGACTCGTCCCGTCGCCTTCGAGGCGGCGGGTTCATCGAGGCGCCGACGGGCAACGCCGTCACCCCAGGGAGATGCAGCGCCTGGCCCAACTAGCCCATAACCGACCCGGCGGCTAGGATTTAGGCCGATGCTGTTCTCGACGAAGGCGGAATACGGGGTGCGGCTGATGGTCGAGCTCGGCCGGCGCATGGGCGACCAGGACCCGGCCGAGACGGCGCCGGTGTCGCTCACCTCCGTCGCCGAGGCCGAGGGCCTCCCCCTCTCCTACCTCGAGCACCTCGTGGCGAAGCTGCGCGGCGCGGGGCTCGTGAGCTCGGTGCGCGGCGCGCACGGCGGCTACCGGCTGGCCCGGGCGCCGGAGGAGATCA
>Ga0310822_100199_pt1 | contig 43869 bp, 61 predicted proteins | sample P4_ome_2_FD_201313 | JGI IMG/M metagenome (GOLD analysis project Ga0310822, IMG submission 201313) | Sorghum-adapted microbial communities from Joint BioEnergy Institute, Emeryville, California, United States - P4_Day56_Rep2 | ecosystem: Engineered > Bioreactor > SSF (Solid state fermentation) >... | reverse complement strand
CGCTTTGTACCGCATCAGCCGTTCGAATCGATACCGGTTCCGCATGTGTTGCGGCCGCCGGTCGGTTGCATACGTTGCCGCTTTTCGCGTGTAGAACTGGATGCGACGAATATGTTCGATCATGTCATCACTCCTTTCTCAACCCATCCCCGTCATGCTGAGAATGGTTTGCATGATAGTGAGGCCGTCAAGCCCGCAGAAGTACGCCACCATCACTTCATGCGCGTTCGTCTCGCGGAGCCAGCGCAGGAAAATCGACGCCGTCGGCTCCTTCGAACCAGTCTCGAATTTCGAAATGTCCGACTGGTTGTAGTGGAGCCGATCAGCTAATTCCTCCTGGCTGAGTCCGGCCCGGAGGCGCACGGCTTTCAAAATTGCACCCAAATCGCCTTTCACGTTCACCCCCCCTTCAAACCGGTTTGCCAACCGTCATTTCTCGGCATTCCTCCATTTGGTAGAATGGAATCAATATGTAAAAGGAGGCCGATGCCGTGAATTTCTACCTTGTCGCCTATGTGTTGCAGAACCACGAAGAAGCCTTCGAAAGCATGTTCTATTTGCTGAATTCAAAAGGAAAAGCGATTCAAGTTAACAAGCATGCGATCATCCTCGCCAGTGAATTAAGCGCTCAGGAAATTCATGATGCCGTTCGCGATCATGCCGAATTCTATGATGAATGGATCATTACAAAGCTTGATAAAGATGAGTTCATCGGCCGATCAGCAAAGGTGGAGTTGGTCAACCGTTTTCTGCGCAATCACGGCTTCAGATGAGCGCCAAATTCTCCGGGCGGATGCGCTGCCATATAGCTTGCAGCTCGCGCCTTCTCTTCTTCGCTGAGTTCGGGGACCGCAACATCGAATTTGATAATTCTTGTGTTGCAACGCGGGCAGGCATCTTCTTTGGCGCGCCTATCCATGCAGTAAGGGCAAATCCAAACCGGGACCGTATTCACCGTATCACCCCTTTCAATCCGACATTCCATCCCGGAATAGTGCAGGGACGAAAAGCGTTGTATATTTGATGTGGCCCAACCCTACACCATCCCTGTGCCGCCAGCTCGCGTTGGGCTGGCGGGCTTTTTGCTATGCTCAGGCGACCGAATCGCCGCGGCGACAATGGCTTTACGACGGTCAATATTCACGGTCAGGCCCCCTTCTTCTCTTGGGCCTTCTGCTGCGCCAGCTTCCTATTGATCTCCGACATGATCTTGTGCAGCTTGTCCCAGGCTTTTGGGGAGAGTCCGGGATTGTGCGGTGCTCCGTTCTGAGACATGTTGATCGCTCCTTTCATGCGGTTTCCGCCTCGTTGGCAGAGGATGAATGTGTATAAGTTTCTTGTACTTTTAGGCCAGAAAAAAGAACATTGACGTCACTCCCCAACAATTCAGCAATTTTGAAAGCATCCGTTAAGGACGGGGATGAATGACCATTTTCCCAATTGCTAATAGTAGACTTTTTGCAACCAAGTAACTCAGCCAAGCGTTCTTGGGTAAATCCCTTTCTCTTTCTCGCTTGGATAAGAGCCATGTTTTTCATGCTTTTATCACCTCCATGTATAAGTTTCTTGTACTTTTACTTGAGATTATATGTACAAGAAACTTGTATGTCAACACAAAAATATGATTTTCTTGTACTTATCTTTTTTATTATTCGCAATGGTGTACAATATATTTGTACTTTTTGTAGGGGAGGAACCTTTGTTGTTCAAGCCAGAACGTTTAATTGAATGGAGGAAAAAAAGAAAATTTACACAAGAGCAATTGGCTCAGAAAGTAAAAACAACTAAAGGGACTATTAGTAATTATGAAAATGGTCACAGTACCCCCCCGCACGAAACATTAGTAACAATAGCGGATGTTTTGGGTGTCTCTACCGACTACCTCCTCGGACGCACTGACGATCCTACGCCGCCCAAGGAAAGAGATAAACCATATTACGCGCTCACCGAGAAAGACAAGCGCGATATTGCAAAAGACTTAGAAAAAATAATGAATGACCTCGAAGTTCACGAGTCAATGGCATTCTATGGCGAACCGATGGACGATGAGACGCGACAATTGATAAAATTATCCTTAGAAAACTCAATGAGGCTGGCAAAGGAGATGGCGAAGAAAAAATATACGCCGAAGAAGTATAGAAAGGGTGAAAGTGAATGAGCGAACAGATATTGAACAAGATACTGGAAAAACTTGAATCGTTGGAATCCGAAGTGAAGGAAATCAAAGCACATACCATTGAGATACCATATATCAGACAAGCCGTCCTTGAAACCAATGAAGCCGTAAAACGCCTCGAAGTCGCTCAACGAAAAACCGAATCAGAGTTAAATAACCACTCATACAGCATCGACATTCTAAACCGCGAACAGCTTTATCTTAAAACAGAAATCGAAAAACTGAAAAACCGGTAATATGGCAGCACGGAGGGGATCATCATTAGAACAATCAAACATATCGTCTCTCAGATGGTTAAGAAGCATAAAACGAATGACCCCTTTTGCATTGCAGAACAGAAAAACATCATGATCCTTTTCAATTACCTGGGCGAAACGCTCGGTTTTTTTTCAACCTATAAGCGCGCCAAATTTATCCACATCAACAACATGTTGAACAGGCCGTTGAAGCGTTTTGTGTGCGCTCACGAACTCGGACATGCTATATTGCATCCTGGCATAAATACGCCGTTTTTGAAAGCGAATACGTTGTTCTCAATTAACCGCCTTGAGCGAGAAGCAAACGAATTTGCGGTTGAACTCTTAATGCCTGATGATTTGATAAAGGAGTATAATACTATTCAAGAAGCCGCGGCGGCCTGCGAGGTGCCGTTTGAAATTACTCAGTTGAAACGGTTTTTTTGACATACATAAGAGAGCAAATCCCCGAGCCGATCGGGAACGTGAATGGTGATTTTGATTGAAGCGAATTTTTTACATTTCATTATCCTTGTTCCTATTTGTTATCGGTTGTTCACAAGAGAAAATTTCAAGTGATGGTTATAAGAAATTCGAAAACGAAGAAATTTCATTTGAGTATCCTGCTGATTGGGTAAAACAGGATTTATCCTCACTTAATATGGATACTTCAACAATTAAAGCGGCGTTCTTTTCTAAGAACACTAAAAATAATGTAAATGTGGACATACAAGAGCATGCGGTTTTGGCGCCTTCCGCTGAATATACTGCCAATTTGACGGTTGATCAGCTTATACTTTTCGGCGAAACATGGGGGATGAGTGATTTTAAAAAAATAAAGTATGAGGATCGAGATTATAACGGCCTTAGAGCAGGAATTTTGTATGGTGAGTATAAAATTTCGCAGACAGGCCAGAAAGTTTTCTATGCTGCATATATAGTGCCTTCTGGTAATAAGACTTACACATTATCATATACATCGTTCACTGCAAGTGAATTTGACGATGTATTTAACGAATCAAATAGAATGTTCAATTCCTTCAAAATTAAGTGAAAAAGGACAGCCCCCACTCGGGCTTTTTCTTTTCCGCAGCAAACCAAACATACATTCTTACAGGAGGTAATCATGCGTGCAGCACTTTATATACGAGTTTCAACGGACGAGCAGGCCCGCGAAGGTTTTTCTATCGACGCGCAAAAAAGGAAACTTCTCGCCTACGCCGAATCCCAGGATTGGGACGTGACGAGCATATTGGTCGATGACGGGTATTCGGCGAAGGACCTGAATCGGCCGGCCATGCAGGAACTTTTGGAAAAGGTGCGGGGCGAGGAAATCGACGTCGTGCTCGTGTTCAAACTGGACAGGCTCACGCGGTCGGTCAAGGATTTATACCACCTTCTGGACGAGTTTGCACGCCATGATGTGGGCTTTCGGTCATCTCAGGAGCAATTCGATACAACTACGACGATGGGGCGGGCCATGCTGGGGATTCTCGGCATTTTTGCCCAATGGGAGCGCGAAACGATTGCCGAGCGCGTGCGGATGGGTATGGAACAGAAAGTGCGAGAAGGGAAAAAGCCCGGTGGGAAATATCCCTATGGGTATGACCGAGATGGCAACCTGATCCCAGAGGAAGCAGAGACCATTCGGCGCGTTCGCGAGCTGTATATGAAGGAAAACCTTTCATTCCTTAAAATCGCTGAACGGCTGAACCAGGAAGGGAAATTGCGCCGCGGCTACGAATGGACCCGAAACACCGTCGCACTGACGCTGGAGAATCCGTTTTATGCGGGAATCATACGGTTCGGGACAAAGATGAAAAATGGAAAATACCCGCAGCGCAAACGGGAACTGCGGGTGGATGTAATCGACGTTCCGGGCGATCAAGAGGCAATCTGGACTGTCGAGGAGTACGAGGAGCACTTGCGGCTGATGCGGATGCGAAGCGAGGGAAATCATTCGAGGAAGCTGGACTATTTATTCAGCGGTCTGCTACGCTGCGGCCGTTGTGGAAGCACGATGTTCGGCCGCCTTACGACGAAACGAAGCCTGCGAAACGGCGAAATCGTCAGAAACCCGTATTACATGTGTAGCAGGCGCCGGGACAGCAAAACCTGTGATATGCCGATGTTCCGGCAGAAGCACGTTGAGCATCTAATCATGAAGCACATCGAATCGATTCGTCTGGACAAATCGAAAATTGAACTGAAGCAAGATCAGACGGAGCTGAATCGGAAGATCCGACGGGTGAATAGCGACCTGAACCGGATCAGGGAGCGCAGAAAACGCTGGCAGTATATGTATGTGAACGAGCTGATCTCTGAAATAGAGCTGCGAAGGCATCTGGATGAGGAAAAAGAACAGGAGGAGAAGCTCTTGCGGGAGCTGCAGGAGCTGGAAAACCAGAAGAAAGAGGAGTTCGTTTACCCGGCCAAGTTGCTGGAGATCATAGACGTCTGGGATAAGATAGGGAACCAGGAAAAAAGGGAGCTTCTCCTGACAATCTTCGACGAGATCACCCTGCACACGAACGAGACCATTGTAAAAGGCGTGAAAAACCGATTTTTCCCTGCGTGGGTAGATATACGGTACAAATGAGTGTCATTTTGTACTATACGCTGAACCGTATAATATTTTTTGACACTCATTTATGCAAAAAAAGTAGCAGCCGGGTCATCCCTGCTGCTCTTTTTCTTTCTCAATAATCAGGACGCTCCGCTCGCATAATGTCCAAAAACGGTATCTTCCTCGTATCACCAAACCGCTGCACATGCACTCGCTTCGTGTCTGCGTCCAGCTTCGTGATCCTTCCGCGGACAGGTTCGTTGCGCCCCCAGATAGTCAACACGAGTTCGTAGCCTTCCTCCATGGCGTCATAAAGCCGGCCGGCGAGTTCGTCCAGTTCGAATTCGTCGCGAACGGGTCTTTTTGGCTTCGCCATCTTCGATTCCTCCCTATACCTTACAAGCGCCTCTTTGTGTTCTGGAATGATCATCCGGCTCGATTCCCAGAGTAGATTTGATCCGGGCGTCAGTTTGTTTGTCCTCATGCGGACTGTCTCCTCGTCGGCATGCACGCCAATATGCTGTCCACCCGAAACGTCCGCGGCGCTCCGGAAGTGGTGCAGAACGCGCGAACGATGCCATCCCGGACGTCGAGCACGCGGATTGTGCGCTGGGTGAGCCGGCCGTCAGCGGACTGGTAGATGATCTCGACGCGACGGCCGATGTATTTGGCGATAGACATGGGAGCGCCTCCCGAATGTGTACGTGTGATTCGATTATATGAGAACGTTTGTTTGGTGTAAAGGGAAGGGAAATCCCCGCCCATATAACTGGCGGGATCTTGACAAAACACGCATACTCACATACAATGAAGACATAATAAGTAAGGCAACAATAAGGCTGATGGCAACTCCCAGTGGGTTTGGCGTCAGCCTTATTTTATTTGTTAATCAACAAGTCATAAATCATCAATAATCTTCTAAAAGGGGAGGGCAAACTCCTGATTCCATCGGCTTTATATTTTTCTATTTTATCTTTAATGTACTCCCCGAGTTCATCACGATCGATTCTCAAACTGTTATACGAAACGATTTCAAACTCCTTATAGGGTTTGTGATTATAAGCAATAATTTCAGATAATGAGTTGGCTCTTATTTTATAGGTGTCAGATATTGAACGTATACAATATTCAGGAGTAGTAAATCTTGCTATTCTTTGTTTTAATTTTTCTTTTTCCGCTGGGTGTAGATTTGTTTTATCTATGTCAACGCCCTCAACATGTTTAAGAAATGGAATTCGAGAAGTACTGGCCTGACTAGCAACAAACCTAAGTGCAATATCTGTATGAATGACTCTACCGCCAAGAAAATAATCATAAACATACGACAATAAATCGGGCATTTGAAATATATAGGTTGTATCCCCCAATGCTACAACTATTTTTTCATCACCAATTCTTTTTTCAATATCTTCTAATTCTTCGGGTGACAATAATAAAGTGTTTAAACTACCTCTCTTTCCGCGATTAACAATAAGCTTCTTAATAACATGCTGATACTTTCGAACCTCGGATGGATGAATCCCTTGATCGATTTCAGTCATAATCTCACATATTAATTTATAGTTGTCTGTTTTAAGGACCGTATATTCACAACCAAGATCCTTATCAAAATATGTTTGCTCTTTTATTTCAGATAAGTCAGGCTCTCTTTCGATAATTATAATTTTTGAAGCCATTTGTTTAATTTCTTCTTTGGTTAAAGAGGAGGAAAAATCCCGTAGAATTTTTCTGACATTTCCATCTGTTAGAGAATAACCCATAAAGATAATAGGAGAGTTGATTAATAATGAAATGATCTTTGCACTAATTAAAATGGAGTTTTTTGAAAAGCGATCATAGTCTGTTTTCGTAATCACTATTGATTGGGGATCAGTTACGCACCCGTGAATTTTATATAATTCAGCCCATCCTAGAGTTGGTTCAAAAAATCCTTTTTGTCCTATGTATTTTTTGATACCATCGGGACTTTCAGAATTGATGGAATCCTCGATTAATGTATCATAATTCGTAGTAATAATAATTTGTGTTTTATTTAGAAAAGCTTTAAAGGCTTTATATTCTTCAGCCATCTCAGGTTTAATTTCATAGGTTGCGAATCGGTTAGCAATAGCCGCTTTAAATGGAGATATACCTGTTCTATATGCTTTCTCCTGGTCAAATCCGGGAATATCCAATTGTTCGTTAAAAAACAAAGTATTGAATCTATTCTCAATCTCGGACCCTGCAACAATATTCGTAAGGTAATCAAGGTCGTAATCTGAATCGGCGTCAGCATCTTTCAATTGCCGCTTAAGTGTATTTAGAAACCCATAAAAATCTCTGCCCTGCTTTAAAACATCCCAGAATTCCTTAAGCAGATCCTCCCATCCCGGGAAACCACTCAAATATCTTCTTGACATTCCAGAACCTATAAAGACAATTGGGTATTCATTCTTTTCTTTTAAAGACCTCAAAACCCTACTCATCTTGTCATCCTCCGCAAAAACCGTCATCTATCATGGTAATTCGAGATGTAATAATGTTTTTCCTTTTTTGCCAAAAACAAAATTCCCCGCCCAGCCGCAATGGCCGAGCGGGGATTTCGTTATTAACGAGGATTCGCGACAAGTTCGAACGTCAGCCATGCCAGCTCGTCCCTCGTGAGGGTCCGTTTCTGCGCCTTTTCGAGCCACGCTGTATCGGATATGATCTTGCGATCGAGCAGGGACTTGACACCGATCTCAATCCGTTGCCATTGGTAGTTGCTCAATTGCATTTGGTTGTCAGCCTCCTTATCATATTGTTTGAGTCCATACGTTTTGATAATCCCGACCAGCTTGGACGAATACGCCGGGTCCGTCGCGTAGCCGCAAAGTTGCAGTGCGACGCATTGCTCCTCGGGAGTCTTCGACGTTCGTACACGCGCGTACCGGGAGAGCTGGAACAATAGGTCTTGGTCCTTGTAGAAGTGGTAAACGGACTTGTATGCGCGGAAGTTGGCCGTCGTATCAACGCGCTGACCATTAATCACTTCCCACGTGCCTTTCTTGACGCTGCTGCCGTCCCACCACTCGTTAGGCTTGCCGCTACCGACTTTGATACCGCCAAGGTTGTTCCACGGATGGATAACGCCTCCCGTCTCGAGCAGGTTCTGTGCCAGCCGGACGGAAACAAACAACGGTGAGCCTTCCAACCGCGCGCGAATGGCATGCGGGGCCAAAGTCGCGAAAAACTGATCACGCGTCATTGGCCGTCACTTTCCTTACCCGGCGGCTCGACCGCCTTCCGCTGCATCTGGCCGGCGGCCGCCGCCACGAGGAAACCGTTCGCGATGGCGAGCACATACACGCGCCAGTCGGCGGGATCGGCGCCGAGCGCAAGCTGCGCGGTGATGAGTACCGCGCTGGCCACGATCACGGCATAGAGATCCGTCGGCAGCCAGCGGGCCGCGAATCGGTCGATGATGCTTTTTGTGTATTGCACGACGAAAAAGGTCAAAAGTGAAGCGCCCCCCATCGCGGAGAGCGCCTCCCAGGTAAAGAGTTGGTTTTCCATTATTGCTCAGCCTCCAATCGATCAATCCTTTTGTGCGCTTGCTTTGCGCTCTCTTCGACCCGCGTCACGCGCTCGGCCAGCAGATCGTAGCGCTGGCTCTGCGACTTGATCTCGACGCGCAGATCGTCCACGCCGTCGCGGATATATTTCACCGACGCCCGCAACTCTCCGTCCTGTTGTCCGTCTTGGCGCACTGTGCGAGATCGCCCGAGCCAGCCGAGCACAATCCCGGAAATAGCTGCGGCGACCGATATGGCCGCCGTGATCGTGATTCCGTCCATATGCACCGCTCCCCTCCAACATAATAGGCCCCGCCTATTCGGCAGAGCCTGCATCTTCTTCGCCCGGCGATTCCCCAACCGGATCAGCGACTGTCGGCTCATCGCCCCACACCGCGAAAATGGCGGAGCGGTACGGCTCTGGCACCTCGTCCTGCACTTGCTGTCGGCCAGCGGCGCTGTTCACATAGGCGCGGCGCCACGGCTCACCAATCGGGTGTTCGATGCCGTTGACATCGACGTACTGCTGACGCTTCACGCTGACCGAATTCGTCGTCAGCATGTCCAACGTGATTTTTTCAGTCGTTTCCGCCATCTCAATCCCCTCCTAGATTGTATATTTTCCAGATGCCCGAATGACAGAGCTGTCCGAGAAATGATCGCTTGTTGCTGTTGCGACAGATGCCAGAGAGTTACCGATTCGGATGACTGCAATGGTATTTGAATTATTAGAAACCCGGAAAACCACTCCGGTTGTTCCAGATGGAAGTGTGAATCCTGAGATAGATCCTACAATATCGACAATCGGACGGCTCGCATTCGATGTAAACGGCAATCCGGCAATGGTTGCGTCACCGGTAGCCGAGCCTTTTGAAGTCAGAACCATATCGATCTCCCAAAACACCACATTGCCGATTCGAGTATATCGTCCGGCACGGGTGGCATAAGTAATCCCCGCGTTCGAGCCGCCGAATCGGAGGTCCGGCGTCCAGTTGCCGGTTTCAATCGGAACATTTCCCGAATGCCATATATCATAGCTGTTATTTCCGACCCGATATTTAAACTCGCTGGCTTGAAGCCAGAGGTCAGCCTCGATTTCACCAGTAGACGGCGTGTATTTCCGCATTATAAGGCGTCCGGTCTGGTAATGATAGAAATAGGCCCCAACCAAATTCCCGTCTGGATTGTATAACGATATACCGGCATGGTCCTCAGAGGCCCTACCCTGAAACCGTTGAATCCCTAGAAACGTATTAACCGCTCCAAGAACCGGGAATTCATGCCAGTCCAACCACTGTTGATTGTTCGAATCCCACCTTCGAAAATAATTTCTTACGCCAATATGGCTGGCGAACTGTTGCGTTGCCCTGTAACTGGCGGGCTTGAACGTAATGACTTGCCCCGTGGCTTCAGGCCACCCTGCATTTACATCGCTGACCACAAACGTTGTAATGCCTATCGGGTAGTCAGTTCCGGGCACGGAAGCATTTCTTGTCGAGATAACATTGATACTTTGCGTAGTTATTGCATCCACTTCCGCCTTCCGCGCCACATCGTCCGATGCAGACGGCGCGCCAGCTTTGAACCGACCTGCCGGGTCCCGCTGAACCAGCGTATTCGGCGTGGCCGCGCTCGTGGCGCCGTGGACGCTGGTGGTGGCCGCTGTATGGTTGAGCAAATCCTGTGCTTCGGCCACCTTTTCCCGCAACTCTTTGAGCACCATATAGGTGCGATTCATCTGCCAGTTCCAGTAGTCGGCGGGCGGCTTCTCTCCAGCCTGCCAACCCGTGTTTTTCTTCGATGCAGGCGGCTCAATTCCGGGCGCATCCCATTGAGGCAACTGTTCATTAAATGGCATGGATCATCCCTCCTATAACGGTAAATCAGGCACAAGACCCGGCGAATATGCGGCGCCGAGCGTGCCGCCCATGGTCTGGTCAAGATCGGCAAATCCAGCATTCGGGTCTGATGGATCGCCAATAGCCCCATATTCAAAAGTGCCGGTTAGTTCAATCACACCGACACGGACACCAGCGGCGACGGTTTTCTGCACAATCGCGGCAAATTGTCTCGGATCCATCCCGACCGCATTGATCCGGTCGAGGGGGAGCGCGATCAGGGATATGGCCGCCGGCTCCGGCGCGATTGGATCTGCATATAGCTCCTCGATTTTGATTTCGCTCGGATCCGTGTCCAGAGCGGTCGAAAGCACCGTGATGATCGTGTTGATGTCGCCCTTTGAGAGATTCCGCGCGATTTTGGACTTGATCAGGATGCGGTAGATTTCATCCGTGGTCGCTCCGCGGTGTTGGGCGACGTTCTCCCCGATACGGTCCAGTGTTGTGCCCTCTGCCTTGTCAATGTCACGCCATTCCTCGACACGCTGAACGGTCTGTTCAAGCTTCGCCAGTTGATCGGCCAGAATCGCCATCAGCTTGCCGATGTTCGATTCCGGGTCTTTCCGGAATACATCCGTCAGCCGGCGGAGCATGTCCTGGACGGTGATCATGTCGCATGCACCACCTCGATGATCGCATGCGACGTTTGCGCAACCTCTTGCTGATCGATGGAGACGTTCGCCTGCGCCCATGTTGTGCCGTCCGTGGACAGTTCGACCGTGGCGTCCTCGATGCCGGCGACTTTGTACACTGCCGCGATCAATCTGGAGTGGATGACGTCGTCGCCCATATTCAGTCCGACATATAGCTGACCGTCGTAATCCTCGCCGCCGATATAGCGGATGATCGCGGATTCCACTTGCACGTCGCCGTCAACCGGGTATTGGTTGTTCGTGCGAACCATGACCCGGACGTAGATCGGCACTTCTTCGGCGTGGGAAAAGCGGATCGTGTGCGGATTGCCCGAAATATCGTTGATAACGACGCTTTCGGTTCCGTAGCTTTCGATGCCCGCGGCTTTCGTGTTCAAGATCGTTTGCCCGATGTCCTCAGGATCTCCGCCGAGTACAAACGCCTCAAAGGACTTCGGCGGCCGTCCGGCTGCATCCGTTGACATGGAATTGTTTTCGATCACGACGGCCGCACGGACGCCCGGAGTACGAAGGAGTGCCGACCGAATGCTGTCGATCGTAGCGGCGCCACCGCCGGCTGTCGACTGCATAAAGCGCTCCCGAAACTCCTGGTCCGTCTCTTTGTTCTGTCCGCCGGAGGTCGGTTCCGGATTGGTGACGCTCGTTATATTGGCGTTCGGATTCGTTATTACGGTGATGGAGCCGGCCGCCACGTTCCCGATCGTTCCCGGTTCCAGCGCCCGGATCTCGCCCGTGCCGACGCCGCTGCCGTCCAATGTGATATCTTCGACCGTCTCAAACACCACGCCGGCAGGCGTCTCCACGCGGAACCCGGCCGGCTCCGTATGCCCCGGCGTGCCGGTGAGCTGGATCGTCCCTGTCGCCCACGTTTCCAGTTTCCGCGTGATGCCAACATACGGTCCGAGGCGATCGAGCTGCACGCCCTCCGCCGTGTTCACATACGCGCTGTAATATGTGTTTTCGGTGACCTGCCAGACTTTCGACAGGAACCACGCCACGATACGCAGCAGGATGCCGAGGAACGAACGTTCGGACGTGTTCACGTTTTCCCCGAACCGCGCCTTTGCCTCCGTCTCCATCTCCGCGAATATTTCAGCGTATGTGGGCCTCTTGAACCCCCTCGCATCAAGCACCGATCTCCACCTCCCCGTCGATTGATTCGCCGCTGACCGCTGTCGCCCGGAACGCCGCGGTCAGTTTCCGGTTTTTCAGGTCACGTTCAATCCGGATGTCCTCAACGCTCTGGATCCGCTCATCCTGCATAGCGCCGCGGATGATTTCGGCGCGCATTTCCTCGTCGCTCGGCTTTTTGCCGACGAATGCCGCATGCCGGATTCCGATTTCCGGGTTCAGAAACCACTCGCCCTGATTCGTTTGCATGCCGATGTAGACCGTCTGACGGAGCTCGTCGGCGCCCTCCACCATGACCATATCGCCTTTTTCAAAAACCAGGTCGCCGTTATGCAATTTGAGATCTTTCACAGAACCAACCTCCCCAGAATGACCGCGTCATTCAGGCTGTGATGCCTACTCGAATCGGGAAGCACCGGACGTCCGCCGCCGGCAAGAACCGCATCCAGCGCCCGCTCGGAGAATGCGACGAACACGACATCCCCGGGTTGGTAGACAGGCACATACTCCCGCGGGTCTCCGCCTTCAACCCGGAAACGTTGCGCCAACACAGGCACATTCTGGACAACCGGAAGCTCCTGCGGCGGCCGGCCGACTTCCTTCGTTTTGTGTAGGGGTTGGATCGTGGCTCGCTTTCGCGCTTCGTCGTAGCTGACGATGCGCGCTGGCATTGCGGTGTGGAGGTTCAGCAGGTGCTGCCGTATGAAGGTTTTCAGGAATTCATCAGCGTCCGGCACTTTCGATCACCTCCCACTTTCGATCACTTCCGCTGTCGTCAAGAATGTGTCCATGTTGCATATATGCTGTCCACGCCGGACCCGAAAGCGACCGCGCACGAATTTCGACTCAATGTCGATGATCGACGCCGTCGTGATCCGATGCTGCAGTAGGCATTCAACATGATAGCCTTTCGTGCCATCGGCTTCCTCGAATCGATCCGGGCTTCCGACCAAGCCAGTGTCGTTCCGAAGCACGAACCGCGCGTCGTCACCGTCAGTCAGCGGGCGGATGTGCAGTTTCCCGCGGTTCATGTAGCAGGCGGCACCGCAGTCTTTCGCGACCTCTTCGATGTGGTCAATGATGGACCCGGTGACGGTGTATCCCTTCGCATATACCTTGTTTTTCGGCAGCCGGAATGCTGCAACCGGAACCTTCAGGAGCGGAACAAGGTCCTTCAGGATGGCCTGCCCCGTCACGCCCGCGGCATATGCGCGCTTCTCAAGCTTGATGCCGGAAAGGTCAGAGCTGTCCAGCACATAGATGGTCGTCACCTTGTCCGGTCCGTCCTTTCGTGTCGAAACATAGGAGACCCGACCGGACAGCAGCAGGCCGACGTCTCCCTCATATCCGGCGTTTATCGTCAGCACGTCGTTCCGCTTGATGCGACTGATGGTGTCTTGCGTCAGGTTGTAGATGCGGATCACGCTCTCGTTCGGACTCGCGTCGTCGTCAAACGGGACATCAAACTCGATATAGAGGTCTTTCGACCGAAACGTTTTTCCGCTGACATTGACCTCGACAACCCTTCGGAATTGTTCCATCTACTCCACCACCTGCAGGAACACCGTTTCCCCCATGTTTGCATACCCGACGCGCGTTTCCAAACCGGCATCATCCCGGGGAACCAACTGGAGCACCGGGAACCGTTGGTCAAACACGTCGACGAAAAGCGGCACACCGTAGACCAGCTTTTCGCCATACACAAGCGCCTCGCCGTCCTTGTAGAGGTCGACAGTAAAAAAATCGAAGTCCGCATTATAGCGGACTTCCATTTCAAAGGGCTCGGCGCCCAACAGAATCTCGAACCGATATGGCGTTTGGTCTTTCTGAATCGGAACGTACATCAGGCGACCCTCACCTTCTGGCCGATCTGCAACTTCTTCGGATCAATGCCGGGATTCAGCTTCAAAATCGCCTGCCACGTCGTTCCGTACTTAGGCGCGATGGAATACAGCGTCTCTCCGCGCCGTATTGTGTGCATTTGGGGTGATCCCGCAGCCGGCTTATTGGCGAGTTGCTGCTGCCCCGCGCTCGTCGTTGGCTTGACCTGAGCCATCATGACCGGGTCATTCAAAAACGGTGCATAGGACGGCTTTGCAATCCGAACTTGTTGCAGGGTCGCCGTGAATCGGCAGCCGTTCGCGACTTCGAAATCATGCTCGGTCTGTATATCAGCGATCAGAACCTTGCGAAACGCATTCCGGCCGATATAATCCAACTGCTGGCCATTCATCATCGCGAGAACCAGTTTTTCTCGGATGTTCGCGGCATTCGGGCCGAGAATCTTCCCGGTGATCGTCATGGCCGTCGGAAGACGCTCGACATTGTCGGTCAGGGATATGTCATCCTCGACAGGGTATTGCGTTATATTCACGCTATGATGTGGTACCTCCGACGTCACATGGATTTGATGTCCTCCGAGCATCGCCATGACTCACACCTCCCGGATCGCAGGGTATTTCATCCGCATGCTGCGCCAGAACTCTTCCAGCCCTTCACGTGCGCCTTGTTTCGCCGCTTCTTTGACGATGGACGTACCGCTGGCCGCCGCGGCTGCCGATACATTGACATTGATCGTTACATTGGGCATCGAAGCTGATGCCTGCGTTGCCTGCCGAGTATATGCTGCATTCTCGGCCTTTGTCAGCACGCGCTCGCCTTCGTGCAGACGTGCGATGTAGTCATCATGCGGTACATACGGCAGGCCGTCCGCGTGACCGGGAATGCCGCCCACAATTTTGTCTTGCATCCAATTGCGCGTCCGATCCCACCAGCTTTGTTTTGGCGCTGCCGAAATTGCGCCGCCTGTGAAAAGTGGCTGGTCGCTCGGTTTGGACTCGAGTTTGCCGTAGAAGTTGACGACCCGGTTCATCCGCTCCTGCCGAGCCTTTTCTTGCTTCTCGATCGATTTTTCGGATTCACCTAGAATTGCTGCACTTGTTGCAGTAGCTAATCCTGCGGCTGCCTTTACAACTGGCGGCCCGGGAACCGCCGCCGCAGTTACTAGACCCGCCAGAATCGGGTGGTCTTTTGCCGCTTCTCCTAGACCGGTTACAAGTCCTGATCCTATTGTTTTTCCAAGCAAAATACCGATCTCGGTCAATTGTTTTGTAGAAGCTTCGAGTATCTCTTTTGTCCACTTTACAAAATTCCTTGCGCCTTCCTCGATCTTCGCCTTCCCGCCACTGTCATACCAGGCCTTGAACTTCCGCTCAATGTCCGAGAATACATATTCGATCTTCTTGTTGAAGGGCAACTGCTGGAACTCCTCGTTTTCGAGGTAGTTCGATCGAATATATTCGAACGCGCGTTCCCCTTGCCGCAGCAAATAGTCGAAGCCCTCAAACGCGGTTTTTTCAAGCGCACTCCCCCAACGCTGAATCTTGTCGTCGTTTTCCTCGATCCAGCGATTGAGGTTCGCAAATCTCGGTTTCAGCGCCCGCGCCAGACCGTCCCCCCATCGTTTCACGACGACAAGGTTGAATGTTTCCAGAATCTGATTTTTCAGCCCATCTAACGAATCTGCTTGCTTCTGCAGCATATCCGGGAACCGCTCATTCATGCCCTCGATCAGCATTGCAATTGCTTTGTCCGCGGGGATCAGACCATTCGAGGTCATCTTCATGAGTTCTTGCGTCGATTTCCCCATCTTCTGCGAGAGGATTTCCCACGCCGGGATGCCGGCTTCGGTCAACTGAAGCATTTCTTCAGCGCTGACCTTCGACTTCGCCTGCATTTGCCCGATGGCAAGGCTGATTCGGTCGATCAGATCGGTACCGCCCCCAAGGCCGGCCGCAGCGTTCCCAATGGCCGTCAGGTAGGGAATGATTTGCTCCTGGCGGAAACCGAAGGCGAGCATGCGCTTCGCTGCATCCTGGACGCCTGCAACATCGAAAGGCGTTTCAACCGCGAACCGGTTCATCTCATCGATGAACTCGCGGGCCTTTTCTGCCGACCCGAGCATCGTTGTAAACGCAATTTCCGCCTGTTCGAACTCGCTGGCCATCCGCAAGGGATTCATGAGGCCGTACCGGACGGCCCCGTAAGTCGCCGCCCCTCCTATGATCATCCCCGGAAGCGAAAATGGTGCCCGGAGGAGTGACGTTCCCATACGCCAGAAGCCGCCTGTCATGCTCCGGCTGATGTTATTCAGAGCATCGCCGAAACGCTGAAATTTCCTCCGGCTGCGATCCGCCTCGTCGCCGGCGTCTTTCGTTTCGCGTTTCAGTCTCCGCGCCTTGTCGCCGGCATCGTCCAACGAAGACGACATCTCGCGTCCGGCTTTTTTCATGTCTTTGCCGAGGTCTTTGACTTCCTTGTCGGCCTCGGCAAGCTCTTTTCCAAGCTTTTTCGCGTCGTCCGTCGCATCTTCGAGATCATCCTCGAACTTTTCAACCGAGCCGCCGAGCATGGACTTCTTGATGTCGTCTAGTATTTTGTCGAGCCGTCGCAGCGGCGCATCATCGATTTTCCATCCGACCTCGGCATATAGCCGTCTCAAGGCTTCACCGGCCACGGGAATCCACCTCCTCTCCGCGGGAACATATCAAGCGCAGCGCTGGCTTCCATAATTCCGTCCCAGTCCATCAGATCGACCTCGGATGGAGGGATGCCGCCCTCGAAAACCAGACGCCAATATAAAAAGCGCTTGCGCGCTTCATGCTCATAATAGTTGGGCGGTCTATCTGGGATTGTGCAGAAATCGAAAGGCTTCTTCGAATACATCCTCCATGATGTCGAGATGTTCGTCCCAGAACTCCCAGTTCGTGCGCGGAGACACGATCACATGCTCCATGATCTGGCCGTAATACTTTTCGGTCAGCAGGTTGCCGTACCGGTCCTTGCTTTCGTCGGCCATCTGCAGAGCTTTGCGAACGCCCGGGAACTGGAATGTGAATTCGATTCCGCCGATCGTGACGGTCTTCTGCTTCGGTTTCTTGATTTCGCTCACGAATCATCCCTCCCATGAAAATAGGGGCCGACGCCGGCCCCTTATTCTTGCGTATAGTCGAAGACCTGCAGCTGAAATGCCCGCGACTCGATCGAGTTCGAATACGTGGTCTGAGCCGGCCTGAGTACGCGCGCCTGCGTACCGCCGATCTTTTCGCGCGGCGTGTTGTTTGAGATCACCCACACCGAAACGATCCGTTTCGATGCAGCCAGCCGGTTAAGATACGACACCGACGGCGACGTTTGCTGTAACGTGATCGTGATGTTTCCGAGCGGGTTATTGACCTCGCTGATCCCGACGTCACCCTGTGCGCCAACCGACGTTTGATAAGTGTCCTCCGCCTTCTCGCACTCGACGAACGAGCCTTCGGCGAATCCGGTGATATATACGCCGTCAACGACGACGGTCACGTTTTTTGCGTCATACGAATTGATCATTTCCTGTCAACCCCCTTTACACCGTAATGGTGCCGTGGATTGTCGCTTCATGTACGGCCCCCGCCAGCTCAAACGTAAACGTTGCGCCGGTGTACTTCCGCTGCGCACGATCGGACGGATTGGTTTCTTCCCGTGTCGGGAAGTCCGTCGAGTACAGCGGCAGACCGTCGGCATCTTCGGCGATGATGCCTTGATTGAATCCGGCGCGCAGAACATTGACGGTGGCCGCCTCAAGCTGCGCAATCCCAGCGTTCGTGTACGGGATTTTCGGCGAGTTGTTGAGCAGGTTCTGGATGGCGTTCTCGATGTTGATCTGCACCCAGTCCTTCGACATGATCACGTCGATGAACTCGCCGCTCACAACGATGCCCTCGCCCGTCCGCGGCTGGCCGCCGCGCATGACATAGACGTTGCCGCCGGCCGCATTCACACTCTGCACGGTCGAAAGGCCTATGTCGTCGGCCGTGATGCCGATGAGCTGCGCGAACTTCCACGTCACGGATCCGACCGGCTGCGACCCGCGGGCACCCACCCAGGCGGCATCCGGGAATTTGTTTGCTTCGGTGCTGTGATAAATCACAAACGTCCGGTCGTAATCCTGAGCTTTCAGGACAGCCAGATCTGCCTCGTCGCCGACCCGCGTCGCAAACATCTTGAAGCCCTTGCCTTCCACAACGTCGGCAAGAGCCTTGATCGTCGAGACATCCGATTCCGTGGTCAGCAGGAAGTACCAGTCCTTGTCCCAGACGCTTTGCAGCGTAGCAACCGGATCCCCACCGTCGTCATGTGCCACGACAGCAAACACGGCCGGCGAATTCTGGCCCTGTCCTGTGAGTGTGGCGGCCATCTTGTAGACCTCGGTCGACGGGCCGTAATCGGCGCTCAGACCTTCCAAATCGGAATATTCCTTGTACGGTGCGCCGCCCGTCTTCGTCCCGAGAATCAGCGGCTTGCCGAACCCGATCAGGCCGGCGGGCCGTTGCAGATCAATGGTGACTGTCACATCACGAATAGGCAACTTGATCACCCCTCATATTGAATTTCCGCGGACTCGATGAAATAGCCCGCGTCCGGATCCGGTATCAGTTCGCTACGATTGAGCACTCGGAACCGCACGTCGCACCCGACGCGGCGCTCGTATTCGATCGTCAGAAAAACGTCCCGGTTCTGGACGTTCGTAACGTTGACGACGACGATGCCGACGTCCCGCAACGCATCGCGCCCGGCGAAATCGAAATGCTCGATGAGCGCATAGCACCGCTGGTAGGCTTCATCCGGGTCTTTCGAATGGACCGTGAACGAAAACACGACCTCGACGTGCTTTTCCTGCGTCCGCTTGAGGCCGTCCCCGGTGTCTGTGACGCTCTCTGCGCCATGCACAGACGTTTCAAGGTATGGGGAAGTCATTTTATACGTCACGAAAGGATACGGCGGAATTTGGCCCGTCTGATCGGCCATGATGACCGGTATGCCGAGCGCCGTTGCAAGCGGGCGGACGATTTCCGACCGAATCGATGCATAATCAAGCAACGGCGCTCACCCACTTTGCGAGATATTGATAAAAGTCCGCATATTCGGTGTAGTCCGCCGTTTCTTCGATCCGGTACTTTTGCCCCTTGTACACGATGTGCGATTGCATCGGGTACTGCTCCAGCGAAATGATCAGCCGATCCGCCGCCATGTATCGCCCGCCGGATTCGTACAGCGTGCGCTCCGGCACCGGCAGGATGGCCGCCTTCGTGTCCCTCGTCACGTCCCCCGGCGCATGCCAAATGCCGTCATCGTCGTAGTACCCGGGCTGGCTGGTGATGTGCTGGCACGGGACGCTGTATTTATCAATCAAGCGCGCAAAATTGTACAGTCTCGGCATGCTACACCACCTCATAGACGATCGCACGAAGCAGGTGGCCGGTGTGCACCAGCGGATTGCTCCGCCCGGTCATCTCAACGGTCATCTGGGACAGCGGCGGTTCGTTGACGTTGCGCAGGTATGTCTGCATCATCCCCTGCAGTTGTAGGCCGAGCGCATCCAGAACCGTATCTGTCGGCGTGCCCTTCCGGAACGCCTCGATCAACCACTTTTTCGCTTCTTCCAAAAACGATTTCTCGTTCTCATCGAAGCCCGCCCGGATGAATGAGCGTTCCGGAATGACGATATGCGTCGTTTCCTTCCGCAACGGGTACCCCTGCGCAGCGAACCACTTGCGCATCTTGTCGGTCACCGGAATTCGGGCGCCGAATTCATGCACCGCGCCGATCATGGCCATATCGCCGCCCATGATGCCAACCCGGATTTTTCGCTTTCCGAGCGTATCCAGTTCCTTCAGCAGTCGGGGAATACGGTTCTGGTCATGCACCCTTACGGGCATGGCAGCACATCTCGCTTGCACGCCCCGCCGGTAGGCACAAACCGGATACGCCTGTACGGTTTGAGCAGCGCGAACCACGGCGCCGTACTGCCGCCGGACGCTCCATTGATGCCACCGCCGGTCGTCCAAAGTTCAGCCGGATTGCGGAATGTCTGCTGCAACTGCCCGACGCGCTCGGATTCGACCATGCCGGCAGCCCCGCCTTCCGATCCGACGCCCGCGGTCAACACCGCCTGAATCATCATGCTGATGGCCAACTTCACGGCGGAGGGAAGAATGATGTCACCGCCCTCGTCCTTCGTGAACTCGTTTTGCGTCCACTCGACCACAAAGTCGATTGCGGCCGGCAGAAGGATGTTGAGCAGATCGTCCTTCGACGTGTCGTCAGGCGAGATGCCGAGCAAGGTTTTCAGTTCATTCAGCATCATTTTTCTTGCCGCCTCTCTTGGGCTTCGGCTGTTCTTCCGGAGGCGGAGCGACTTCGAAGGCGGACGGATCGTCAGGAGCATTTGCAACCCATTTGGCGATTCCGTTCCTTTCCCAGCGCGCTGCAACCGCAGTATCGACCTCGACGATATCGCCCGGCCTCAGCGGTTGCTTGTAAAACGTGTTCACCAACATTTCGACTTGTGCCACACCAATCACCCTTTCATCGAAAAAATACCCTGCGGAAGGTGTTTTCCCGCAGGGTCAAATCCTTACGGCGAAGCCGGCGGCGTCAGGACCGAGAACATGAACCGGGTGTTTTCGTCCCGATCCAATTGGTTGATCGGGTTCGGGATTTGCCACGCCAAACGCATCACGCAGCGCAGCGCCACCATGTCCTGCTGGGCGAGGTTGTACACGATCTCGCCCGTGGCCGGGTCTTGGATGACGGCTTCGGTCAGGATTTTGTACGTCATATCCTGCCGGATCGAGTAAACCAGCTGCCGCCAATCGCCCGCGATCAGCAGCGACTTCGACGGATCGACACTTCCGTTCTGCGGGAAGATCATCGGTTCGCCGTCCAGCTGGTACCGGGTTCCTTCCTGCATCGTCGCCTTGAAAATCGGCTGTCCGTCGGTGTCACGCAGGCCGCGCAGCTTCGCACGCATGGACATCGCGGCTACATGGCCATTGACCATGAATCCGGACTGTTCGACCAGGTCGATCACGCCGCCCTCGGCCATGATGTCGTCGTACAGGTCATTGCCCGTTCCGAGCGCGACAACCTTACCTTTGGCCGTAGCCTGCGTCACGATGCCATCCGGCCACGTCGCCGGCTTGTTCGTGCCGTAAAGCACAGCGGCGTCGAACACTTCGCCGAATGCGGCCTCGATCCGCGGCCGGATTTGGCCCCAGATGTCATATTCGCTGTCGTCCAAAACGGCCTCCGGAATCGGCACAATGACTGCGATTTCCTCGGCCTCGAGAAATTTGTTTTTCCAGTCGACCTTCGTCGTCTGTTTCGTGCCGGTGTCGCCGTTCACAAAGTAAGCCATCGGCAGGCTATTCAGGACCGGCATGCGCTTTTGCTTCGCCGTCATGTTCGGCAGGCGCGTGCCGAGCTGCATGACAGCCGACATTTGAGGTACGCCTTGAATGATTTCGTTTGCGACTTCGACGGGGATCAGAGCTTCCGCGTCGGTACGCTGAATGACGTTCACTGCCATTGTTCAATCACTCTCCACAAATGAAATTAGCGCCCCAGGGCGCCTCTAATGAGATCGTTCATTGAAAAACCGGCTTTTCCGCCGGCTCCGTCGCCGGGTGGCTTCCTACCGCCGGCAGCCATGCGCTTCGTGACTTCTTCGGAAACAGCGGCATCCCACAGCTTCTTGAAGTCCTCGATGCGCCTTTTCGTGTCGTCGACGTCGTCGCCGAGCACGAACGGCTTGAACGTGATCGGCAACTGCGCGGCTGCCAGAAGGTTTGTCGCTTCCAGTTCGACCGTCTGCCGCTTCAGGGCTGCTTCCTTCTCGAAAAGTTCCCGGCGCTGTTTTTCAAGCTCGTATTTGGCCCGCTCTTCCTCGGTCATCTTCTCCTTGAGCAGGGCATCTTTCTCCTGCTCCAGCTGTTTGAGCTGCTTGACGTACTGCGTGCGGACCCGGTCCTCCGCGGACTGGATTTGCTTCTGCAGCCAGGCTTCCATTTCCGGTGTCGGTTGAAAACTCGTCTGACCGCCAGAATCGCCTCCTGCGCCGCCTTTATCCGCGCCAGTACCTGCACCATTCCCCTGGCCGCCTTGTTGGCCCTGTTCGGCTCCTGCGCCGCCAGTTCCCCCACCTTGGCCACCATCTGCCGCGAAAGCCGGCGTAAATTTCAACAGATCGACAAACATGCGCAATCCTCCATTTCGAGTTCGGCCATGCCCGCGCCCTGCGTTTGAGTTCGCTGACACCCGCCCTCAAGGTTTTTGTGAAATAAAAAAGCCACTCATTTGAGCAGCTCGCGAAACGCGTCTTGTTCTTTTTCTTTCTCTTGCTCGAAGGCTTCTGACATAGAAAGTGCTGTTCTTTCATGAATTTGAATGACCCTTTCTTTAAATTTGTCGCCATCAAACCTTATTCCCAGTTTTTCGTACCGTGTTTTCATCTCAGCGACAAAATTATCCATGCGGATAATAATTTTATGTTCTGGCCCGAGGTATCTAGATAACAATACTCCCGTTGCTAGGTTTTCTAGGCTACTGACATTCATGTTCATTCACCCTTTCTGCATCTTTAGCAATATTTTATCATAAATCACTTCCGTAACCTTTCCTTCTTCCACTCTTCGAACGTCAAATCCGCTAATTCTTTGTGCTCTTTCCGCTGAATTTCGCCGATCCGATACGTCGCGAAGCAACGGCAATTGATGTCGTGTGCGGCGACGCCAGTGTTTCCTGGCGCTTTCCCTTTCCCACCGCCCGGCCGCAGTTCGAAATCTTCATCCGCTCGCACTTCCTGTCCGTCCATCGCGCGATGGTTGGCCGCCGCTGTACGCCGCACTTTTTCGTCATGGAGACTGTTCCACTTTTTCAGCATGACAACGCCCTGCTCTGTCGCATGCTGCGCGCTAGCGAGCGTCGCAGCCTCCTGTATCCGGTGCGCTTCCGTCCGGACGATCCGAATCGTGTCCGCATGGCTCGTGTTCAGCACTTCCTTGACGCTGTCCGTCATCTTCCGCATCGTGCTTCCCTCGACCAGATTGGCCGTGATGCGGCGGAACATCTCGTCTGCCGTCTGCTTCCTCAGTTGGGACAATCGGCCTTTCAGCGGACGGCCGCCGATCGGCTCATCAATGATTCGATCGATGCGGTCAGCTGGAATTGCTCGGTACGCCAACCGCGCCCGGCTCTCCTTTTCGATCGCCCAGGCCATCCATTCGTAGGAATGCGAATACGACGACCGCAGAAGCTTCTTGATCGCCCGCTGATTCTTCACGCTCATCTGATCAACTTGGTCCAGAATCCGGCGTTCCAGCTTGCGAAGGCGAGAATATTTCGCCATGTCAGCGTAAGTAAGCTTCCCGTCGGTCTCCAGCTTCGCGTACAGCAGTCCGATCTCCGAAATGATGCCATGCAGCGCGATTTCGAAGTTCCGACGAATCTGTGCTTCAGTCATGGCCGTCTGCTCTTCGTTCGTTTTGCGGAGCTCGTCTTCGTACTTGTCCAGACTCATACTTCATCGCCCTCGTCCAACTCCAGGTCAGGGATCTCATCCCGCTCTTTCCGCATGAGTTCCATTTCGTACTGCGCGTCATCGACGAACGAAAGCTGGCTAAGCCGCGTCTGCTCGCTGACCATGCCCTTGAGTTGCTGCGTCGCTTGCGCTTCATAGAGCAGATCTTTCGGGAAATTCCGCTTGAATTCGTACCACACGTTAAGCGGATCGAACTGCAGCGACGGCTTTTTCATGTTCCACGGTCTGGCGAGCAGCTCGAACATGCGCTTGCTGGCCGAGCGGAATTTGTTCTCGAAGAAGCCGGTTTTCATTTCAAGGCCCAGCAGCTTATATTTGCGCGCTTCACCGGACTGCGAACCGCTGCCGAACGCCTCGTCGGAAAGGTCGGGAGTCTTTGAAAACCGGTAGATGTTGTCATGAAGCCTGTCCAAATGATGTTCGACAATGTCGTCATCCAGCTGCTTCGTGATGAATTTGATATCGCCGCCATCTGGGATGTTGAACGCTCCAGTCTTGCGTGCTTCATTCAGCGTCTCCTCGTCGATCTGGCCGCCGATAAACGCCATATATGCAAGGCGGAAAGCCTCGATCTCGCTGTTGACATCTGACATGGTGCGGTCAACTGCGTCAATCAGACTGAGCACCTTTTCGGCATCACCCTGCAGCTCGGCATTGTTCGGATAGCCCACCACCGGGCATATACCGAATGGATGCGGCTCCGGCTCCTTCTCGACCCGAAAGCTTCCGCTGTTCGAGCGGGTTTCGATAAAATAGTGCGTTTTCGCCTCGTCGTAAAACTCAACCTTCCGGATCGGGCTGTTATTTTCGTTCAGCACGACGTACACATACAGCGCATATTCCGGCTCGGTGATGTCGCCGCTGGAGGTGAGGATCACCGTACCGTAGGCCGGCAGATTTTTCACCCGCTCGCGTGCTTGCTTGTCGATGTAGAGCAATCGGGCGCCGTAACCGCAGATCGCAGCCATTTTCGTCGTTTCGACGTCGAGATCCGGCAAATTGTTCTCGGCGGAAAATCTCGTGATCAGGTTCTGCGCCGCCTCGTACCCCTCCACGTCCTTGCTGTAGTTGTACGAGATCGGATTTCCGGCAAAATAGCCGGTCTTCATGTCGACGATTTCGCCCAGATAATCGTTGGCGAGCATGTTGTTGACCTTTCGACTGTCATCCAAGCGGCGCCGGAAAATTGGCACGCCGTGGCGGTCACAAAGGTACCGCAAATACAGCCCCATCATTTCCGTCTGGCGCGGCTCAAACTTCTTCAGGATGCGCTTGACGAGGTCTGACGTGATGCCGCCGGCCTGGATCTGTTCGATTTCGTACGTGAAGTCTGGCAGCAAATTGATCACCTCCTATCGTGCGACGGACGGCGCTGCTTTGACGCGTCTCATGTTGATCTCGCTCTCAAGCGCGTACCGCACCGCGTCGATGCTGTGGTTGTTCCTGTCCGGGTAGCCAGCTTTCCAGTTCCCGTTCGCGTCCTTTTCCAGCTCGTACTGCGTGAATTCGCGGACGGTGTTCGGGCAGCGCACCGGATCAATGATGATTTCCTCCAAGTCCTGAAGGAACTTAATGCCGTGTTCCACGCTGTCAGGACCCTTTTTGGCCCCAACGATATTCAGACCTAGGTCATGAAATTCGGCAATCGTGCGCGGTTCGGCGGAATCGGCGACAACTTGCCGGTTACTGGTGTTTTGTCGCTTGATTTGCTCCACGGCAAGCCGGTTTTTCAAGCCGACCTTGTGAATTTCGAAGAAAATAAAAAGACGCCTGCGCGTCTTGTCGTAATAGCATTCCGTATAGTGCAGCGGGTCGGCGGCATAACCGAAGTCGACGCCGCGGTATATCCGGTCGAACCTGGCGATTTCCTCGTCCGTGATGATGCGCGCCTTGACATTCGTGAATACCTCGCCGCCTGTGCCATTCGCTTTGCCGAGATACTCGTGTTCATACGCGGCTTCATTGACAGCCCTCAGGTGTTCGGCCTCGATCAGGAACTGTTCCCCGAGCCATTCGCGCGGCACGTCCAAATAAGTGCTGTGATGCACGTAGGTGTCCGGCCGCTTTTCCAGAACGACGGTGTTCACCCAACTCGCCACAGATCGCGGCGGGTTAAACGAATAGAACACGTCGAATTTCTGGCCGCCACGCATCAGCGACTGATTGATGACCCGAATTTCCTCCGGACCGTTGAACTCGTCGACTTCCTCGAACCAGATCCAGCGGATGTAACCCTTCTTGACTTTGATCGACTTGATTTTCTTCGGTTTGTCGGCGCCGCGGAAAATGATGCGCTGGCCGGTCGGCAAGTAAACAAGCTCGAGCGGACTGAGCTTCTCCTTCCACTTGTGGTTGACGCCGAGCACGTCGATCGCCCACAGCAGTTGCTCATATACGCTGTCTTTCAGGTTCGCTGCGACTTTACGCAATACGACCGCATGCGTCCCGGGATTGCGCATGATGCCGAGGATGATGACCAGTGATATGAATGATGACTTTGTGCTGCCCCGTCCGCCTTTTAGCCACCAATGCGTGTATGTTCCAGACTTGATCAGGTGGTACAGAGCATAGAACGATGCCGCGATCAAATTCGTCAGATTAACCATCTGCATCACCTGCCGGCGGCACATACGGGATGTCGTCGACGATGGTCACATTGCCCTCGCTGTCTCCCTCCAGTTCTTTCGTCTCGGCCCGGAGTTTGGCAACCTGCGCCTGCATAAGCTCCAGCTTCGCCCGGCGCTCGTCGTTTTCGGGGGCGACATCAAGGAATTGCTTGACTGCGGCGCGGAACTCGCGCATGATCGTAACCTCGGCTTTGGAGGCAGCCGCGAACTTGTCCCAGGCAAATTGCAATTCATATTCGCGCTCCTCGACCATAACACCAAGTTTTTCACGCTTCAGCACTCGCGTAAGATCGTTCTGATCCCGGACATGTATGATTTTCTGCCCGTGCAGCAGTTTGGCTTGCAGGATGATGATGTTGTTCCAGAGCATGTCGAGCGGGTCGCTGTCCTCGATCTCTTTGGCGATCTCCAGGACCTCTTCGGGCAGATATTTCGCGTAGAGCCCGTGCTTGAACGCGTTCCTGTTCCCCTTCGGCGCGCCACCCTTGTTGCCGACGGCGTTCTTATTGCCGCGCGGCGCCCCGGGCCGCGGATCTTCGCGATCGTCCCACTTGTAATAATGCTTCCACTTGCGGATCATTTCCGGCGAAACACCGAGCTCGTCCGCGATCCATTTCAACTGCCGCGGGCGGCCGGCTGCGGCCCACATTTTGAAGGCTTTCCGTTCAAGCGGACTTCGTTTCGGCGCCACTACATCCACCCCACCTCCGACAGGTTGAGTTGTTTTCACGTTGAAACGTTTTCATGCTGGAAGCATTCCGAACGAAACAACGAAAAAACCGAGGATTTTCCCTCGGCAGATTTTCCAGATAATTGCATTTAAGATTTACTTAAACATAATTCTGTCAAACTCGTAAATTCGCTGATTCCGCAATTTTCAAGGCTTCTGCGGCTGTGAATTTTGAGTTTGACAGTCACCCGGTTTTTGTAAAACTCAACCTCAGAATCATGCGGTCGAGCATGTCCTGAGTGAGCCCCAAATACCGCAAAGTGACCTCCTGCGACTCGTGTCCGAACGCTTCCATGAGTAACGCCATGACATAGCCCCACTGCTCACGCGGGGCGTTCATGATCATGTGATAACCCCACGTCTTCCGGAGCGAGTGTGTACCGATATCTTCGAGCCCGAACCGCTGCGCGACATCCGAAATCATTCGCCAGGCCATCTGCCGGCTGATCGGCAGCCCTTTTTCGCCGGTTGATTTTTTTTGCCGCGATGCGAATAAATATTCATCGTCGTCCATGTCCTGAATGTAGATCATCAGGTCATCACGGTACGACGGATGAATGATAAACCGTCTCTCCTTCCGGCGCTTCCGGCGGTTCCTGGTCTTCTTTGCGACATAGTTGATATGCAACTGGTCCCGGACATCGCCTACCTTGAGGCTCAACAGGTCCGACACGCGCAGCCCGCAGTGGATCCCCATTGTGAAGAGCAGGTAATTGCGGAAATTTCGAACCTTCAAATAATTCTGGATTTCCACGATCAACTCGGGATCGCGGATCGGCTGGACTTCCCGCATATCACCACCTCGCTTGAAAAATGGCAAAAGAAAAAGCACCCGCAGGTGCTACAAAATTTCAATATCTCGCTCATTTCATCTCAGCAATCCCGCCTCTTTTAAAGGCATATTTTTCGTTGCAGTCTTTGCACTCGCAGTAAATATCCCAATTTTTGAATCCTGGGATATCATCAATTTCATATGTCACTGTGCCTTTCCCACAAGGACATTCATAAATCATGTTGATAGTCTTACCGTGATGATTTCCATAGCCAACTGAAGAAATCTTCCTTTCGATTAATCTTAGTTCCATAGTGCACCTCCCCGCATCACAATTTCGACACAAGGAGGAAATTTCCTTTTTTTGTAGATCAGCTGTAATTAATTCTTTTCCTCTCCCGCCACTCTTTCCGGTTGCGCGGATCCGGTCCGGCGAGCGACAACCGTCTCACGAATCGATTTAGCCACTTTTTCATTTCCTGATTACCCCTGCCCGCTTGTCCCGCCGATGCGGATGCACGCTCCAGATGATACGATGTTTCACGCTAATCCATCCGGCAAAGTTCTTCGGCAATTTCAACGACTTGTCTTTCACTGTGACCCCTCCCCTGAATATTTGAGGCCGGCACTTCCGAATGGTTTGCGCGGCCGGCCGGCGCCCGGGTCCTGCCCATTCACCGCTCCGGTCGCGGTCGAAAGGAGGGCGCCGCACCTGTCTCGCTTTGCCCCGCGAGCAGGCTTCGGTCCTGCGGCAATTTGGGGATGAGCAGGCAAAAAGAAAAGGTCGCCGATGATCGACGACCATGAATGCAATTTTGGTGTTGGGATGCGGGCAGGGATTTGCACCCTGCATGCGCTCTACCAGTTCGGGTGATCATACCGCTCAGTTGCGATCTTGGCAGTAGGAGCGCCACCCGCAAGTGTCTACCTATTCCACCACCGCATCCCTATTCAGTTTACCGTCCATCTGGACGGCGACCGGGCTAACCCCGATCCCTCGTATCGGGCCGGTGGGGACCTACTGCCGCGTCTTGCACGGGTTCAGTCCCGATCAATTGGCCCTGGAAGCCCATCTCGCCCGCAGCCCCATGGACTCTACAACCGATGCCGCAACGGCTGATTGATTTCGGAGCGACAGGCGGGATTCGCCCGCCGTCCCGGGATGCCGCGTCACCGGCCGCCTAGGACAGACAGTTCAGCGGCGCGGCGGGCAAATGCTTCGCTGATATCATAGTAGCACGGAATTTCCGAAAAAGTCGGACAAAATGCGGACAAAATGCGGACATAGAGCGGACATGATTTTCAGTCTTCTTTCAGCACCACCAGTCCCAGGGCTGCCGCCAACCTGTAGATGGCGATCGACTTGAGCCGCCGGTAATGCCGGGTGCTGTACCCGAGCGCTTCGGCAACGTCTGAATCCATTACATTGTCGTCGTCCAGGTATCGCATGCGGATCAGTTTCTGTTGCCGCGCCCCCAGCCGGCTGACAGCCTTCTCGACGCGTTCGACGTGCCGGCGGCGGCGCTCGATCTCGTCCACAATTGCGACAGCGATGATCTCCGTCTGCGAGCCGACCGCATTCGTCTGTCCATGATAGCGCGGCTCGTACAGCGGCGTGACTTTCGGCTCCAATGGGATGTATTCGGTCACCATGTACTCCCGCGCTTGCAGCAGGTACTTTTCGACCGCCTCCTTCGTCGCTTCCTCATCAATCTCGTATATGCCAAAACTGATCTGTTTTGCCCCCATACCCCTACACCTCACATTGTGATATATTGGGTATGAGAACGTGTTTTCGGTTTTCCCCTGCATGGCCCATATGCAGGGGAATTTTTTTATTTCTTTTGCGGCTTCGGCTGCATGTTGAATTGGTCTGGCGACCGCAAAATGTATTCGCGTCCGCTGACCCGGATCACGGTCGGGATGCCTCGTTTGAGTTTGAGAACGGTCACGACCGGACGGTATTTGTCACCTGCTTTCAGCTGTTTGAGGATCATGAGTCACCCCCCCTCGGCGGCTCCGGCATCGGCATCCAGTGGGTGACTTCGCTATCCCAAAACCCAATGTATCCTCCGTTTGCGAACCTCGATTCTGCTACGTCTTGTGCTTTGCCTTTTCGATACCATATCAATACACGTTGTCCGTTTTTCGGCGGTTCTTTGACGCTGATCCAGCGATCGGATACTCGCAGCAGTCGATCTTCCAGCTCTTCGATCTCTTTCCATGCGTCTTCTGCTTTCTGTCGGGCTTCGTCTCGCTCTTTTTTCAGACGCTGGAGTTCGCTGTTTTCGACATCAAATGCGCCGGATTGGATTTTTGACTTAATCACAGCCAATCCGTCTGCGTCATGACGGCAATTGCGCTCACCCAATGCGTCCCCTTGATTTCGGAAACCGATTGCCAAACCGCGAAGGGCAACGATCTGTTCGTCCAACCACTCCAGCAACGCTTGCTTGTTCAGGTATTCAGTCATTGGCGTATTTTTTCTCCTCCGTCGTCAAATTGATCTCCCACTTGCCACCACACCAACTTGTGCTGACTACCCGGCAGGGCTGGCTTCGATACTCGAATCCGGTGACGCGGCTCATATCGATATGCAGACCGCGAATCATCAGTACCTGCTCGCCGTCGACGTTGATGATGGTGTGCAAAAGCTCACTCATTGGGACGCTCCTTTCTTTAGGTAATCCGGGGTCGATATAGCGACCCCGGTTTCACTGCTCACGCGGGCACTGTGGCGGATCATTCGGTGAGGCTTCACATTTATGCTCCAGCGGCCGATTCCTGGACCCGCAAATCCTCGAGATCAAACAGCGTCGGCATCGTGATTTCTTCCGCCGCGGCTTTTAGATATCCGAGTCCGTCCCGGAAGTAGTCCGTATTGAGCTCGATCCCGTACCCCTTCCGCCCCATCTTCACGGCGACGTAAGGAACCGTCATGAGCCCGCCGAAAGGATCCAGAACGACTTCACCGGGATTGGAATACCGATTGATGATCCGCTCGACGATGTCGAGCTGAAGCGGGCAGACGTGCATTTGCAGGCGCTTTTGGCTCTGCGACGTATTCAGCGTCCGCATCCGCACGATGTCATCCCATACGCTGTCATCCCAGCTGCCCGGCGCCACGACCATGAACGTCGCCGGCAGACGGCCGTCGCGGTCGAGCTTCTTCGCCAACTCCACATGCTCGCGGTAGTCGTAGACCGTACCGCGCGAAAACTTGCGATACACCGCCTGCAGCTGGTCGATCGGGTAGCTCGCAAGCTCATCCTTCGTCAGCAGCCGGTCGCCGCTAGACCGCCAGAACGCATGCGCGTCGATTTGCCATTGCGCCCGCGTGTATTGCTCCTTCGTCTTGACCACCGGAACATCCGCGTATGCGCGGCTCGTGTCTGTCGGAAGCTTCCGGAAAATTAGGATGTACTCCGGACACCCGACGCCCATCTTCGTACCGTCCTTGCACTGTTCCGTCCAGCCAAGCCGATATGTCTGGTTGTTCTCGCGGACGACGTCCGTCACGACCGTGATCATGCCGCAATACTGGAACCCGTGCCGCATGTAATGATCGATGCACAGCGCGTGGAATGGCTCGATCGTCGGCATTCCGGTCCCGGTCGCATTTCCATAGAGGACACGGTCCTTGACGTGGATCGCTGCGATCCGGCCGGGCTTCAGGATCCGGAGGAGCTGCGGCGTCAGAAAGTCCATTTGCTCGAAAAATCGCGCCGTGTCTTCGTTGTGGCCGAAGTCGTTGTATGACGGCGTGTATTCGTAGTGATTGCTGAACGGAATCGACGTATGAATCAGGTCGATGCTGTTGTCCGGCATTTGCTCCGTTTCCAGAACGCAGTCGTTATTTACGGCCGTATACCACTCCGTCTCGATCTTCACACGTTCCACCCCAATCGTTCTGGCCAGTTTGTTGATGACCGAAGTTCCTCCGGACAAGCCGTATTTCCGGATGATCTCCGTCATCTTCTGGACCATGTGATTATGTTGCTCCCACTTCTTGAGGAGCGTTTGCAGGATTTGCTCCTCACTCTCCGTATAGATGATGTCGATGATGACCTTCTTCGTCTGCAAAAAACGGTATATCCGGTGGATGGCCTGGATGAAATCGTTGAACTCGTAGTCGATCCCGACGAAGATAGCCCGGTGGCAATGCCGCTGGAAGTTGCAACCGCTGCCCGACAGTTCCTTCTTCGTCGCGAAATACTTGATCAGGCCATTCGAAAAGTCCGAGACGCGCTGCTCCCGTATCTCCAGATCGAGGCTGCCGTAAATGTCCACCACATCCGGAATTTCCTCCTTGATCGCGTGGCGCTCCGCCTCGAGGTCATGCCAGATGATGAAATGGTCGTCCGGGCTCTCCGCGACGATCTCAGCCGCCTTTGCGACGCGCGCGGCGATCGATTCGCGCTTCTCACGCGCTGCTTCCGTCAGGCCGACAGCGGCGTCCCGGATGATGAGCAGTTGGCCATCGCGCTCTGCTCCAGCCTCCTCGTGATTGACCGGAAGCTTGTGATACCGAACTTCGAGCGGTGGAAGATCATAGCCCTCATCGGAATATCCGAGATCGCTCGGTTTCGTAATGAACAGCGCCCAGGTCGACACCCATAGCCAGAACTCGTCTTCCTTGTGCGGGTAGATGGTCAAGTTATTCGCCTTCGTACTATCCCGCTGGAAGAACCGAGTGAGGGCCTGCCCGGTGTCCATGATCTCGAGGTATCCGGCGTAATGGATCAGTTCCTTGTACCGGTTCGGACTTGGCGTCGCCGTGCAGACAAGCTTGTACGGCACCCCGCGGAACTTATCCAGGAACGTCTGGTACGTCTTACTGCCGAAACTCCGCAGCACGGACGCCTCGTCGAGCGACGTGGCCGTGAAGTATGTCGGGTCGATGTCCCCGTCACGCACCCGTTCATAGTTCGTGAGCAGGATCTGACCGTTAGCATTCTGTACCTCAGCCATCGTCCGAACGTATTCAGGCTCGTCCATGCCGAGCAATTCAACGGCGTCCCGTTTGAACTCTTGCATGACGCCCAGCGGCAGGACGATTAGCGCCTTTCCGCCAATATGCTCCGAAACGATGCGGCACCATTCGAGCTGCTGGACCGTTTTTCCGAGCCCAAACGCTTCGAACAACGCCCGGCGCCCGCCGCGGACTGCCCACATTACCGCGTCTCGCTGGTGCGGTTTCAGGCGCGGATTGATCATGTCCGGATAGACTTCAAATCCGGATTCTTTTGCGACGACGATTTTCGACTTCAGAAACTCGATGTATCTTTCGCTCATCCCGACAGCCTCCTCTGCCAAAGTCCGTAATGACTCGCCACTCCGACCACCGTCGGCACGGTCACGTCCAGCATGTCTGCAATCTCTGACGGCGTGTGATACGGCCACAGACGGATCAGATCGTATATCTTGCGCGAGTTGAGCGTGCGGCGCTGCAGCTCCCGGGCGGCTGCGTATCGTTCTTCAAGCGGCTGGCTGTCATCTACGGCGATTTGGTAGAGTTGTTGTTTTGCCGTCATCTCAATGCACCACCGTTCGCTCCTGCTCCTCTGTCTCCGGCAGCACCCACACGTCGTTCCACGACATCTCGAAGGTGATACCGGCATCTGCCTGGGCAATGGCGATCAAGATGACATTTCCCATCGCCTCGGCGGCCGCGGGCGGGACGGCGTTGCCGATGTATTCCCGCGCCTTCGCATCGCTGCATCCTTCGAGCTGGAACGGCCGGCCGTCGGGAAGATGTGTCGGGAATCCCTGCAGCATCGCCAACTCGTAGGTCGTCAGCGGACGGTGCCAGGTGCCGTCCTCCGCAATGATCACCCATGTTCCTGACTCGTTGTCCTCCGGGATTCGCGGGTCGGCGACGGCCGCCGCGCCGGCGTGGATGTCCCCGGCGCCGATCACGGTCTTCGCTGGCTCGTCCCAGCGCAGAACACCCATCGTGCCAGACCGGGGCGAGCAGCCAATGCGCGGGTCGGCGATGCTGGAAGCAGACTGCATGATACGAGAATTTCCCCGGATCGTCTTTGCCTGGTCGTCCCACTGTTGGACGCCGTAGCAGTCCGGCATGAGATCGGTCTTCACGCGCGGGTCAGCGACCACTATCGCCCCGTTGTTCGGACGATGCGCGCCAGTCACGCACGGCGCTGGCTCATCGTACCAGACCACCCGATAGATTGCCGCGTGGCCGTTGCCGTCGAGCCCGACGCGCGGATCTGATACCACCGCGACGCCGTTGCTCCGCCCCGGGCACGTCGTTCCCGTGACGGTCCGAGACGGCTCGTCCCACTTTTTGACCGCGTATGCACCGCCACGCGCCTCATGCACGATTCGGTACTTCTGCCAATCGAGATTGTTGAGGTCCCGCCAGTCGCCACCGGCCGGGATCAACGCCAGACGAACCCATGTCTTCCATTGCAACCGCGGCAACCGATGCATCGGGCCGCCCGCGGGGTCATCTGGCATGGGTAGCGGCCCGATCACATCACCGATGGTGCGAAGTTTCTTCTTCGGCGGCAGATAGCACCAGTTCGGCACGCGCTTCAGGTTCCGGGCCAGCAGCAGAAACCGCATCCGGTTCTGCCCGAGCCCGCCGATCTCGCCGAGGTTATGGTCAGAACGCATGTCTACCGCATATCCGTACCGTTCGAGTAGCCGCTTGATCCGGGCGAGGATGTCAGCACCGCGGGTAGTGATCCGCGGCACGTTCTCGAATTGGATGAACGCTGGAAGCTCCCCATCACCATAGAGCCGGCATGCTTCAAGGCATAGCTCCAGACCACGGATCGTGAGCAGGTTCAGCGCCTGGTACTTCTCCGATCGCGCCGATCGCTCCGGCAGCAGGCCGCTGAAGCCTTTGCACGGGGGCGAAAGAAAGATGTAGTCAGGAACCTGCTCGCCGAATGCCTGCCACACGTCCCACGGCGTGACCTCCTGCCACTCCGCCGGCGGCTCGTGGCCGAACCATTTCCTGTACTGGTCGCGGCTGAACAGGTCCATTTGCACGGCCGTCTGCTCACCGGTGATGATGTCATGGTTCCGGCAGGCGACCGGATCGAAATCGATCGAGCACAGGATGCGCCAACGATAGACCCTGCCGTTGGCTTCGACCAGCGAATTTTTCAGTCCGGCGGAGAAACCGCCGATACCACCGAACAAAATTGCTGCTGTGTTCACGCGGTCGTACATTGTTCCGCATCCCTTTCTTCCAGCATTTCTTTGAGCTCGTCGGCCTGTTTCAAGAGGTAATTCACCTTTCGTTCAATTCGCGGATCACGCCCATTACCGAGCGCTTTTCGCAGTTCGTCTTTCCAGTCCTGACTCCATGTACTGAGCCATATCCCGTAATCTCTTAAAATTGCACTGACCTCGTTGAGAAGTTGCAGACTCTCCTTCTTGCCCTGCATCCTCTCAAGTTCACGCCGCAATTCCCCAATTTCTTTTGTCACTTCGATTTCGAAATGCCGACCGAGCTCTTTCCGCTCTTTCTTGTCCTGCAGGTACGCCTCAATGAACTCGCGCCGCGTCGAGAAAAACGGATGACGGTCATTCTCGAGCCTGGTCATGATGACGTACATAAGCAGATTCGAAGGGACGTTTACATTCCGATACGCCGGCTTTCGCTTCGTCACGAGCGCTTCCGTCTCGGGAGTGTAATAGATCAGTCCAACTTCATCCGGCAGCTCGTCGGGCTGGATCAATCCCTTCGGACAGGCGAATGCGAATTGATGGCAATTCTGCAGGTACGCCGGCCATTTATCGTCCCGCACGAAATCACTCCGATCGACCTTTATCTCGTAGGCCGTGATGCACGGATGCGCCCAGGATTTTTTGATGGCGAGCGCGTCGATGCGATGATGCTCGTAGCCGGTTGGACCGGTCTTGACCTCGGTGAGAAAGAAATCTTCACGATGCCGCTTGCTCAACGCTCGCTTGATCATGTCCGCCCGGACCTTCGACCTCATGCTTCCACCTCCACGATCTGCAGCGTAGGGTAACGCCGCTCGAACATCTGCCGCTTCATTCGGTATTCCCGCGTCCGCATGCCTTTGACGTCCTCGACGGTGTTCGTCCCGTCCGACCAGCGGATCAGGAAATCCGCGACGTATTCAATCTTGCCGAACGTAATGTCGCCCTTCTGGAAGCCCTCCTGCAGCAGAAACCGCGGCTGAAGGATGAACCATTCGATCACACCGGCTTGCTGGAGGGCCTTCAGTTCGCAGTACCGGTTCGCCTCAGCCTGTGAGTCGAATGTGATGCCGTCGACGCGTGTCTTCTCGTTCCGGTACTTGCTGCGCTTCTTGCCGTCCAGGTACGCCCGATACTCTTCAACCGTCATGCGTTCCGTCACGCCCATCGCCTCCGCTCGTCAGGTTCTGATCGGCGCGCCGGCTGCTCGCTGTGCCCGCGGTCGAGGCTCACGAACTTGTTGAAGTTCTTGAGGAAGACGAGCTCGACCGTACCGACCGGGCCGTTCCTCTGCTTAGCAATGATGATCTCGATGATGTTTTTCCGCTCGGTTTCCTTGTCGTAGTAATCGTCCCTATACAGGAAGGCGACGACATCGGCGTCCTGTTCGATCGAGCCAGACTCTCGCAGGTCGGAGAGCATCGGCCGCTTGTCCTGCCGCTGCTCGACGGCCCGGCTGAGCTGGGACAGAGCGATGACCGGCACATTCAATTCGCGCGCGATCTGCTTCAGCGTGCGGGATATCTCCGACACCTCTTGCTGCCGGTTCTCGCCTCGCCGACGCGTCTGGACCAGTTGCAGATAGTCGACGATGATCAGACCGAGTCCATGCTCACGCTGCAGCCGGCGGGCCTTGATGCGGATGTCCTGCACAGTCAGCCCGGGCGTGTCGTCGATGTAGATCGGCGCCTCGTTCAGGCTCCCGATCGCCATCGTCAGCTTTTCCCAATCATCACTCTCCAGCCGACCCGTCCGCAGCCTGCTCGCGTCGATCGGTCCCTCGGCTGCGATCATCCGATCCACCAGTTGCCCCGCTGACATTTCGAGGCTGAAGATCGCGACAGTCTCCCGTGTCCTGACCCCGACATTCGCGGCGACATTGAGCGCAAACGCCGTCTTCCCAACCGACGGCCGGGCCGCCACGATGATCAGGTCGCTCGGCTGAAGTCCGGTCGTCATCCGGTCCAGATCCGGATATCCCGTTGGCAGCCCCGTTACCCCATTTCCTGCTGGAGACTCTGCGCGCTGCTCAATCTCGTCGTAACGGCTGACTGCAACCTCACCAATTGGCTGGAATGTCTTCTCGGCCGTTGCGCTCTGCTCGAGGATGGACATTGCCTTGTCCTGGACGGCCGCCGCAATCTGGCCGGCCTCACCATCCCCCTGCATGGCCTTCTGCAACGCTTCGCGGAGCATCAGGATCTCAGCGCGCTTCAGGTGCCGCTCACGGACGATGCCGGCGTAATACTCGATATTGGTCGCTGTCGGCACAATGCTTTCGAGCCTTGCCAAATAATCAACCCCGCCGACTGTCTCCAACTCGCCGCGTTTGATCAGTTGATCCGTCAGTGTCACGAGGTCGATCGGCTCGCCCGCCTCACGCATCTCGCACATGGCCCTGTAAATTCGGGCGTTCCGGGCGTCGTAAAACTCGTCGCCGCGAAGGACGCTTTCTGCCGCGTCAAATGCGGTGTTGTCCAACAGGATTGAGCCGAGCACCGACACCTCTGCCTCGTAGTTCTGCGGCAGTTCAGCCGCCATAAGCTCGTCTCGCAGCAAGCTGCCTCATCCTCTCTTTCACTTCCGGCGGCGCCGGCACGGCCGTCCGGGCGTATTCTTCAAGCTTCCGGAAATGTTCCTCGCTTTCGCGTCGCAGCTGCTCATGATAGACCGTCTCCGGGTCCTTTTGATCGAGTGGCCGCCGCAGGTCAGCGATGGTCGGCGGGAACTTCTCCGTCCGCACGTGCCGGCGAAGGTTCTCCATCGCGTGGTCGAACGTGATGTCCTTCAGGTGCTCATGCCAGAGCATAACCTGCTCCTTCGCCAGATCGTCCGTGAGCCGAAACGCTGGATATGACAATGTGATGGCCTTGAACAACTTGACGATTTCAGCCTGTGTCATAGGCTTCAAACTCCTTCTCGAGCTGATTCAGGATATCGAACGTCCTGGACTGGCGCGACTTTCCTTCCGGTAGGTCTCGTCGTCGCGCAGCGTCATGTGCGTCGTCCAACTTGATCGCTTGCTCCAACGTCCGAACGCCGTTCTTGAAGTAGTTCTCAACGATGGCGCGGATGAACTTGAAGTTGTACCCGGTTTTTCCGGTGTCCGAGGCTCGCTCAAATGCCCGAATAATGACCGCCTCATCCATGCCATCCTCGATGTAGCTGGAGAGTTGTTGGCTCTGCATGGGATTGCAGTGGAAACCGAACACCCGTTTGTGTGCTTGTTCAAATGTCTCGCGCGCGGGTGCGTTATCCATCAATCCATCATTACTTGGTTTAGGTACGGTTAGGGTTACGTCAGACGTCCGTTCGACGTCCTGCGGATGTCCGGCGGACGTCTTATGGACGTCCTTTTTCTTTCGTTCTTTTCTCTTCCGCTCAGCGTCAGCAATGCGCCGCTCGATCAGTTTGCCGGCGTATTCATACCAGTCGTGGATTGATAGGTTGCCGTCATCGCCCCGATCAACGAACCCGGAATCGACGAGAGAATCGACAAAAAGTCCGGCATCCCCCGGCCAGTCAGCAGCAATCGCGATATCTTCGGGGTCACAGTGGGAGAGGTCTCCGTCCTGCGCATATTCCATCGCCCACCACCAAAACAAATGAAGGTGGCCGATTGCTTGAGCGATGTTGATATTCAGTTTTCTGGCCAACTTCAACGTTTTGGGGTGCTTGGCCAGCCCCTGATGGCTCTCAATCCATGCCACTTTGATCCTCTCCCTGTGCCCTTCTCATGCCGGAATGACCTTCTTTGTGCCCGTGAACCGATGAATCAGATGCAGTTCCCCCGGCGGTGCCTTCGCAATGAGCCAATTTTCCGGGTTGAGCCCCATGCCGGCGATCGCTTTCTTCTGCCGCAGTGTCGGTCGTTTTCCTCGCATGTCCTTACCTCCCCGCAATGTAGACCGGTTTCCCGGACACTTCCTGTACCTTTCGCTTGAACAGCGCTTCGTCGCTGTTGTTGTCCGAAAGGTGCAGCAGGTGGATCTCCTGCACCTTCGACATGTCGTTCGCCCGCAGGAAGTCCAGCACGTTTTCGAGGCTGAAATGCGACCGGAGCAACCGCGGCCGCATCGCCGGATGCACACGGCCAGCGGCGATATTCTCGTCCAATATCCTGAGTGAGTAATTGCACTCGACCGCGATGTGCGTTAATCCGCTGAACGTGTACCGGCAGTAATAGCTGTCCGTGATAAATACCAACTTCTCGCCGTCCCGATTGGCCATAAGGAACCCGAGCGGCTGCTCGGCGTCGTGCTCCACGTCGAACGGCATGATCGTCCACGTCCCGATCTCGAACTGCCGTTTCGGCTCAATCGTCTTCACACGATGCCCGCTGAGCCCCCGGGCGGCGATGGTGCCTGAGCTGGCGTAGACGTCGACGCCGGTCTTCGCGAGGTCCGCGACCGCCCGGGAGTGGTCCATGTGCTCATGGCTGATCAGGACGCCCGCAAGGCGCGAGACGCGGAAATCCAGCGCCTTGCGGATGTCTGCGAATCGTATGCCGGCCTCGATCAACAGCTCTGTACGGCCGTCCGTGACGTGGTAGCAGTTGCCGGCGGACGAGCTGGCGATAGAACGAAACCGAATCATCAGAATCCCGGTCCATCGCCGGCCGCCACAGGTTCGCCGAAGTCGAAGGCGCTCTGGCCGTCGTCGAAAGGTGCGCCGGCATTGGAATTAGCTTGCTGAGAACTCGTTTGCGCCGGTTCTTCCGATGCAGTGTCATAAGATGCCGGATCATTAGGTGCCGGACCGACGGCGTCACTCACCTGGTAGTCGTCGATGTCAATCGGCGTCTTGTTGGCGTTCGCAGCGATTTCCTCGGCCACAGCCATCGCCTCGTAATCCTGTTCAAGCTGCTTCAGCCGGCGATAGTCGGCATCGATCTTCTCGCTGTCGATCGTCAGGTCGTTGTAGGCGGCCCGGAAGACCGTCTTCCAGCACATCTTCTCGAACCAGCCTTCAACATGCTCGGTTCCAACCTTCTTGTTTCTTCCCGTCTGAGGGTCCTTTTCCCAGATGTCTTTCTCGCCGCCCCAGAACTCAGGGGAAGCGTGTGCCGGTTTCCGTTTGAGGATTTCCTTCAGCGGCATCACGACAAGCTTGTTCTTGCGCGGATTGTTCTCGTAGTAGTGGAAGTAGAATCCGCCTTGCAGTTCACCGCGGTCAAACGGATTCTTGATCTCGAATTCGTACCCATCGCCCGGGTTTCGGAAATCCCCCTTGATCACGCGGAAATGGTCATTTGAATAGACTAGTTCCACGACAACAGCTGTCGGCATATCAAGGGCATATTTCTCGGCTTTCAGCTCAAGGCCGCGGTACCCTTCGATGAAGGCGAGTTCATACTTCCCGGTGTGGTTGTTCTTGAAAGGGACAAGTGCGACATGGTTCTTCTGCATCGGGTCAAGTCCGATCCGGGCGGCTGCTACTACCGCTTGAGCAACCGATTCCAGATTTACGTTTGCCCATGTGACCGGTACCGGATCGCGCCTGTTCTCAGGCTTGCGCATGCGCGCCGCCTCAGCGTTTTTCAGGGCTGCATCAGCCGCGATGAAGTAGTTCTGAGCGAGGCGCCGTTGGAAGTCGGAGAGGGCAATTTCTCCGACTCCCCCGCTAAATTCCGCAATGACGCGGTTGGTAAAGCGAACGGAAGCCGGTTCTTCCGTTTTCGCGATTTGCTGTTGGTTGCTCATGGATTACACAACCTCCTTGATTTGTGCTTTTTCCGTTTCCACCCGTAACTGCTTGTCCGCCGCCGATACGATCAGGCGGATTTGCTGCCCCGGCGTGTCCAGCGGGCGCGTGATCGACTCGGCATTGTCCAAGAAGATCGGGGCCGCGATGCCGTAGTGCTCGGACAGCGTCGTGATGATGTCGAGGCCGACGTTGTGGCGGGAAGCGTTGTTCAGGCTGCCGTAGGGCACGCCGTCGACCGTGACCTCGCACGTTTCCTCGAGGCCGCCGTGCAAAAGTTGGTTGAAGAGTTTGAACCGAGCCATCCGGAACTTCGAATTGATCCGGTTTTCCAGCAGATCGACCTTCGCCCGGGTGAACTCGTCGAGCAGATGCAGTTCGTGCTCAAGCCGTTCGAACTCGGCGGCCAGTTCCTTCTCCTGCTGCTCCAGTTCGGCGATCCGGGCGTCCTGCCGGCGAACAAGATCAAACTTCGAGCGCTTCGATTCGAGCAGTTCCAGCTCGTTCCGCAGCTTGGCGATCTCCAGCCGAACAGCGTCAAGCGCGCTCAGGTTGGACGACCGCAGCGCCGCGATCTCAGTTTTGACGGCCTCAAGCTCCTGCTGCTTCTTGATGTACCGCGGTTCGGCTGTCACGTCCGTCATGCCGGCTTGAAGCTCCGCCAGTTCCTTATCGGCGGCTTCGACGGCCGCCCAGCGCGGCCCGCGGACTTCGAGCAGCTCGGCCAGCACCCGTTCGTGCTCGGCCTTTTCTTGAGCCAACCGCTGTGCTTCGGCGACTTTTGCCTTCCCGCGCTGGTTGATCGCCTCCAACCGCTCGGCCTTGCGCCGGTTGAACTCGGCCTCTGCCTTCTGCCGGGCGGCAGCGACTTGCTCTTCCGGCAACGCCTGCCCGCACGTAGGGCAGTTGGCATCGCCGCAACTCGATGCATCGAACTGCTCAGCGTTGACCCGGCGCCATTCTTCGCGAAGATGCTCGGCTTCCGCCTTGAGCGCGGCGATCTCACGCTCGGTCGCCTCGATGCGGCGCCGCCGTTCCTGGATTCCGTAGTCCGCTTCTTCTGCGCGCCGGCGCAGCTCTGCGATTTCCTGCCGTTTCTCGGCCAGCTTGTCCAGCGTGCCGGCCTGCAGCTCGTTCTTGAGCGCCAGCAGTTCGCCCTCAATCTCGCGCTGGCGCTTCTCCTTCTCGGCAATTTCGCCGCCGTTCTGGATGCGCTGCAGCTCAGCCTGCTTCGCCTCGATCTGGACCTTCAGGTCGTCGATCTTCACCTGCAGCTCGTCCTCGCTGTACCCGCTGACGTCCGGCTTCGCGCGGTTCGCTTCGTCGATCCGGTCCGGGATGCGCTCGAGCTCATCGTTGATCTCCTTGCGACGAGCCAGCACCACTTTGCGATGCTGTTCGATCGTTCGGCCGCCCAGAATCGCCGGCAGGTCCGCCAATTCCGCGCGCGACGCGATCACTTCGTCGTCCTTCAGGTCGCCGCAGACCGTCAATAGGGTTTTGCGGCGGTCCTGCCACTTCATGACCTCATTGAAGTAACGCGGATCCGTCAGCAGACGGAAGATGTCTTCATCGACGATGGCGGCGACGGATGCCTCATATTCGCCCTTCTTAACGGGCACACCGTCGACGAAGTAATCCGTCGTGTGCCCCGAAAACACGGCCTCCACTCTGCCGCGGGTCTTTGTCCACTTCTCGCGATATACTTTCCGAAGTGTTGTCCTCCGGCCATCAACCAGCAGCATTCCCTCGACTTCGTGCTCGAGGTTGTGAATCGGCGTGCCGTCCGGCCGCAGCGTCTTGATTTCAAAGTTGCCCGTGCTCTTGTTCTCGCTGTCCTTGTCGAAGAGAAGCCAGTTCCAGGCGTCGAACAGCGTGGTCTTGCCCGCAGCATTGTCTCCGTAGACGTTCACGTTTGCGCCGCGGGCATCCAGCGTGAAATCCCGGATGCCCTTGAAATTGCGCAACACCAACCGTTCCAGAACGATCTGCTTCATCGAACCCCTCCTTGTTGCCACTCCCCGTCCGTGGTAAAATGGCGGTAATTGAACGTTTTGCAGATGGCCCGCCTGCCCGCGGGTCATTCTTCGTTTTCGCAGTCTTCGCAGAGTCGCGGGAAACCTTCCGGTTCGCCTTCTTCGATGTAGCCGCCACAACGATTGCACAACGTTCCGTCCAGCATCATGTCGGCTATGTCGCCCATTGGATCACCTTCCTTTCGTTGGTTTGGCGGGCAGTTGCTGCCCGTGATGCGTCAGCCGCATCGTGGAGCGCTCGAAGTCATCGGTGCAGGGGGTGGGACACCTCGTTCGAACGCTCTACGACGGGGCCGACGGCCCCTATGCGACGCCATTCTCAATCGCGGCGTCAAGTTCCGCGTTCAGAATTCGTTGCTGGTCCGGTGTTTCGTGATACCGGACCCGTTCGAGATGCGTCCGGATCGTCTCTGCGATCTCGGCCAGGTCATCGTCCGTGACTTGCAACCGAACCGTCGTCCCAGCGCCGGAGATCACCAACTCCGTAGGGTCCCAGCGATCTTCCGGCTTCACTTTCACGTGAACGATATCTCTTGAAAGATCGACCGTAAATTCCGGCATCGTCATGCTCCTTTCTTCTGCTGGAGTTCAGCGACTGCCCGACACAGGCGGGCGAACGTGCTGTCCGAGACCGCTTCAGGGTGGACGCAGTGCCGACCGTTCGCCAACGTCTCCCGGACAGCCTCCTCGACCGTGAGCCCGCGGCACATCACCCGGGCGAAGGCCATTGTGACGGCTGCCTGTTCCGCCTTCTTCGAGAGCCAGCGGAACTTCATACATGCCGTTCCCTTTCCCGGTGGAATCGTGGTATAATGGACACGAAGAGCTTTCCAAAATGCATCTTCCAGAACGTCCGGCCTGCCCGCCGGGCGTTTCGCTTTTCTTCCTCCGCGAACCTGATCATTCGCTCCAGATACGCTTCCATGTCCGCGAGTTTGGCCTGATCAATCCTGTCCGGATGCTTCCGGATCCAGCGCAGATTGTGCCGCGCCCTCCGAGCTGCCGCCTCAGCTTCACGCGCCAGTGTTTGTCTGTCCAACTTGCTCCCCCTCCTCATTGAGCGGTATAGCCGGCTTCCAACGATAACCGGATGCTTTGATCCTGCGATTGAGCTCCGCTTTGTACCGCATCAGCCGTTCGAATCGATACCGGTTCCGCATGTGTTGCGGCCGCCGGTCGGTTGCAT
>Ga0310822_100198_pt1 | contig 44003 bp, 39 predicted proteins | sample P4_ome_2_FD_201313 | JGI IMG/M metagenome (GOLD analysis project Ga0310822, IMG submission 201313) | Sorghum-adapted microbial communities from Joint BioEnergy Institute, Emeryville, California, United States - P4_Day56_Rep2 | ecosystem: Engineered > Bioreactor > SSF (Solid state fermentation) >... | reverse complement strand
CACCCCGCTCCTTCAGCCGGATCGCCTCCTCCACCCCGATCTCGTCGAACGGGTTCATCGACATCTTCACGTTCGCCGTCTCAACCCCAGTCCCGTCCCCCTTCACACGAACCTTCACGTTCGCGTCAACAACCCGCTTAACCCCGACGAGAACCTTCATCTGCTAACCTGCCTGGATCTCCTTGGTGGACGGCTCCCGAAAAATCCCCCGCAAGCCCTGGCCGGGGCGCCGCCAAAGGCGCCGCCGAAGTCCCGGGCACCGTCCGGTTCGTGTCATTGTGCGGTCGCACAATAGGTAGATGACCAGGATGTGTCAACGCCGCGAAACCGCAGTCAAACTAAGGGGTTCAGCGGTTGGCGCCGGGCTCCCACAGCACGTCCGCGCGGCCGTCGTCGTTGAGCTTGCGCGCCAGGACGAACAGGTGGTCCGACAGTCGGTTGACATAGCGGATCGCGAAAGGGTTCACGGGCTCGCGCGCGGCCAGGGCCGTGATCTCCCGCTCGGCGCGGCGGACGACGGTCCGGGCGAGGTGGAGATGGGCGGCCGCGGCGGTCCCGCCGGGCAGGACGAAGGAATTGAGCGGCTGCAGCGTCGCGTTCATCGCGTCGATCTCGCGCTCCAGCCGCTCGACCTGCGCGGCGACGATGCGGAGCGCGGCGGCGCTTTCCGTTTCACCTTCGTCCGCCTTCTCCGGCGTGCAGAGGTCGGCGCCGAGGTCGAACAGGTCGTTCTGGATGCGGGCGAGCATCGCGTCGGCCTCGGCGCTGTCCGCGGTGTGGAGCCGGGCGATGCCGATGACGGCGTTGGCCTCATCGACCGTGCCGTAGGCGGCGACGCGCGGATCATGCTTCGGCACCCGCTTGCCGGTGCCGAGCGACGTCTTCCCCTTGTCGCCGCCGCGCGTATAGATGCGGGTGAGCTGGACCATGGCCCGGGCCAATCTCCTCGGAAGCGGTCAGTGCTGCGACAGCAGCAGGAACAGAACGAACAGGGCGATCGCTGCTCCCTGGAGGATGACGCGCATGCGCATCAGCCGATTGCTGTTGCGGCGGTTGAACTCCCCGCCACGGGCCATGCTGAAGACGCCGAGGACGAGAACACCGAGCGTCGCGAGCATCGCGACGATGACGAGGGTGAAGAGAATGCCCATTCGCTACGATATAGCGCGGCCCGGACCGGCCGCCAGAGAAAAGTTCATTCGGGCAGTTTAGCCGGAGAGGTTCACCGGGCGCTACCATTTGCCGATCGGGCCGAGGTTATCCGGCCGGCGCGGCGCTGAGATCCAAACCGTTCGCCTTGCCGGCCAAGGGGCGTCGGGCGGCGCGCCGGACACGCCGCCCGACCAGGAAGCGCGGAGGCGGTCACTCGACGCGGTCTGAGAGGTGCCTCCCGAGGAAATCCGTGATGAGAGCCGCCACCTCCGCCGAGTACTCCTCGAGGAGGAAATGGCCTCCGTCGAAGACGTGCAGCTCCGCGTCCGGCACATCGCGCTTGTAGGCATTGGCGCCGGCGACCGTGAAGAACGGGTCGTTCGCGCCCCAGACGATCAACGTGGGCGGCCGCCGCTCGCGCAGATACGCTTGCCAGTCCGGATAGCGAGGCGGGTTGTTCCGATAGTCGTAAAGCATGGCGAGCTGAATCTCGCCATTGCCCGGGCGGTCGAGCAGGGCCTGGTCCAGCGTCCAGCTGTCGGGGCTGATCCGGTCCGGCCTGCCGGCCCCGTGCAGGTATTGAAATCGCGTCATCTCGATCGAGAGGAGCGCGCGCATGGGTTTCTCGGTTTCGGGATTCCGATTCTTCCAGAACGCCCGGGCCGGATCGAACCCTTCGGAGAGCCCCTCGGCATGGGCGACGGCATTCTGGATGATAAGTGCCTCGACCCGGTCAGGGTGTCGGGTTGCCAGGCGGAAGCCCACCGGCCCGCCGAAATCCTGCATGTAGAGGCTGTAACGGGTGAGGCCGAGTTCCTCCGTGAATCGCTCGATCACCTCGGCCAGGCGCTCGAAGCTGTAGGTGAACCGGTCAATCGGCGGCGCATCGCTGAAGCCATATCCCGGGTAGTCGGGCGCGACCACATGGTACTTGCCCGCCAGTTTCGGGATGAGGTCGCGGAACATGTGCGAGGAGCTCGGAAAGCCGTGCAGCAGCAGCACGGTCGGTGCGCTTGGTGGGCCCGCCTCCCGATAGAAGATCCCGAGTCCGTCAATGTCCGCCGTCTTGTAGGTGACGCTTTCGGAAGCGGCGGTTCCGACGGGCGCCGAGAACGATGTGACGTTCGCGGCAGGTGCAAGACGCTCGGACGCCAAGCGGTGCGTGCGCGGGCTCCGTCCGGAGTTATCTGGCCACATTGAACTCTCCCATCTTTCGCCGCGCGTTGTCGCGGGCGCGTGTAACCGTTCATATGTCATATGAACGGTTACACCAGCAGAGTAACTTGTCAAGAGGCGTATTGACGGTTACATCTTGGGCGAGCGCGATGGAGGCATGATGACGGTTCCGTTCCTGTTTCTCGGCAACGCCGCCTGGCTCGACTTCGTGAATACGGAGATCGGCATCGGCGACGAGCGGGTTGAGCTGTTGACGGATTTCGATGCACTCATGCGGTGGGGGCGCGAAGCCGCTCTCCTCGGCGGCAACGAAGACCAGGGATCCGACGGCGCCGGCCTCGATCAGTCTCAGCGAACCGCGATCCTGAACGAGGCGCTTTCGCTGCGTGCCGAACTGCGCAAGGCGGCCGGCGATCTGACCAGGGAGCGGCCACCCAGCTCGCCGCTTGTAGATCGCGTCAACAAGATCCTGGGCGAGCACCCGATCGTTCTCTCGCTGAGGCGAGCGGATGGGGCGTGGGGAATCGGGCTAACGCCGACGGAACCCGGGCCGCGCGACGTCCTGGCCCGGGTCGCCGAGGATTTCGCGCGCTTCATGGCCACGGCCGATCCGAGATTCCTGCGGCGCTGTGCCAACGAACGCTGTCGGATCTACTTCTATGACACGAGCAAGAATCATACGCGGCGCTGGTGCAGCATGGAACTCTGCGGCAATCGCGCCAAGGTGGCGGGCCACCGTTTGCGGCGCTCCGGCCACGGGAAATGACCGAAGAACGCCCCGCCGCCGTCGTTTGATCGAGGGGCGCGTCGGCCGGTTCCGTTGCGGTGCTTCGGAATCGCGGCGGCGCGAGCCCGCCGATCCATCCCGGTCATCGAACCGATTCGGAGTCCGCGCTTCCGCTCAGTTCCGTCCCGACAGCAGCCCGCGGGCGATGACCTGGGCCTGGATCTCGGCGGCGCCCTCGAAGATGTTGAGGATGCGGGCGTCGCAGAGCAGGCGGGAGATCGGGTACTCCTCCGCGTAGCCGTTGCCGCCGTGGATCTGCAGGCCGTTGTCGGCGTTCGCCCAGGCGACGCGGGCGGCGAGCAGCTTCGCCATGCCGGCCTCGATGTCGCAGCGTTTCGCCGAATCCTTCTGCCGCGCCGCGTACCAGGTGAGCTGCCGCGCGACCATCGTCTCGACCGCCATCCAGGCGAGCTTGCCGGCGATGCGCGGGAAGGCGTAGATCGGCTTGCCGAACTGGATGCGCTCCCGGGCGTAGGAGAGGCCGAGCTCCAGCGCGTTCTGCGCCACGCCGACGGCGCGCGCCGCGGTCTGGATGCGCGCCGATTCGAAGGTCGCCATGAGCTGCTTGAAACCCTGCCCCTCGACGCCGCCCAGCAGGTTCTCGGCCTTCACCTCGAAGCCGTCGAAGGCGAGCTCGTATTCCTTCATGCCGCGATAGCCCAGCACCCGAATCTCGCTGCCGCTCATGCCGGGTGCGGGGAAGGGGTCCGCCTCGGTGCCGCGCGGCTTCTCGGCGAGGAACATCGAAAGGCCGGCATAGCCGGGCTCGTCGGGGTTCGTGCGGGCGAGCAGGGTCATCACGTCGCTGCGCGCCGCATGGGTGATCCAGGTCTTGTTGCCGGTGATCCGGTAGACCTCGCCGTCCCGCAGGGCGCGGGTCTTGAGCGAGCCCAGGTCGGAGCCGGTGCCCGGCTCGGTGAAGACGGCGGTGGGCAGCACCTCGCCGCTGGCGATTCGGGGCAGCCAGCGCCGCTTCTGCTCCTCCGTGCCGCCCAGACGGATCAGCTCGCCCGCGATCTCCGACCGCGTGCCGAGCGAGCCGAGGCCGAGATAGCCGCGCGACAGCTCCTCCGTCACCACGCACATGGCGAGCTTGCCGAGGCCTAGCCCGCCATACTCCTCGGGGACCGTCAGGCCGAACACGCCGAGCTCCGCAAGCTGCCCGACGACCTCCATCGGGATCAGCGCGTCGGCCCGGTGCCACGCGTGGGCGGCCTCGCGATGGTCCTCCGCGAAGCGGGCGAACTGCTCGCGGATCAGCGTCAGCGTCTCGTCGTCGAGGCCGGGATCGCCGAACTCTCCCTCGGCGATCAGCGCGGCCAGGCGCATCCGCACCGCGCTCGTGTGGCCGCGGCCCGTCAGCGTCCGCACGGCGGGGTCAGCCGCGAAATCGGCGGCCTCCCCGTCGAGGCCGAGGTCGGCGGGCCGCGCGATCTCGCCCTGGCTCAGGGCGATGCCGCCCTGGATCTGCGCGAGGTACTCGCCGAAGGCCGCCTGTGTCATCAGCGCCTCGCGCTCGCCCAGCCGGCCGGTCGCCTGCAGGCGCTCGGCCCAGGCCAGCACCTGGCGCAGCGCGGTCGCGTAGGTCGCGAGCCAGGCATAGCCATGCGCCGCGAACTGCTCACGCTCCAGCGCCGCCGGATCGACGCGCCCGTCGCGGCCGACCAGATCGAGCACGGAGCTCTTGGCCCGCTCGACCAGCGATTCGGCGGCGGCGAGCGCCTGTCTGCAGGTCGCCAGCAGGTCCGGCAATAGCACCTGGCTCATCGGGACAAGAAGACCACAGAGGCACAGAGACACAGAGGAGAAGCGCAGAGGAAAAACAAATTCTCTGTGCCTCTGTGCCTCTGTGACTGATTTCTTTCGAGTTGCTTTCTTTCGAGGGGCATCGGCCTTACGCCTCGATCGCGTCCTCGAGGGTGCGCAGGCCCGGCCGCTTGGCCTGGACCAGCACCGCCATGTTTCCGGGCTTGTGCCGGTTCTTCCACATCTTGGTGTGGGCCCGCGGGATGTCGGACCAGGGGAACACCTCCGACATGCAGGGATCGATGCGCCGCTCGACGACGAGGGTGTTGGCCTGGCTCGCCTGCAGGAGGTTGGCGAAGTGGCTGCCTTGGATGCGCTTCTGCCGCATCCAGACGAATCGCGCGTCGAAGGTGAGGTTGTAGCCGGTGGTGCCGGCGCAGAACACGACCATGCCGCCGCGCTTCACGACGAAGCAGCTCACCGGGAAGGTCTGCTCGCCCGGATGCTCGAAGACGAAGTCGACGTCGTTGCCCTTGCCGGTGATGGCCCAGATCGCCTTGCCGAACTCGCGGACCTTCTTCATGTACTCGGCATAACCCGCGGCGTCGTCGACGTCGGGGAGCTGACCCCAGCAGTCGAAGTTCTTGCGGTTGATCACGCCCTTAGCGCCGAGCGACATGACGAAGTCGCGCTTCTCGTCGTCGGAGATGACGCCGATGGCGTTGGCGCCCGCGGTGGCGATGAGCTGGATCGCCATCGAGCCGAGCCCGCCCGAGGCGCCCCAGACGAGTACGTTGTGTCCCGGCCGCAGGATGTGCGGCCGGTGGCCGAACAGCATCCGGTAGGCTGTCGCCAGCGTCAGCACGTAGCAGCCGCTCTCCTCCCAGGTGAGATGGCGCGGCCGCTGCATCAGCTGCCGGCCCTGGACGCGGGCGAACTGGGCGAAGGAGCCGTCCGGCGTCTCGTAACCCCAGATCCGCTGCGAGGGGGAGAACATCGGGTCGCCGCCGTTGCACTCCTCGTCGTCGCCGTCGTCCTGGTTGCAATGCACGACGACCTCGTCGCCGACCTTCCAGCGCTTCACCTTCTCGCCGACGGCCCAGACGATGCCGGCGGCGTCGGAGCCGGCAATGTGGTACTCCGCCTTGTGCACGTCGAAGGGGGAGATGGGCTTGCCCAAGGCGGCCCAGACGCCGTTGTAGTTGACGCCGGCCGCCATCACCATGACGAGGACCTCGTCCGGGCCGATCCGCGGCGTCTCCACGACCTCGACCTGCATCGCCTTCTCGGGCTCGCCGTGGCGCTCGCGGCGGATCGTCCATGCGTACATGCGCTTCGGCACGTGGCCCAGGGGCGGAATCTCGCCGATCTCGTAGAGGTCCTTAGTCTGCTGGCCCGGGCGCAGTTGGATCACTTCCGCCGCTTCGCTCATCTCGCCCTCCTGCTCGACCGGATTGACTTCGGCCAGTGTACCGGCCGGTCATGATATTGCAACGCACAATCGATCGTGATCTATCCATGCGAGGAACAAGGAAGCAACAAAGAATCGGTTGGTTGCCCATGTTCAGCAATTTTATTGCTCATTGAGACTGGAAGGCGACCGATTGTAACCCGTGCGGGAGCGGGGCCGCGCTGCGGTGCAGCGTACCACCTACGCATTTATTGCCGGCCGCGCCGCCGTGGTTTCCCTACCGATTTGCCCTTGGTAGGATCTTGTCGCTTGGGCAGGGTGAAAACGTTTTAGCCGTGGTTTCCCTACCGATTTGCCCTTGGTAGGATTTACCCCCGCGTGGCACGGCCTCGAGAAGCGCCGTGGTTTCCCTACCGATTTGCCCTTGGTAGGATGTGAACGGCTCGCTCAAGGGCTACGACGAGGCCGTGGTTTCCCTACCGATTTGCCCTTGGTAGGATCTCGCGTTGGACCAAGAGGTGTCCGCGAAGGCCGTGGTTTCCCTACCGATTTGCCCTTGGTAGGATCGCAAGCGCAGTACAGGTCCATCATCGTGGGCCGTGGTTTCCCTACCGATTTGCCCTTGGTAGGATTGCAGTCCTCGCACCCGAACCGATTGAGCCGCCGTGGTTTCCCTACCGATTTGCCCTTGGTAGGATGAAGAAGGAGCGGGAGAAGGAGGGCGCGGGGCCGTGGTTTCCCTACCGATTTGCCCTTGGTAGGATCTCCTGGCGCTACAGGAACTGCGGGCGGAAGCCGTGGTTTCCCTACCGATTTGCCCTTGGTAGGATAACTCGACCGCGGCATGGAGCGGCCAGAACGCCGTGGTTTCCCTACCGATTTGCCCTTGGTAGGATCGGCGGCAGCGGCGGAATAGTGCCGTCCGAGCCGTGGTTTCCCTACCGATTTGCCCTTGGTAGGATTTCCATTCTTCATCGGTCCGCGTCCTTCTGGCCGTGGTTTCCCTACCGATTTGCCCTTGGTAGGATGCCTTCGTGAAGTTCACGCTGCGCAACCACGCCGTGGTTTCCCTACCGATTTGCCCTTGGTAGGATCCAACGCCCGCGTCAAGGCGCTCCGGCAGGGCCGTGGTTTCCCTACCGATTTGCCCTTGGTAGGATCAAGCTGCGTCTGCGCCTCATGCCATCCGGGCCGTGGTTTCCCTACCGATTTGCCCTTGGTAGGATCGCTCGCGGAGAACTGGTTGAAACTGCTGTGATTTTCGCGTTTCTTTCGCGCCGAAATCACAGTAGAACCATCTGGGACGGGCCGACTCGCTCGGTTTTTGACGCGAGGCCGAGCATCAATTCCATCCGTCCAAATTGTCGGTCGGTTATCTGAAGCGTGCGAACACTGCCTTCCTTTGGCAAGTTGGTGCGTACCCGCCGAATATGTTTCTCTACCGCATCCTGCCCCCGACAGATACGCGCGTAAACCGAAAATTGCAGCATCAGGAAGCCATCATCCTTGAGGAAGTGGCGGAAGCGGGTGGCGCGTCGACGTTGTTCCTTTGTGCCCACAGGGAGGTCAAAGAAGACGAGAAGCCACATGAACCTGACATCCTCGGCTTTCACGGCTGCGCGATCAGTTCGCCCCGTCAAGCGACGGGAGGGTGAGTAACGCAGCGTTACTGTTCTCGATGGCGCGCACGAGGCTTGCCGCGACGGCCTCGGTGCCGGCGAGTAGGGTCATCCGCTCGCGACCAAGCGTGATGTTCCGATTCAGTATTGCCGCCATATAACGTCTATCCCCGACGGTCAGCGTATCGCTGCCACTCTCTTCGGCGCGATCGTGCGCAAGCTTATCGACAAAAGGGCGAAACGGCTCGATCAGGTCATCGACAAGATTGAAGGCGTTGGATTTCGAGGCATGATGAATGCCGAAAGCGGGCAATAGACCCGATGCGACGCACGCACGGGCGATCGCGGCTCGCACCACCGCATAGCCATAATTCAGCAGGGCGTTCCGTCGATCTTTTTCATCGGCCCTGATGAACTTTTCGAAGAGTGCCGACCAGTAGAGTCGGGCGGCCTGAGCTTCAATATTGTCCGGGTCACCAGAACCAATGCGACTTGCCATCGCCCTAAGCGTCGTCACCGAGCGACCCCGGCCGAGTTGATCGAGCAGTCCAGCCTGATTCTGAACCTTAGCGACGACGAGCGCCTTCCACAGGCGCTTTTTCAATGGTCGGCTGGTTGCAATCTGGGCGTGGGCGATATGCGCCTGAGCATGATGCCGATGGAAGGGAAGCAGGACGCCAGCGGGGTGATGCCTCGCATCGGGCACGATCACTGCAACGCCGGACTCGACAAGCACGGATAACAGCGATCCGGTGATGTTGACCTGTGGGGTGTCGAGGATCAGCCAAGCGATATCTTCCACCGCGAGTGACACCTCGCCATCCTCCTGATCGACGACGAGCTGCCGGTCCCGGTGTGTCAGTCGGGCGGGCTGGGAGATGTGAACGCCTCGCCATGCCATGTGCGGACCTCGCCGCGAATTTCAGCGCGCACGCCAAAACGGTCCACACTATACTTTTCTATAGTTAATAATGTCTTCGCGCCTATACCTCGGTAGACTGTTTTTGGGTTGCGGTCCGAGAAAAGCGCAATTGCGCCGGTTGACCGGTCGAGTCCTTTAAAGTAACCCTCAAACACTTCCCCATTAGACTTTAAGGCCTTGACGTAGCTTCGCGGATAGAGGCTGAACCGGAATTGGCATTGAGAATCAATCTTCGTCCATTCCTCTTCATCCTTATAGGCCACAACTGCGCGCATTGGCGGCTGCGGCCAGCCCTTTCGGTTCATCACCTGATGTGGATAGATCGGCACCAGATACCATTCGAGCTTTCCCCGCCTATTCGGTTTTGAGAATACGTCGACGCGCACCATCTCGCCGCGATCCGCTGTGCCTCCGCGAACGCGAACGGCGGGTTTGTTCTTGGAGAGCAGCCTTACCTTTGTGATGACATCGCCCCGTGGCGACCGTGGAAGCGCATCCGCCGGACGCCCGGCAGCGATCCAGGCACGGATGGCATTGATGACGGCCGCGTTGCGCTCCGGATCCTTGATCCTTTCCAGATCGGCATCCTTGAGAGCCAGGATGGCCTTACGCTCGAAGACTGTTATCTGGTTGTTGCGTTCCTTGACTTGGCGAATGGTGGCCGCATGGCCTTCGCCGCGCGCACGGCGGCGTTCGGGGCGGGCGACGAAGACATTCTCATAGGCTGCCTCGACGTCCGCGCGAAAGTCGTCCCAAGGAGGATCGATCCGGCGAAATGGTCGAGCGAGCCCCTGCTGTTCCCATTGCTGGAATGACGTAATCAACCGGCCGACCTGCGCCTCGCTCACAGCCGCTACGATAATCGCATCAAGGGCGTGATGGCGGTCATCGGAGACACGCTGACCATCGACCTTCTTGAGCGATTCCACGCCCCAGACTTTACGCAATTCGGCAGTGACTGCACCTGGGCGGGTGAATACCCGCCGTCGCCCATCCCTTTCCTGGCGATTTCCATACGGATAGAACAGCTTTACAGCCTCCGCCAGCAGCCGTGCGGCATAGCGCGTATCATTCAGGTTTCGGCTACGAAACGCGGCCTCTCTCTCCTCGGCATTCTTGAGCAGAAAATTGCGTTTCTTGAAGCCGCGAAGGTTCTTGTTGGTTTCCACCCGGGCGACGAACTCATCCCAGTCATTTTGAGCCTTGTCCTGCGCGAACCACTCGTAGGGTGTGCGATTTTTCTTGTGCTGATTGGCTGCAACATAGGCGAGAGTCAGATTATTGAAGCTGTTGTCGAAAAGTCTCGACCTGGGGAGAATATGATCGATCTGCACGCTGTTGTCGGTCGCGATGATCGACTCAGGCGGGATCGGTTTGTCGGTATAGAGGCACCGGCCTCCCTGCTCTTTCCACAACCGATAGCGTAGCAATGTATCGCCGCTGACATCCTCTATGTTCAGAAGCTCCCGGACTTCGTCGCGCTCGCGTTCGCGTTGCGCCGTGTTCTTATTAATGGCGTTTTCCAGCTCCCGCCGCTTTTCGATGCTGTTGCCGACATCACGAGCCAGTTCGATATGGATGGCGCCGGGAAGGCCATAGCGATTACGCATCGCCCATAACTGCTTCAGCCCTTCGGTCAGTGCCTTCCGAGCAACGGGATTGGCGATGCTTCCACCGACCTCCGCAACCAGCGCGTTGAACAGCTTCTTGCTGGTTATCTGCTCGCGGCGAGACAGTGTGGATGCGGCATGGTCGTATCCCGCGAGCGTGCAAGCCTCATCATATCGCTTGCCCTGCGCGAGATAGGGCAGAAGTTTTCGCACCGCCTTAGTCGAGATATGCGCGGCGCCCTTGAATTTCGCGAAAGCTCCGACATCGAGCGCCGCCAGCAGCGCGCCGAGAATCGGCTGATCCAGGCCGAGCTCATTAAGCTGCTGCTTGATTTTCTCATTCGTCTCGAAAAAGCTCAAGACATGGGCGATGCGGTCAAGCTGTTCGGGGCGTGCCTGCATATCCGCCCACAGCGTTTCACCTAGCGCCTTTCGCAAGGCTGCGGTGCCGCTCATCGCTTCGCCGGTACGGACGACGATATCCCGTCCCTCTTCGTCTGGCTTGATGGTCGTGAAGCGCTGTCCAACCGGCAGGCCGATGAGTTCACGGACCCGCTTGACGGACAGCCTCGCCGTTTTACCAAGATCCGAGGTGGCGCGCGCGAGTTCGTCCGGTGTCAGTGACCGCTCGCCCTCGGGCGTTGTGATACGCAGGTTGACGAGGCGAGTGAGCAGCCGGAACCGCTCGAACGACGGGGCGAGCTTGGCGGCCCGCTTCTCGGCCGGCTCGAAGGCGCAGGTTCCGACCAACTTTTCGCTGTCCTGCATCGGCAGCTGCCGGAAGGCTATGCCAAAATAGCGCTCTTCAAGTTCCTGCGAAGCGCAGCTCTGGCCCAGACGACGCTGCGCCGCGAACAACGCCTTCACCTCATATTCAAGGTCGTCGCGGCTAGCGGTGCGATCATAGACGCCATCGCGGTTGCGCCGCCGGTTGGCGAGATCCGGGTCGCGCGCGAACATCTCACCCACGGTGCGATATCGGCTAAGTCGCTCCTGCGTTGCCTCCAGCGCCACCAGCATCTTCTTGTCGTCGCCGGAGGCGTTGGCCGCCTTGCGCTTGGCGGCTGATTTGAAGCCGCGCCGCTTCGCGATATGGCCAAGTGCCACCGCGAACTCAACCGGCTTCAGTGGTTTGTCTAGTCCGCGCGCGCGCAATTCCCAGGGATCGCACCCCGGCCGTTTGAACGCATCAGGATCAGCCGACGGCAACAATCCATGTTTATGTAACAGCCGCCGGAGATCCGCCATGCGGTTCCGGCGACGACGGACCACCCGTCGCAACAAGCGGTTGTTACGACGTATCTGGCTTGTCGGTATCCGTTCCTTATCGGTCTCGGGAACATCGAAAATCCAGCTTCCAGCACCTACTATTGCCCCCGCCTCTCCAGCGGAGGGCGGATTGCGGAGAACCGCCCAACCACACGAGCCGATGCCGAGATCGATACCGAATGCCAATTCCTCGAAAATCATGATTATTCCCCCCTATGGAAATAAAATCCGCTTGACTACATGGCGTCAACCGGCTCATCTGTGGTCGGCAAATCGGTAGGGAAGCCACGGTAACAGAGTTACCGAAAGGTTTTTCTGCGAAGGATCATCCCCTCGTCGGGTAACTGGCGGGGGGAAATTCCTTTTTGGCGGATCGAACTCGTTCCGTGTGTTTGCAATCGTTCCATAGGCTGATCGCGCTCTATTCTGGATTAGGCTGTTTCTACCCTTACAGCGACACATCCAGCCGTCTGGCCATTAACACATTGATCTTAGGCGAACGTGAGGTCGCGACTGCTATAGCGACCGCATTGGGCGGTCTCCTTACGCTCGACGGTGGGTGACGTGGAATCGATGGAGTGAATGTCGTCGTGGTTCTACACCCCAGCCGCTGCTATCTTGACTCGGGCGGCGGCCACGCGCTATTTCCGAGGCACCGTGGTGATTTGCTCAACCGGATTGCAGCCACGTTAAACAAGTCGCTAAAAGGTCTCGCGCGGAGCACGCCCCGACCTGTCCGGCCGGGGCTTTTTTGTTGGTTCCTCCGTGGCGGCTTTCGCGGCGATCGAGGTCGAAACGAAGGAGGTCCGACATGACGGAACATCGCTCCCCGTCCGGCGGCTGGCGGCCGCGCACCCAGCTGGTTCACGGCGGCCAGTTGCGCTCGCAGTTCGGGGAAACCTGCGAGGCGCTCTATCTCACCTCGGGCTATGTCTACGAGTCGGCGGAGGAGGCCGAGGCCGCCTTCGCCAACCGGGTCACGCGCTTCATCTATTCCCGCTACGCCAACCCGACGCTCTCCATGTTCGAGGAGCGGATGGCGCTGCTCGAAGGCGCGGAGACGGCCCGCGCGACGGCAAGCGGCATGGCCGCCGTCTTCGCGGCGCTGATGTGCCAGCTCAAGGCCGGCGACCGCGTCGTCTCCTCGGACGCGCTGTTCGGCTCCTGCCAGTACATCGTGGCGGAGATCCTGCCCCGCTTCGGCGTCGAGACCGTGATGGTCGACGGCCGCGACCTCGACCAGTGGCGGCAGGCGCTGAGCAAGAAGACGACCGCCGTGTTTCTCGAAACGCCGGCCAATCCCAGCCTCCGCATCATCGACCTGGCCGCCGTCTGCGAGCTCGCCCACGCGGCGGGAGCGCGGGTCGTGGTCGACAACGTCTTCGCGAGCCCGATCCTGCAGCGGCCGCTGGAGTTCGGCGCCGACATCGTCGTCTATTCGGCGACGAAGCACATTGACGGCCAGGGTCGCTGTCTCGGCGGGGTCATCCTCGGCGACAAAGCCTTCGTGCAGGACGTGCTGCAGCCCTTCCTGCGCCATACCGGGCCGTCGCTTTCGCCGATGAACGCCTGGCTGCTGGTGAAGGGGCTGGAGACGCTGGAGCTGCGCGTGCTGCGCCAGTGCGAGAGCGCCCGCCGCCTGGCGGAGTTCCTGAGCCGCCAGGAGAAGCTGGCGAACGTCCTCTATCCCGGCCTCGACAGCCATCCGCAGTACGATCTCGCCAAGCGGCAGATGAGCGCCGGCGGCACGCTCATCACCTTCGAGGTGGCCGGCGGCAAGGAGGCGGCGTTCCGTCTACTCAACGCGCTCGAGCTCATCAAGATCTCCAACAACCTCGGCGACGCGAAGAGCCTCGTGACCCATCCGGCGACGACCACCCATCAGCGCCTGTCGCCGGAGGAGCGGGCGCGGCTGGGCATCGGCGAGGGCATGATCCGGCTTTCGGTGGGTCTCGAGGACGTCGAGGACCTGGAGGAGGATCTGGGCCGCGCGCTCGCCGCCGTCTGATCATCGAGAAGAGGGGAAACCGTCATGCTGCAAACGGCGCGCGCAACCCGGGGGATGGTGGTCGCGCCCCACCACCTCGCGGCGCAGGCGGGTCTGCGCGTGCTGCGCGAAGGGGGCAACGCCATCGAGGCGATGGTGGCGGCGGCGGCGACCATCGCCGTCGTCTACCCGCACATGAACGGGCTCGGCGGAGACTGCTTCTGGCTCATCGCCGCCCCTGGCGATGCGCCGGTCGGGATCGACGCCTGCGGTCCCGCCGGACGGGCGGTGGATGCCGCGCTGTATGCGCGGGAAGGGCTGGACGCGGTTCCGTCCCGCGGGCCGCTGGCCGCCAACACGGTCGCCGGTGCCGTCTCCGGCTGGCAGTCGGCGCTCGCTCTGAGCTCGGCGCGCTGGGGCGGCCGAATGCCGCTCGACCGCCTGCTTGAGGACGCGGTTTTCTACGCGCGGCACGGCGTGCCGGTGACACGCAGCCAGCACGCCAACACCCTCGCCAAGCGCGCCGAGCTGATCGATCTGCCCGGGTTTGCGGAGGGCTTCCTGATCGACGGCGAGGCGCCGCCCGTGGGCGCGCTCTTCAAGCAGCCGGCCCTCGCCGGCACGCTGGAGCGTCTGGCCTCGGCCGGCCTCGACGATTTCTACCGCGGCGAGCTGGCGGCGGCCGTGGCGGCGGATCTCGGGCGCGCCGGCAGCCCGCTGACGCGCGACGACCTGGCCGGGCAGCGCGGGCTGGAGGTCGTTCCGCTGAAGGCGGATCTTCGCTGCGGCACGGTCTACAATCTGCCGCCGCCGACCCAGGGGCTGGCCTCCCTTCTGATACTTGGCCTGTTCGACCGGCTCGGCGTCGCCGAGGCCGACGGCTTTGCTTATCTGCACGGCCTCGTCGAGGCAACGAAGCGGGCGTTCCTGGTGCGCGACCGGCACGTGACCGATCCGGCCTATATGGAGGCGGCTCCCGAGAATTTCCTTACGGAGACTTGGTTCGCGGAGAATGTCGCCGCGATCGACGGCGCGCGGGCGGCGGCCTGGCCCGCGGCACCGGGCGGCGGGGACACCGTCTGGCTGGGGGCGATCGACGGCGAAGGGCGCGCCGTCAGCTTCATCCAGAGCCTCTATTGGGAGTTCGGCTCCGGCGTGCTGCTCCGCGACACCGGTATCCTGTGGCAGAACCGCGGCAGCAGCTTCCAGCTTGCCGAGGGCGCCCGCAACGCGCTCAAGCCCGGCCGCAAGCCGTTCCACACGATTCAGCCGGCGCTGGCGCGGCTCTCCGACGGCCGGGTGATGCCCTACGGCACCATGGGCGGCGAGGGGCAGCCGCAGACGCAGGCCGCGATCTTCACGCGCCACGTGCTGTTCGGCCAGGAGCTTCAGGCGGCCGTCACCGCACCGCGCTGGCTGCTCGGTCGGACCTGGGGCACGCCGAAGACGAATTTGCGAATCGAAGACCGGTTCGCGCCGGAAACCGTCGACGCCCTGCGCGACGCCGGGCACGACGTCGAGCTGGTCGGGCTGTTTGACGAGATCATGGGCCACGCCGGCGCCCTGGTGCGGCACCCTTCCGGCCTGATCGAGGGCGCCGCCGATCCGCGCGGCGACGGCGTCGTCGCGGCGTTCTGATCGATCAGGAAACGGAGACAATCGGCCGTGTTGCAGCCGACCCTGGTGTGGTCACCCCCGGTGCTCCAGGATAAAGAAGGTCTGGAGGAGCGCCGGTCCCTGCTTCCAGAAGTCTTACTTGAGCAGGGTGACATCCCGCGATCGTGGCCAACCGAGTCTTCGAAACGGGTTTCGAACCGCGCCTATCCGGCCACTTTCGGGCGGCCGGATAGGGCGGGGCGTAAGCGGTGCCGCGGCTACATCCAGCCGATCGCCCGCGGCAGCCAGGTGGCGATCCCGGGATACATGAACAGTATAACGAGGGCCACGAGCTGCAACAGGACGAAGGGCATGACGCCGACATAGATGTCGCGCGTCGTCACGCCGGGCGGTGCCACGCCCTTGATGAAGAACAGGGCCCAGCCCACCGGCGGCGTCAGGAACGAGGTCTGCAGAACCATGCAGCACAGGACCGCCAGCCACACCATGTCGACGTCCGCCTGGAGGAAGAGCGGCAGGAACAGCGGCAGGGCGATGTAGGAGATCTCGATCCACTCCAGGAAGAAGCCGAGGAGGAACAGCAGGAACAGCATGAAGATGATCTCGGCCGTCAGCCCCCCGGGCACGAAGGCGAAGAGCTGATGCACGAGATCCTCGCCCCGCAGGCCGCGGAAGGCGAGCGAGAAGGCCTGAGAGCAGATCAGGATGAAGTAGACCATCGCCGTGATCTTCAGCGTGTTCTGCACCGTCTCGGTCAGAACCTGCCGGGTCAGCCGGCCGGAGAACGCGACGATGAGGGCGCTTCCGATCGCGCCGACGCCCGCCGCCTCCGTCGGCGCCGCGACGCCGAAGATGATGGAACCGAGCACCGCAAAGATAAGGGCGAAGGGCGGTAGCACGACCTTGAACAACTTGGCGATGAGCTGCCCGGTCGTGATCAGCTCACGTTCGGCGAGCGGAATGGCGGGTGCCATCTGCGGGCTGATCGCGCCAACGCCCAGCATGAAGATCGCGTAGATCGCGGCGAGAACGAGGCCGGGCAGCATTGCCGCGGCGAACAGGGTGCCAACCGATTCGCCCATGATGTCGGCGAGCAGGATCAGCACGAGGCTCGGCGGAATGATCTGGCCGAGCGTGCCCGAGGCGCAGATCGTGCCGCAGGCGAGCGGCTTGCTGTAGCCGCGCCGCACGAAGGTGGGCAGGGTGAGCAGACCCAGCGTCACCACGGTGGCGCCGACGATGCCCGTCGAAGCGCCCATCAGCACGCCGACGAGGATGATTGCCAGCCCCATGCCGCCGCGCAAGCCCCCCGCGGCGTAGCCTATGACATCCAACAGCTCTTCGGTGAGGCGGGATCGCTCGAGCATCACCCCCATGAAGACGAACAGGGGGATCGCCATCAGCGTGTAGTTCGTCAGCACCCCGAAGATGCGCAGGGGCAGCAGGCTGAAGAGGCCCAGCCCGAAGCCGAGATAGCCGAACAGAAGCCCGGCGGCCGCGAGCGCGATGGCGACCGGGAAGCCGATCATCAGCATCCCGAAGAAGCCGAGCGCGAGCAGAATCGCGACGGTTTCGTTTCCCATGGGTCGTGCCAGCCTTACCGGTTGAACAGAAGAAGGGCGTGCTTGATTCCGTCGGCGACCCCCTGGATCAGCAGCAGCAGGAAGCCGAAGGGGATGAACGCCTTGAGGAGGAAGCGGTAGGGCAGTCCACCCGGATCGGGGGAGCCTTCGCCGATGCGGTAGGCCTGCAGGACCCAGGGCATCGACACGTAGATCAACACGACGGAGATGACCACGATGGTCAGGGCGACGGTCAGGTCGATCAGATGCTGCAACCAGGGCGGGAAGCGCTCGTAGAACAGGTCGACGCGCACATGCTCGCGATGGCGCAGGGCGTAGGCGACACCGATCATCACGATCGGCGAGATCAGGTGCCATTCCAGCTCCTGGAGCCAGACCTGACTTTGGGAGAAAAGATAACGCAGGGTGACATTGAGGGCGACCGCGATGACCAGCCCGAAGCCGATCCAGGCGGCGATGCGCCCGATCCAGTCAATGAAGCCCTCGAGTCCTTCGGCCAGACGCGCGGCCGCACCCCGGGGACGGACTTCTGCCCCCACATGGGAGGCGGGCAGCTCTCTCGTCTCGTTCATGATGCTCAACCGTTCAGACTGCGATCATGGCAAGAGGCCGTTCCGGCCCGTGAAGGCCGGAACGGCCGTCGCCGATCAACCAAGCAGTGACGGACTCACGCTTTGATGATCTGCTGGAACTCGAACTCGCCGACTCCAGCCCAATGGTTGTGCTGTTTCTTGAAGGCCATGAAGGACTCGTGGACCTTCTTCGTGAACGGATCCCTGTCTGCCTCGGCGGCCAGCACCTCTTCGCTGATCTTGCGGAGCTGCGCGACGACGTCGTCGGGTAGCGGCTGGGCCATCACGCCCTCGTTCGTGATGAGGTCGTCGAGCGCCTCCGAATTGTGCGCCTCGAGCCAAGTGTGGCTGGTGACGTTCGAATCGCGCGCCGCCGTCTGGACGATGGCCTGCAGGTCCTTCGGCAGGCTTTCCCACGCCTGCTTGTTGATCATCAGTTCGGAGGTCGTCGAAGGCTCGTGCCAGCCGGTGGTGTAGTAATACTTGGCCGCGTTGTGCAGGCCGAGGCGGCGGTCCTGATAGGGGCCGACCCACTCCGCGGCGTCGATCACGCCGCGCTCGAGGGCCGGGAAGATCTCGCCGCCCGGCAGCAGCTCGACGCTGACGCCCAACTCGGCATAGACCTTGCCGGCGAGGCCCGGGATCCGCATCTTCACGCCCTTCAGGTCCTGGACCGAGTTGATGGGCTTGCGGAACCACCCGGTCATCTGGACGCCGCTGTTGCCCACCGGCATCGCCACCAGGTTGAAGTTGCTATAGAGCTCGTTCCACAGCTCGAGGCCGCCGCCGTGATAGAACCAAGCGTTGATGCCCTGGAAGTTCATGCCGAACGGCACGGTGGTGAAGTACTGGGTCGCGAAGTGCTTGCCCGCCCAGTAGTAGGAGCAGCCGTGGTTCATCTCCACGGTGCCCGCCGACACCGCGTCGAATCCGCCAAAGGCCGGGATCAACTCGCCCGCGGCGAAGACCTGAACCCGCATCCGACCGTCCGACAGCTCTTCGATCTTCTTGGCGCAGTACTCGGCGCTGCCCGGGCCGCTCTGGTAGAACGGGAGTTGCGGTGGCCAGGTGGTGGTCATGCGCCAGTTGAAGGTTTCCTGGGCTCGGACCACCGCCGGGGCCGCCAGGGTCCCCGCGGCCCCGGCGAGGCCAACCTTGATGAACTTGCGTCGCTCCATGAGACTCCTCCCTTGCTAGCGGACGACCGATGCCAATCCTCAATGAGGCAGCAATTCACTCCTAATATTTCGATAAGTTCCCGCTCGGCCCGTACCGAATACGTCCCCCAGTTCTTGCTTAACATACTAGACGGGCGCTTTCCTCGAAGCCAAGGCGAAATTGGTATTCCTTATTCCAACGACCAATGCGGACGGTGGAAGCGCCTCGGGTTTCCGCGCCCGGATTGGCTCTATTGCAGTGCACAATAAATTGCGCTTAAGCTGATTCGCCGATCCCGTAGGGAGGTGCCGATGACCGAAGATCCCGCTCTCAAGGGCGCAGCAACTGCGCGGCGCGACCCGCCCTGGCTGATCCGCACCTATTCCGGCCACAGCTCGGCCAAGGCCTCGAACGCGCTCTACCGCACCAATCTGGCGCGCGGGCAAACGGGCCTGTCCGTCGCCTTCGACCTGCCGACGCAGACGGGCTACGACGCCGACCATCCGCTGGCCCGCGGCGAGGTCGGCAAGGTGGGCGTGCCGATCTCTCACCTGGGCGACATGGAGACGCTGTTCGAAGGGCTGCCGCTCGATCGGATGAACACCTCCATGACGATCAACGCGACGGCGCCCTGGCTTCTCGCCCTCTACGTCGCGCTCGCGGAGAAGCAGGGCATCCCGCGCGCGGCGCTGTGCGGCACGGTGCAGAACGACATCGTCAAGGAATATCTCTCGCGCGGCACCTACATCTTTCCGCCGGGTCCGAGTCTCCGGCTCACCACCGACGTGATCGCCTTCACCTATCGCGAGATCCCGAAGTGGAACCCGATCAACGTCTGCTCCTACCACCTGCAGGAGGCCGGGGCGACGCCGGTGCAGGAACTCGCTTTCTCGCTGGCCACCGCGATCGCGGTGCTCGACGCGGTCCGTGAGTCGGGCCAGGTGCCGGAGCGGGATTTCCCGCGGGTCGTCGGCCGCATCAGCTTCTTCGTCAATGCCGGCATCCGCTTCATCACCGAAATGTGCAAGATGCGGGCCTTCACGGAGCTGTGGGACGAGATCTGCCGGACCCGCTACGGGATCGAGGACGCCAAGTACCGCCGCTTCCGCTACGGCGTACAGGTGAATTCGCTCGGCCTCACCGAGCAGCAGCCGGAGAACAACGTCTATCGCATCCTGCTCGAAATGCTGGCCGTGACGCTGTCGAAGAACGCCCGCGCCCGCGCCGTGCAGCTTCCGACCTGGAACGAGGCGTTGGGCCTGCCGCGGCCCTGGGACCAGCAATGGAGCCTGCGGCTTCAGCAGATCGTCGCCTACGAGACCGACCTGCTCGAATACGACGACATCTTCGACGGCTCCACGGTCATCGCCGCGAAGGTCGCGGAGCTGAAGGCCGAGGCCCTCGCCGAGCTCGCCAGGATCGAGGCCATGGGCGGCGCCATCGCCGCCGTCGAGTCCAGCTACATGAAGCAGAGGCTGGTGGAATCGAACAGTCGGCGACTCGCCGCCATCGAGTCCGGAGAACAGGTCGTCGTCGGCGTCAACAGGTTCACGGATTCGGCGCCCTCGCCCCTCACCACCGGTGCCGAGGCGGGCTTCCTCACCGTCGATGACACGGCCGAGCGGGAGCAGGTCGCCGCGCTTCAAGCCTGGCGGGCGGGCCGCGATGCCGGGCGGGTGAAGGCGGCGCTCGACGCCCTGCGTGCCGCGGCGGCGGAGGGCCGAAACGTGATGGAACCGTCGATCGCCTGCGCTCATGCGGGCGTCACCACCGGCGAGTGGGGCGCCGCCCTGCGCGAGGTCTTCGGCGAGTATCGGGCGCCCACCGGCGTCGGCCGCGCCGCGGCGCCGTCGGACGGCGAGCGGCTCGCAGCCGTGCGTGCCGAGGTCGAGCGCGTCTCGGCCCGGCTTGGCCGCCGCATCAAGATGCTGGTCGGCAAGCCCGGCCTCGACGGTCATTCCAACGGCGCCGAGCAGATCGCCGTGCGCGCCCGCGACGCCGGGCTCGAGGTGGTGTACGAGGGCATCCGCCTGACGCCGGCGCAGATCGTCAACGCGGCGCTGGAAGAGGGCGTGCACGTGGTCGGGCTCTCGATCCTCTCCGGCTCGCACGTCGCGCTGGTAAGCGAGGTGCTGAAGCGGATGCGCGGCCTCGGCCTCGGCGACGTGCCGGTCGTCGTCGGCGGCATCATCCCGCCCGAGGACGAACGGCGCCTGACGGCCGCCGGCGTCGCCCGCGTCTACACGCCCAAGGACTACGACCTCACCGCCATCCTTCGCGACATCGTCGATCTGGTCGATCGGACGACGCAGGAGGCGGCGTGAAATGCTTCACGGGCCCTGCGCTATCCGAAGGATCGCATCGACAGTGGCATCGACCGATCGCCTTGTGTCGATCTCGTAGTCAGCGGATTCCCTCAGGAGTGGCTCGATGGTTGAGATGAGATCGGCAACCTTGCGCCGCTCCTCCGCGACGCTGCCGTAGCTGCCGGAGGCTCGTGCTTCGAGCCGGTCCATGTCGTTGCGACGGGTGCGGAGAGAAGGATCACCGTGTCGATCAAAGGGAAAAGCCGCCCCATATTCTCGGCACAGCCGCTAATGAACAACGGGCCTTCTTCTGGACTGGACAAAAGCGCGCGGACACGATCCTCTCGCCAAACCCAATCTTTTCCTTGACTTGGTGTCAGCGCATCCGAGGGGTCGGCGTCGATCCATTCGGACCATTCGGGCGTATCGAGATCGTAGGCCCGATAGCCCCGTGCCGCCAACTCATGCGCCACCGCGGATTTACCCGTTCCGGACACGCCCGTAATCAACAGGCGCTTCATGCGCGTCCTCGCCTTACGTTGATTGGCAACCGTTCCTCTTCGGCCCGGCCCGAAATCATTCGGTACCCTGGCGTGGGGGCGGAGGTTCTGCAACGGGGCTTCCGCGACAAGCCGAACGGCCACGCTCCGCCCGCAGTCAGAAACCCCGGCGACGCAGGCGGCTTGCCGATCCGGGCGGGCGCTGGTATTTTGACCGCCATGGACACGCATCTCCATCGCCTTGTCGGCACGCGAATTAGCGGCCGGGCGTCCCCTGGGCGTCCGGATCCTGTTGTTCGTGCCGTTACCCTCGCGATGGAGCCTGTGTGTCATGATGACCGAACCTTCCCGATCTTCTTCCCAACCTTTCGCCGCTGAGGCGGCGCCGCGCCGGCCGGCGGCGCAGCCCGAGCCCCTGCCGACCTTCTGCTTTTCGGTGCAGGCCGCCGCGGAGCCCGGCGTCATGCCGCGGGTGCTGGAACTGTTCGCCAAGCGCAACCTGGTGCCGAGCAAGTGGCACAGCAGCGTCGCCGGACCGGCGGGGGAGGAACTGCACATCGACATCCAGGTGGCCGGCATGGCGCCCGAACTCGGCGACTACATCGCCCGCTGCCTGCGCCAGATCCTCCACGTGACCTGCGTCCTCACGACCACCAAGGCGGTGGAGCCGTAGACGGCGGCTGCCCAGGCCGTTTCCCGGCGGTCGCTCGCGCGTGGCGGCGTGCTTGATCCGGCGCGCGGGCGCCCAATCTGAGATCAAGAGGCGCGGATCGGCCCGGCCGGCGTGTGCCGGGCACGCTACGGCTGTTGGAGGCCTGCCATGGCGATCACCCTCGATCACACCATCGTGCCTGCGTACGACAAGGAGGCGTCGGCCCGGCTTTTCGCCCATCTGTTCGGCTTGGAGGTCGAGACGCCTATCGGCCACTTTGCCGCCGTGCGGGTCAACGACACGCTGACCTTCGATTTCGCCGACCGCAAGACGTTCGAGCCGCACCACTATGCGTTCCGTGTCGGCGAGGCCGAGTTCGACGCCATTTTCGCCCGGATCAAGGAGGCTGGCCTGCGCTATGGCAGCAGCCCTTACGCGACCGAGGACGGGCGGATCAATCGCCGGAACGGCGGCCGCGGCGTCTATTTCCGCGACCGCGACGGCCACATTCTGGAATTGCTGACCCGCTCATAACGCACGCCTCGGCCCCTTTGCCAGGGGCTATCTTCGACCTTGCCGAGGTCGGCCCCCGTCGTCAGCATGAGGGGAGCGGACGGGGTGCGGCACGGTCTGACAGCGGGTGCGACCATGAGCGGCGACGCGGCAGACATCTTCATCGGCAGGGGCGAGACCCCCCATTACCTCGTCCTCAAGACGGCCAACCGGCACGGCCTCATCGCCGGGGCGACCGGCACCGGCAAGACGGTGTCGCTGCAGGTCCTCGCGGAAGGCTTCTCGCGGCGCGGCGTGCCCAGCTTCATGGCCGACGTCAAGGGCGACCTGTCGGGCATCAGCCAGCCCGGCAGTGCCAACCCCAAGCTGCTCGAGCGGGCGAAGGCCATCGGTCTCGAGGATTACGCGTTCGAGGCGCCGCCCACCGTCTTCTGGGACCTGTTCGGCACTCAGGGCCATCCGATCCGGACCACGGTGTCGGAGATGGGGCCGCTGCTGCTCGCACGGCTGCTGGACCTCAACGACACCCAGGAAGGCGTGCTCAACATCGCCTTTCGGGTCGCCGACGAGCAAGGGCTGCTCCTCCTCGACCTCAAGGACCTGCGCGCCATGCTCAACTTCGTCGGCGAGAACGCCCGCGACCTGACGACCGAATACGGCCATGTCAGCAAGGCTTCGGTGGGGGCGATCCAGCGTGCCCTCCTGGTGCTCGAGGAGCAGGGCGGCGAACACTTCTTCGGCGAGCCCGCGCTCGACCTGAACGACTTCCTCAAGACCGACGGCAACGGCCGGGGCTACGTGAACCTGCTCGCGGCGGACCAGCTCATGCAGCGGCCGCGGCTCTATGCCACCTTCCTGCTCTGGCTGCTGTCCGAGCTGTTCGAGGAGCTGCCCGAGGTGGGCGATCCGGACAAGCCGCGGCTGGTGTTCTTCTTCGACGAGGCGCATCTCCTGTTCGACGACGCGCCGAAGGCGATGCTCGACAAGGTGGAGCAGGTGGTCCGTCTGATCCGCTCCAAGGGCGTCGGCGTCTATTTCATCACCCAGAACCCGCTGGACATTCCGGACGCGGTGCTGGGGCAGCTCGGCAACCGCGTGCAGCACGCGCTGCGCGCCTTCACCCCGCGCGACCAGAAGGCCGTTCGAGCCGCCGCCGAGACCTTCCGCCCGAACCCGAATCTCGACTTGGCCGAGGTCATCCTCCAACTCGGGGTCGGCGAGGCCCTTGTCTCGACGCTCGACGCCAAGGGCGTCCCCGCCGTGGTCGATCGCGTCCTCGTTCGGCCACCCTCTTCGCGGATCGGCCCGGCCACCCCGGCCGAGCGGCAGGCGGCGATCCAGCAAAGCCCGCTGGCCGGCCGCTACGACCGGACCATCGACCGCGACTCGGCCTATGAGCAGCTCCATCGGCAGGTCGAGAAGGCCGCGAAGGCAGAGGGCGCCACCGAACCGGGACGGGCGCGCGAAACGCGTCGGTCGGACGGCAAGGTCGGTGGCCGCCGACCCCAAAACATTCTCGAAAAACTGGCCACGACGTTCGTCCGCACCATCGGCCATCGGCTTGGGCGTGAGATCGCGCGCGGCATGCTGGGCACACTTCGCAAGCGCTGAGGGGAAAAAACAGAAGAGGGAAGTTCGATGAGCCTGGTCGAGCGCATTCGCGCCTGCCATCGGTGCGATTGGAGCCATTTCCGCCCATTCCGGATCGGCAACGAGCGGGTCGGCTGGATCAAGCACGCCTTCGCGGAGCGGCTTCGCGGTTTCCCGGAGGTGTTCGTGGTGGAGGAGGAGGCGGTGCACCTCGCTCCCGGTCTCGACGGATTCTGGGAGCGTTCCCGCGCGGTCGAGGCAGTGCTGCGCCGACTCCAGGAGAAGGACGGGATGTTCGCGGCTTGGAGCGGGGAGGAGTATCCGGTCTCGACCGCCTTCTACGCCAAGCCGCTGATGAGAATGGAGCGGGCGGCGATCCCCGCTTTCGGCATCCGCGCCTATGGGGTTCACGTGAATGGCTATGTGATGGGCCGAACCGGGGGCGACGAGGACCTGCATCTGTGGGTTGCGCGGCGCGCCAAGGACAAGCGGACCGCGCCGGGCAAGCTCGACCATATCGTCGCCGGCGGTCAGCCGATCGGCATCACCCTGCGCGACAACCTGGTCAAGGAAGGGGCGGAGGAGGCGGCCCTGCCGGAATCGATGATGCGGTCGGCGCGCCCCGTGGGCGTCTTCGCCTATGCCTTGGAGACGGAGGAGGGGCTGCGCGACGACGTCCTCTTCAACTACGACCTGCGGCTGCCGCCCGACTTCGTGCCACGCAACACCGACGGCGAGGTTGAGGAGTTCTTCCTCTGGCCCGTCGAGCGCGTGCAGCGGGCGCTCGCCCAGACCGACGACTTCAAGTTCAACGTCGCGCCGGTCAAGATCGATTTCCTGGTCCGCCACGGCATCATCGGGCCGGAGGATCCGGACTATCTCGACATCCTCGCCGCCCTGCACGCCGGCGGCTACTGACGGTCGGCAACGGCTTTATCTAGAACAGGCCGACGGCCTCGGTGGCCTCCATCACCTCGACGGCGCCCTCCCAGATCATCGTGACCGCGATGTAGAGGATTACGAGGAGGCCGATATAGGCGATCCAATGGTGTCGATGAAGAAGGCGGGCGATGAAGGTGGCGGCGATCGCCATGAGGGCGACGGAGAGCGCCAGCCCGACGACGAGCACCCAGACGTGCTCGCGGGCCGCGCCGGCGACGGCGAGGACGTTGTCGAGGGACATCGAGACGTCGGCGATGACGATCTGCAGGACCGCCTGGCCGAATGTCTTGGGCGGTGCCTTCTCGCCGGGATCGCCGGCGCCGATCTCGAGCCTGTCCACCGCCGCGTGTTCCTTCCGCTGGGCCTCGATCTCCCGCCACAGCTTCCAGCAGACCCAGAGCAGCAGCAATCCGCCGGCCAGCAGCAGGCCGATGATTTGCAGGAGCTGCGCCGTGATGAGCGCGAAGGCGACCCGCATCAGTGTCGCCGCCACGATGCCGATCATGATGACCCGGGACCGCTCCTCGGGCCGCAGCCCGGCGGCGACCATGCCGACGACGATGGCGTTGTCGCCGGCCAGGACCAGGTCGACCATGAGGACCTGGAGCAGGGCGCTGAGTTCCGATAAAGAGATCATTCCCTGACCAGATCGGTTTCCGGACCGGTGCCGCAAAATCCGGCCATCGCGCGCACCTCGTCCGGTGTCTTGCCGGCCGCGCGCAGCGCCCGAAGCGTCAGAGCCTCGTCGCGCTTGGCGAGGCGCCGACCCGCGGCGTCGGTGAGCAGGCGGTGATGGTGGTAGGTCGGGGTGCCGAGGCCGAGAAGCGCCTGCAGCAATCGATGGACGTGGGTGGCGTGGAACAGGTCCTGCCCCCGCGTGACGAGCGTCACGCCCTGGAGGGCGTCGTCGACCGTGACCGCGAGGTGATAGCTCGCCGCCACGTCCTTGCGGGCGAGCACCACGTCGCCCAGTAGCGTCGGGTCGACGGGAACGGTCCCGGTCTCGGCCTCCGTCCAGGACAGCGGTCCGGTCAGTGCCGCCGCCTTCGCCGCGTCGAGCCGCAGCGCGTAGGGGGCGCCAGCGGCGATCCGCGCTTTCCGCTCGGCCGGCGAAAGGGCACGACAGGTCCCCGGATAAAGCGGCCCGTCGGGCCCGTGCGGTGCGCGGCCGGCGGCCGCGACCTCCGCCAGGATCTCCTTGCGGGTGCAGAAGCAGGGATAGAGGACGCCCAGCCGGTCAAGGTGATTGAGTGCATCGGCGTAATCGTCCATATGCTCTGACTGGCGACGTACCGGCCGCTCCCAGTCGAGACCGAGCCAAGCGAGGTCTTCGAAGATCGCCTCCTCGAAGGCGGGGCGGCAGCGCCCGGTATCGATGTCCTCGATCCGCAGCAGGAACCGTCCGCCGGCCGCCTTCGCGGCGTGCCAGCCGGTCAGTGCGGAGTGGGCGTGCCCGAGGTGCAGAAAGCCGGTCGGGCTGGGGGCGAAGCGGGTGACGAGCATCATGCCGGTGGCGCAGACGAAGCGGAACATGCCGCGGCCCGGACGCCGGCGGCATGCGGACGGGACGATTTGCAGGTGAGAATGCAGTCGCGGGAAATCAAGGGCAAGCGGTTGCGGGCGGCGCTCGACCATCTGGCCGCGGCCGATCCCGACCTCGCCCGCGCCGTGTCGGGCGTGGGGCCACTTCCGTCGCGGGCGCGGGCGCCGGGCTTCGCCTCGCTGCTCAACATCATCCTCGCCCAGCAGGTCTCGACCGCCTCGGCGCGGGCGATCTGGGCGCGGCTCCAGGCGGCAGCCGATCCCTTGACGCCGGAGAGCTTCCTTGCCCTCGACGAGGCGACGCTACGTGCGGTCGGCTTCAGCCGCCAGAAGATGGTCTATGGCCGCGCCCTGGCCGAGGAGATCGCCGAGAACCGCCTGGATCTGGAGGCGCTCGCGGGGCTGGACGACGAAGCGGCCATCGCCGCGCTGGTTCGGGTGAAGGGCATCGGCCGCTGGACGGCGGAGATCTACCTGCTGTTCTGCCTCAACCGCCCGGACGTGCTGCCGGCGGACGACCTTGCCCTCCTGCTCGCGACGCAACGGCTCAAGCGGCTGCCCGTCCGGCCGACGGCGGCGCAGCTCCGGGCCATGGCCGAGCCCTGGCGGCCCTGGCGCAGCGTCGCCGCGCGGCTCCTCTGGCAGGTCTACCGGCAACCGCCGATCGAAAGCGGCTGAGCCGATCGCGCGCTTGGCCGCTTCGGCGGCGATCGGGTAAGAACGTTGCTTTTGGCGACCGTCACCGACATGGAGTGGGCTCGATGCCTGGACCGTTCGACCTCTCTGGACCCAGCCTTCCTCCGGCCAGCGGGGCCGCGGCGAAGCAACTCGTCATCCTGCTGCACGGCTATGGCGCCGACGGCAACGACCTGATCGGCCTCGCGCCGCATTGGGGGCGGTTGCTGCCCGACGCGGCGTTCGTCTCGCCGCACGCTCCTTTTCCCTGTGAGTTCGGACCGTTCGGTCGGCAGTGGTTCGGCTTCGAGAGCCGGGACACGGCCGCGCTCTTCGCGGGCGCGCAGGCTGCCGCCGGATTCCTGAACGGCTTTATCGATTCCGAATTGGCGCGGCATGGGCTCGACCCGTCGCGGCTTGCCCTGGTCGGGTTTTCGCAAGGGGCGATGATGGCGCTGCACGTCGCGCTGCGGCGTCCGCAGCCCGTAGCGGCGGTTGTCGGCTATTCTGGGGCGCTGATCGCGCCGGAGCGGCTGGCGGCGGAGATCACCGCGCGGCCGCCCGTGCTGCTGGTTCACGGCGACGCCGACCAGGTGGTGCCCTATTCGGCGCTGGCGGCGGCGCGCGAGGCGCTGGAGGCTGCCGGCGTTCCGGTCACCGCCGAGACTCGCCCCGGGCTCGCCCATGGCATCGACGACGCCGGGCTGGCACTCGGCGGCCGCTTCCTGCAGCGAGCCTTCGAGGCATCGGCATCCACGGTGACGCAATCATGAAGTTTTTCGTGAAATTTCCACCAAATGTTGTGTTTTGACGCGAAAGGCCGTATTCCCTACTATAGCAACGTACGGCGGGGTGGCATCCCGTCGGACTTGGTAGCGTAGGAAATAGCAAGGTTTGTCAGTATCGCCGGACAGTTGCCCTGCCCTTGTCCTCAATGCCGACTTCCGGCCGCTGAGCTACTATCCGCTCTCCCTCTGGCCCTGGCAGGAAGCGGTCAAAGCGGTCTTCCTCGACCGCGTCAACATCGTTTCCGAATATGAACACGTCGTCCGCAGCCCAAGCTTCGAGATGCGGCTGCCGAGCGTCATCTCGCTCAAGGAGTTCATCCCGCTGACGCGACGGCCGGCCTTTACCCGGTTCAACGTGTTCCTGCGGGATCGCTTCAGCTGCCAGTATTGCGGCGAATCCTACCCGGCACCCGAGTTGACCTTCGACCACGTGATCCCGCGGTCCCGCGGGGGCCGCACGGTTTGGGAGAACGTGGTCACCGCCTGCCAGAGCTGCAATCTCCTGAAGGGCAACCGGCTGCCGGACGAGGCGCGGATGTATCCGCAAACGCGTCCGACTCAGCCCACCACCTACCAGCTCCAGGAGAATGGGCGGTCTTTCCCGCCCAACTTCCTGCATCAGAGCTGGCGCGACTTCCTCTACTGGGACACCGAGCTCGACCCGAGCTAGGCAAACCCGTTTCGGCCGGAAGCATCGATGTCGGTCCAAGCGCCCGGGGTTGCGCGCCCGGCGGCGCTGGATGCTACGATGCAGTCTTCGGGGGCGCATGTAATGGCGGAGGCCGACATGCAACGATTCATCATCGAGCGGGATCTGCCCGACATCGGCAGCGCGGATCGCGAGGCCCTGCGGAACGCGGCGCAGAGGTCGAACAAGGTCCTGAAGGACCTCGGCCCCGATATCCAGTGGCTCGAATCCTATGTCGCCGACAACAAGACCTTCTGCGTCTACCTGGCCAAGGACGAGGAAATCATCCGCGAGCACGCCCGGCAGAGCGGGTTTCCCGCGAACAAGATCACCCCGATCCGAAAGGTGATCGATCCGACGACGGCGGCGGGCGGCTGACGCCCGGCACCAGAAGAGAAATCGCGGCCGGCCGGCGCGGCGTCAGAATCGCTCCGACAGCCAGATGGCGAGCCGCGATCCGGCCTTGATGGCGCCGGTCAGGAGTTCGTAGCCGGGCGTCTGCTCGGCGCCGTGCTCGAGCCCGATGTCGCGGTGCTCCAGCTCGTCGGCGCGGAACTCCTCGATCATCTGCCGCAGCTCCGGCTCTTCGGTGCCGAGCCGCTCCGCCTGGCGCGCGTAATGCTCGTCGATGACCTCCTCGACCGCGACGGTGCAGGCCATGGCTGCGCGGGGGCCGAGCGCCGCGGTGACGGCGCCAAGCGCGAAGCCGGCGACGTGCCACAGCGGCTGCAGCGCCGTCGGCCGAACCCGCCGGTCGGCGACCAGCCGGTCGAAGGCGTCGAGGTGGCGCTGCTCCTGCTCGGCCATGTGGCGCACGATGCGCGCCTCGGCGCTGCCGCGGCCCAGCATGGCAAGTTGGCCCTCGTAAATCCGCCGGGCCCCGTATTCGCCGGCATGGTTGACCCGGATCATGCGCTCGATCAGCGCGTCGCGGGGGAGGTCGCCGGGCAGGCGGCGGTCGAGCGATCCGGTCCGCGGCGCGGCCGGATCACCGGTCGTGGCGGCTTCGTCCGAAGCCTTCGGTTGGTGTCGCGCCGTCATCGCGCCTCCCGCGTCGAGATCCGCCGGGACGGTAGCCGGGCGGTCAGCCAGAGCACAAGCAGGCCGAATCCGCCCGCATAGAGAAGGTTGTAGCCGGCCATCGACAGGCCGAACAGCGACCAGGGCACCTCGTCGCAGCGGACCACCGGCGCGGCCATGAGCCGGTCGCGCAGCTCTTCGAGGCTCAGTCCCGGCTCGATCGTGCCGCCGCAGGCGGAGGTCCCCTGCCACCAGTGCTGCTCGACGCCGACATGGAAGGCGGCGATTCCGGCGCTGGTGAGGAGCGCGAGGCCGGCAAGCGTGAGCACGCCGCGCTGCAGGGCCGGGCGATCAGGCAGGGCGAGCGCCAGGACCGCCAACCCGATCGCCACGCCGTACGGGTAGCGCTGATAAATGCAGAGCACACAAGGCTGCAGCCCGCCCAGATACTGCGACGCGAACGCGACGGCGAGGGCCGCGACGCTGCCGAGGAGAATGAGCATCGGCACGGCGCGGCGGGGATCGGCGAGGAACGGTCGCGACATGGCGGTAGATATAGACGGCCACCGCGCGTCTGTGTAGCCCGCTCTCGCGGGCTCGGAGCTTTGGCCGCCGATCCGCCGCATCTGCGCCGGAACCGCAACTGCATCGGCTGCGCCGGCCCCGTGCTCCGGCTTCGCCCTGCCGCTTCCGTGCCGATATCGAACCGCCGTTTCTCCGGACCCCGACCTGTCTGCGGGCCGCATCAATGCATGGAAAATCTGTGTCTTTGCGCGGCCGAGGGAACGAACCGCGCCGCGAGGTGGTTCGCGGCGTACCGATTGAGCTTCGCCTGGACGACGAATATGAAGTATCAGTTCGAGACGCTCGGCAACGCCACGATTCTGTTCTTCGCGGACGGCCGACCGGTTCTGGCCACGGATCCGTGGCTGACGGGGACCTGCTATTACGGCAGTTGGGCACTCGAAAAACCGCCAACGCCGGAGCAGATCGAGAACGTCTGCCGCTGTCCCTACATCTGGATCTCCCACGGGCATCCGGACCATCTCCACCACGAGTCCCTGACGCTCATTCCCCGAAGCGTGCGCCTGCTGATCCCCGACCACTACGACCGCGACATCCACGACTTCCTGGTCGGCGAGGGCTTTGACGTCACCGTTCTACCATTCAAGACCTGGGTCCCGGTCGAGGCCGGGCTCAGGGTCATGTGCCTGGACAACCCGAATCAGGACGCGATCCTCGTGGTCGAGGCGGGGGACGCGCTGATCATCGACCTCAACGATTCGCCGCTCTGCGGCGAGGGGCCGTTCCTGCGGCACCTGGGCCGCCGCTATGCGAAGCGCTTCGTTCTCGCGCTCACCGCCGTCGACGCCGACATGATGAACATCATCGATGCCGGGGGGCGGCGCATCAAGGAGCCGCCGGAGGAGATCATGCCGGGCGCGATCGAGCGGATCAGCCGCATCGTCGCCGGTCTGGGCGCCCAGTACTTCTGCTGCTCGTCCTCCCAGCACATTTATGTCCGTGCCGACTCCGTCTGGGCGAACGAGTATCGCGTGACCTGGCCCAAGCTGCAGCAATACTGGACCCGTAAGGAAGTTCAGCTGATCGAGCCCTTCGTCACGGTCGACCTGGAGGATTGCAGCTATACGCGGAACCATCCGGTGCAGGAGCCCGATGTCAGCCAGATCACCGACGCCACCGCCGACGACGATTGGGACGAGAGGTTGACGGAGGAGGAGTGGGAAAAGGTCGCCGCGTTCTTCCGGCGGTTCGAGACGATCGTCGACTACGTCGATTTCATCGAGGTTGCGGTTGGCGGTGAGCGGCGGCGCATTGCGTTGCGGGAGGGCGCCGACCGCCTTCCGGAAGGCGATGCCAATCTGCGCGGCATCACCTTCTTCGTGCCGCGCCGCTCGCTCTTGACGACCGTCGAATACGGCTATTTCGACGACCTGTTGATCGGCAATTTCATGAAGACGCAGCTGCACAACACGCAGCTCTATCCGAACTTCACGCCCCTGATCTCGAAGCTTGGCGGCAACGCGAAGGTCTTCACCAAGGCGCAGCACCGACGCTTTCTGATGCGGTACTTCAGGCGCTCGCCGGCTGCCTTCGTCCGCTGGCGTGCGGAAGAGGCCTTCGTCTTCGCCGCGCTCCCGTTCTTCCGCCGGTCCGCGGAACGGCTCAGGATCCGCGGGCCCGCCAAACGGATCTACCGCTGGATGATCCGTGCCTGAGGGCGGGTTCGTCGGCCGCTAGAGGACGAACCGGACGGCCAGGAAGCCGCCGAGCAGCAGCGCGAAGAACAGGGTCGTCAGCAGGGCCAGGTTGGCCTCGATGAAGCGGCGGATGGCCGGGCCGAAATACCACAACAGCCCGGCGACCAGGAAGAAGCGCGCGCCGCGCGACAGCGTCGAGGCGACCGTGAAGGTGACGAGGTCCAGCCCGGTGACCCCGCTCGCGATCGTGATCACCTTGTAGGGGAAGGGGGTGAAGCCGGCCCCGGCCACGATCCAGGCGCCCCATTCGTTGTAGCGGGCCTGGAACTCGGCGAAGGCGTGCATGGCGCCGTAGAAATCGAGGATCGGCCGGCCGACCGCTTCGAACAGGAAGAAGCCGATGGCGTAGCCGGCCAGTCCGCCCGCCGCCGAGGCAAGGGTGCAGGCGCCGGCAATGAGCCAGGCGCGCTCGCGCGCCGCCAGCACCATCGGGATGAGCAGCAGGTCTGGCGGGATCGGAAAGAACGAGCTTTCGGCGAAGGAGACCAGCGCGAGCGCGGCCAGCGCGTGGCGATGGGCGGCCAGACCCAGTGTCCAGTCGTAGAGCCGCTGCAGCACGGGACGGGCCATCTCCAGCAATGGAAGTCGCTCGCCGGTGTAGCAGCCGCCGCGGCGCGCGGCAATCATGAAGATGCGGGGGCCTGACGGCGCGGCAGGATGGCGGCGGGGCAGATGGTTGCACATCGCCGCCGCTTGGCTATGATGCCGCCCTCGCCGCGCCCCCGACCGATGCCTATCTTCCGGGGGCGCGGTTCCGCCCGGTGCCCCTGTGGCGGAATTGGTAGACGCGGCAGACTCAAAATCTGTTGGTGGCAACACCGTGCTGGTTCGAGTCCGGCCAGGGGCACCAATGATTTTAGGTGGCTAGACCTTCCCGTCGCGGATTGGTGCGATCGACGTCAGCGCATCTAGGGCGCGGATCGAACGCATTGCACCCGGTACACGGTCAAACCTGCGGTTTGACCCGTGTCCATCCCCAGGAGCACAGGCCAATTACCATTCTGCAAGCTGCTCGTCTTTGCACGTCTCGATGTCGCGATAATAGGTTCGCGTGATGAAGATATCGCTTCCGGCGGGTTCCAGGGTGACTTTGATCTTATAGATCTTCCCGGTCCACTCTCTGAATTTCTCTGTGCGGGTCTTGAGATAGATTCCATCGCTCTCGCCCGGCTCGGCCGGAAGGCTTGTCTCAATGCATCGGGTCTTGTTGCTATCAACGGTGTACCAGCCCGAAGAGCCGGGCTCAGGGTCGGCCGAAACCCTGGTCCAGGCCAATGCGGAGAACGCCAGAAGTATGCATCCGACGATGGCCAACAACAGGATGCGGAAAGGCTTCTTGGCGAACATTCTGTATATCCTCCGAAAATGATTTTCTTGACCGAACAGTGCCCAATCGCCGGCGTGTGGCGTCGATAGATCGTATTGCCGGCATGAGGTAAAGATTTGATTGCCTTCGCCGGATACGGTGTGTCCGTCTGTTGTCGGACGATGTGCTATTATTTTTTTGAATGAAGTAATGCATGGCCTTACTCGCATCCTTTCCTGATCTGCCTTGGTGGCAACTGACGTGCATGAGGATCCCGTTTTCAAGTCAACGCGATCACGGACTGTCGACGACCGGCATGAGAAAGAGCGCGTTTCCCATAAGCTCAGGCACGTCCTCTTTCTCAAGTTCCGGATCGCCACGATCCTCCCTGACAAGTCGTAGAGCACCGGAGCGAGTGCACTGACTGCAGCCACATAGGCGGACAGCTCCACGGGGCCCCGGAGATGTGCGCGGATCGCCCGGACCTGCGGTCCCCCGAAGATGGTCCCGGTTTCCGCTCCGCCATTTGGGTTGGATCGAGGCTTTGATTTCCGGGGAAACGCTGGCTCTTGCTCCGGCGCCGTCTGGGTCCGCGTCCGCGTCGACGCAAACTTCGATCGGCCGGGAACCAACAAACCTGGATTCGGTTGCTTTCACTGGGGCGCCCCGGACGTGCGACCTCAGCGGACCGGCGTCGTGAGGCGACCGGACCTGTCGCGCGCCGACCGAGCTCAGCGGGCCCGACCATGATTCGGTCCACCAGCGCATCCAGAAGACGGCCGGAGGCCGCGCCGTGGCCGAAAGCCGGATGCCGCCGACATGCCCCCGGTCTTCTGCACGTTCGCCGGGATCGCTCGGTTCCGGTGGCAACGGCTTCCAGCCTCGAACCCGATCCACGTCAAACGAAGCGGGCGACGGACGCGCCGTCCCGTCTGCCCGCCCGTGCAGGGCGATGGGCGACGCCGCGCCCGCTGGGGCAGGGGTTCGCGCTTCGGGCAACATCGACGAAGAGAACCGACGAGGAGAGCGTCATGGCCCCGAACCGACCGCGCCGTGGAACCCCATCCTTCCGTCAACCCGACAGTTGGCCGGAACGCCGAGCTTCTTCTGACAAGGCGCCCCGCTCCGAGATGTCCTCGCCCGGGCGCGTGTCCGGGGCGCTGGGCCGAGCGGTGCTGTTCGGCGCCGGGCTTGTGCTCGCCCAGGCGGCGGGTGCCAACGAGTCGCTCGTCGAGCTCTCGCAGGATCCGGGGCAGTGGGTGATGCCGGGAAAGAACTACGCCGTGACCCGCTACAGCGAGCTCGATCAGATCAATGCCGGCAATGTCGCCCGGCTCGAGCCGGCCTGGACGTTCTCGACCGGCGCCGTCGCGGGCCACGAGGCGGCGCCCCTGGTCATCGGCGAAACGCTGTATGTCGTCACGCCCTTTCCCAACATTCTGTACGCGCTCAACGTCAGAGACGGCTCGCTGAAATGGCGCTACGATCCCCGGCCGCAGATCGCGGCCCAAGGCGTGGCCTGCTGCGACGTCGTCAACCGAGGCGCCGCCTATCTGGACGGCAAGATCTTCTTCAACACCCTCGACAACCACACCGTCGCCGTCGATGCGGAGTCGGGCCGGGAGATCTGGAAGACCAAGCTCGGCGAGATCAACCTGGGCGAGACGATGACGATGGCGCCGCTGGTGGTGAAGAACCACGTCCTGGTGGGCAACAGCGGCGGCGAGCTGGGCGTACGCGGCTGGATCACCGCGCTGAACGCCGAGACCGGCGAGATCGCCTGGCGGGCCTACAGCACCGGACCCGACGAGGAGGTGCTGATCGGCGACGACTTCGACCCGCCCTACGACGACGCCAGAGGCGAGGATCTGGGCGTCACGACCTGGCCCGAGGGCAAGTGGCAAACCGGCGGCGGGACCGTCTGGGGCTGGATCTCCTATGACCCGGAACTGGACCTGATCTACCACGGCACGGGCAATCCCGGCCCCTGGAATCACGAGCAGCGCTCCGGCGACAACAAGTGGAGCTCGACGCTGTTTGCGCGCGACTCCGATACAGGTCAGGCCAAATGGGCGTACCAGACCTCTCCGCACGACCTTTTCGACTATGACGGGATCAACGAATCGGTGCTGGTCGATCTGACGATCGACGGCGAAACCCGCAACGTCCTGATCCATCCGGGGCGCACCGGATACATCTACGTGATGGACCGCGCCACGGGCCGGCTCATCTCGGCCGAGCCATTCGTCGCCATCACGAGCTCCAAAGGGGTCGACCTGGAGACCGGCCGGCTCATCCCGAACGAGGAGAAGATTCCGAAGGTCGGGGAGACGGTCGAGGACATCTGCCCGGCCTCGCCCGGCGGGAAGGACTGGCAGCCGGTGGCCTATTCCCCGAGGACCGGCCTCCTGTACGTCCCGCACAACAACCTGTGCCAGGACATGACCACGGTCGATGTCGGCTATATGGCGGGAACGCCCTATGTCGGCGCCGAGGTGGCCATGGAGGCCGGTCCGGGCGGTCACCGCGGCGAGTTCACCGCCTGGGACCCGGTGGCGGGCGAAGCGGTGTGGAAGATCGAGGAGCGATTCCCGGCCTGGAGCGGCGCCCTCGTCACGGCCGGCGACGTGGTCTTCTACGGCACCATGGACCGCTGGTTCAAGGCGGTGGACGCGAAGACCGGTGAGGAGCTCTGGCGGTTCCGCACGGGCTCCGGGATCATCGGCCAGCCCGTCACCTTCGAAGGGCCCGACGGTGCGCAGTACGTCGCTGTGCTCGACGGCGTCGGCGGCTGGTCGGGCGCCATCGTCCCGCACGAGCTCGATCCGGACATACCCTATGGCGCGCTCGGATTCGTCGGGGCCATGACCGACCTGCCGCAATACACGCCGCCGGGCGGCACCCTGTATGTCTTCAAGCTGGCCGGCGGCGACGTGGCGGAGGAGTAGCGCCCATGCATACGGCACGAAGGGACTTTCGGGCGGTCCGCGGCCGCCGCGGTTCGGGCGTGCGCCGCATCCGTCGCGGCGGCGTCAGGCTCCTCGCCGGTCTGGCCTTCGTCTTGGCCCTCGCTGACAGCGCGACGGCGGCCGAGAAGGACGCGCTGCGCGTCTGCGCCGACCCCAACAACCTGCCGTTCTCGAACCGAGCCGGCGAGGGGCTGGAGAACCGCCTCGCCGATCTTCTTGCCGAAGCCCTCGGGCTTCGCGTCGAGTACACCTGGTGGGCGCAGCGCCGGGGCTTCCTCCGCAACACGCTGAACGCCGGACGCTGCGACGTGGTCATGGGTCTCCCGGCGGATGCCGAGCGGGCCCTGACGACCGAGCCCTACTATCGCTCGACCTATGTCATGGTCTATCCGGCGGGGGCGGGGTACGCGCCAGGGTCGCTCGACGATCCCGTGCTGCGGCGCCTTCGCATCGGCGTCCACCTGATCGGCGACGATGGAATCAATCCGCCGCCGGTGCACGAGCTGTCCGAACGCGGCATCACCGACAACGTCGTCGGCTATCCCATCTATGGCGACTACCGCGAGCCCAACCCGCCGGCCCGACTCATCGAGGCGGCGGCGACAGGCGAGGTCGATCTCGCCATCGCCTGGGGTCCCGTCGGGTCCTATTTCGCGGCCCGCCAGGACCGGCCGATGCGCGTCGTCCCGCTCCAGGGCGACAGGCTTCCCTTCGCGTTTTCCATCGCCATGGGGGTGCGGAAGAACGACACCGCCCTCAGGGATCGCCTGCAGGCGGCGCTCGAACGGCACCGCCGGGAGGTGCAGGGGCTTCTCGCCGCCTACCGCATTCCGCAGGTCGGCCAAGATGCCCTGGCAGAGAAAAGGGAGTAGGTGCCATGACAGGAACCAAGCGGCTTTCGGCGTGGTGGCGGATCGCGGCCGCCGCGGGAATCGTCGCGGCGGTCGGTCCCTTGCTTGCCGCGCACGCCCAGGAAACGCCCGAAGAGGCGGAGCAGCGATTGCCCCTGCTGCGCACCCCCTTGTCGCCCCTCGCCCCGGCCGATATTCCGTTCGGCACCGCGGTCGAACTGCCCTATGCCGAAGACGAACAGAGGCTCCAGGAGGCCGTCGAGACGGGCGAATCGCTGTTCGCTTCGATGAACTGCGATGGCTGTCACGCTTCCTTGGGCGGCGGCGGCATGGGGCCCGCGCTCAGCAACGACTTCTGGATCTATGGCGGCAGCGCCGGCAACATCTACATGTCCATCGTGCAGGGGCGCCCGGCAGGGATGCCGGCGTTCGGCGGCCTGCTGACCGAGGACGCCGCCTGGGCCCTGGTGGCCTATATCCAGACGCTGAACGAGCGCAAGGAGTCGCTCCGCGAGGCCGCCGGCCCCCAGGATTAGCGCGGGCCCGAAAAGAAGACGCATTGCGGGCGCGAGCGGCTTCGGCGGCCGAGCTAAGCCAGCAGTCCGGCCTTCAGCAGGGCCTCGCGATGGTGAGCCCGGTCGCCCTCTCGCTTGTAGGGCAGGGTCGAGAGGTAGGCTTCGACGGAGAATCCGGGCTCTCGCGCCAGCACCGCCCGGGCGTGATCCCGCGCCGCCGCTGCCTCGCCCATCTGGGCGTAAGCCGCCGCCATGAAGGCGTGGTGCAGATGGTCCGGCGCGGCGATGCGCCTGAAGGCCAGGATCACATCGGGATAGCGGCGCGCTACGAAATAGGCCCGGCCCAGGTGGTTCCAGAAGCGCTCCGGGTGATACGGGTTGAGGCGCATCGCCTTCCCGATCCAGTCGATCCCCTCTTCCGGCCGCCCGAGCCATGTGAGGAGTTCGCCCTGCTGGACAACGATGAGGTCGTTGTTGGGGTTCAGGCTCAGCGCCCGCTCCTGGTGGTGCGTCGCCTTGTCGTGATCCATCCGCACCAGGCTCAAGGCGGCCAGGATCCGGTGCGTGTCGCTGTCGTTGTCGTCGAGCGTCAGCGCCGTTTGCAGCGACTCCACCACCCTGTCCCAGGTTTCGTCCCGATCCTCGCACCAGTCGTAGACCCAGGACTGGCCCAGGATGCAGCCCTTCCAGGCATGGGCGTGGGCGTAGCCGGGGTCCAGTGCGATCGCGCGCTCGATCATGCGCAGCGCCTCGGCGTTGTCGCTTTTTGTCGAGCGATGGTGCAGGACCTTGCCGGTGAGCACGCACTCATAGGCGGCCATGTTGTGCGTCGTCTTGCGCCCGACCCGATCGCGGAGCGCTGCCTCGACCCGGCCGGGAAGCGTGCAGACGATCGCTGCGGTCATTTCGTCCTGAATGGCAAAGATGTCCTCGAGCTGCCGGTCGTAGCGGTCGGCCCATAGGTGCCGGTCCGTCTCGGCGTCGATCAGCTGAACGGTGACGCGGACGCGGTTGCCGGCCTTGCGAACGCTTCCCTCGACCACGTACTGCACGCCGAGCTCTCCGGCGACCTTCTGGACGTTGACCGCCTGGCCCTTGTACTTGAAGGCCGAGTTGCGGGAGATGACAAACAGTTCTCGGAAGCGGGACAGCTCGGTGATGACATCCTCGGTCAGGCCGTCGACGAAGAACTCCTGCTCGGGATCGCCGCTCATGTTGGTGAAAGGCAGCACCACGATCGACGGCTTCACCGGGACAGGCGTGGCTTCGGGCCTCCGGGGCGCGGTCCGGTCCGCCAGATGGATGCGGAACACGCGGACCGGTCTGGCGATGTTGTGCAGGGCGTGCGCGCCGATCTCCTCGAAGACGAGGTCGAGCTTGGGGCCGACCTCCTCGTAGACCTTCGCGGAAACGCAGATGCCACCGGGGTCCGCCAGCGCCTCGATCCGCGCCGCGATGTTGACGCCGTCGCCGAACAGATCACCTTCCTCGGCGATCACATCGCCGAGATTGATGCCGATCCGCACATCGATGCGCTGCCCCTCGGGCAGACGCTCATTGGCCTCGGCCAGGCGCCGTTGCACGGCGACCGCGCATTCGACCGCGGCCACCGCGCTGGCGAACTCGACGAGCGCGCCGTCGCCCATGAGCTTGACGATGCGGCCGCCATGCCGGGCGACGAGGGGCTGAAAGATTTCCTTCCGGCGGGCCTTGAGCAGCGCGAAGGTGCCGGCCTCGTCCTCGCCCATGAGGCGGCTGTAGCCCACGACGTCGGCGGACAGGATCGCGGCGAGCTTCCGCTCCATCGGCGCGAAACTTTCCTGGAAACCACCCCGCGATCACGCCGAGACCACCGGGTCGATCATGGCGATGATATACTGAGAACATTGACATGAATAGCGCCGGCGCGCGCCGCAAGTCCCGATCCCAAAGTGGGCTCAATGCGGCACGGGGCGCGGAAGGCGCTGCCCGGCGCGAGCGGCGAGGACGACCACGACGAGCACGAGGGTGCCATCGACGATCTGCATGCCCCGGACCGGTTCCGCCAGCAGGCCCCATCCGCACCCCATGGCGGTGACGAGCTCGTCAGGCGCGGCCTCTCCGCCGACTTCGAGGCCTATCTTGAGGCGGGCATCCTGCAGGCCACGATCCGGAACAAGCCGGGACTCCGGCAGATGTTTGACCGGCTGAATGCCGGCCTCTGAGAAGGCCGGCCCTCAACGGACGGGGCGGCCATGGAACGCTTTGCCGTCTCGGGTGTTTGCCGGTCGCGCTTGATGCGGATTAACGCGCGGCGCCTCCCCGACGGCGAGCTTGTGCCGTCGGGGAGGCGCCGATCCGCGTCGGCGCGTATTGGGGACAATCCCGACATGGCCGCAGCGGTCGAGACCATAGCGAGGGCGCCATCGCGCGGAGCGGATGCCGTTCCGCGCGGCATCGGCACCGCGTGCGGCCGTCCGGGTTGCCGATCATCGAGCATCAACTGACCGGGAACAGGAGCATGCCGATCCTGAGAAACCTCGACGTTACCGGAAAGGCCGAGAATCGCGTCAACATGATCTTCCTCGGCGACGGCTATCGATCCACGGAGATCGAGGGAGCCTATGCGGACCACGTCGCCGGCATCGCCCAGCACCTCTTTTCGGGCGAAGCTCTTACGGAGCCGTTCGGGCGATACGAGAACTTCTTCAATCTCTACCGGGTGGATCTGACTTCCACGGACTCCGGCGCGGACGATCCCGCCGCCGGCGTCTTTCGGGACACCGCGCTCGATGCGAGCTATTCGTGGGACGGGGTGACCGAGCGGCTCCTCTATGTCGACGAGGCCAAGACGGCCGCGGCCGTTGACGCCGCGCTTGCGGGCAGGGAGGGGATCACGCCGGATCTGGTCCTCGTCACGGTCAACGACACGAAATATGGCGGCGGCAGCGATCGCTACTCGGTCGTCGCCGGCGGAAACCCCAACGCGGGCGAACTCGCGGCGCACGAGATCGGCCACTCCTTCGCCGGTTTGGCGGATGCACATGACGAGCCCGCCGCGGGTAGCGAGACCGATACCTCCGCGGACCGGAGGTCCGTGGACACGAAGATGGAGACTTTGGGCCGGCCGTTCGATGCGGCGCAGCGCGAGAAAATCATCCTGGAGATCTACGACAAGGTCGATCCGATCGACGCCCACACGCCGAACCTCCACACGGTCACAGGGAGCGATTCGGTGTTCGTGGAAGTCGTCGATCCGGCGGTGATCGAGGTCCGCTGGTCCGTTGACGGGACCGTCGTCGCGGAGGGGAGCAACAATATATTCGACTTGTCCGACAATGGATTCGGGCTCGGCACTTACGAGGTGACCGCCTTCGCCTATGATCCCACGGATTGGGTGGGGGCCGATCGCGACGCGCTTCAGCAGACCGTGCACTGGACGGTCGAGGTGCCGACCGGTGCCAGCGCGGGTGATGACACGCTGACCGGCACCGGGCGGTCCGACAAGATTCTTGCCTTGGCCGGTGACGACGCGGTGTTCGCCGGGCCCGGACCCGACATGCTGTACGGCGGCGACGGGGATGATCGCCTGTTCGGCGGGCCCGGCGACGATCTGCTGGTCGGCGGGCCCGGGACAGACCGCCTTGCCGGCGGCCCGGGTGCCGACCGCTTTGCGTTCGGCGACATCGCCGCATGCGGAACGGGGCCGGCGCGGGACATGATCACCGACTTCGCTCCGGCCGAGGGCGACGTGATCGACCTCTCCGCAATCGACGCCGAGCCCGGCCTGACCGGTGACCAGCCGTTCCGGTTCGTCGGGGCGGACGCGTTCGATTCCGTCGGGGGAACGTTGCGCTGTTCGGACGGGATCGTTCAGGGCGACCTGGACGGCAACGGGGCGGCGGATTTCGAGATTCAGCTTCTCGGGACCGACACCTTGCGAGCCACCGATTTCGTGTTGTAGGAGTTGCCCGGGCAACATACCGGTCCGGCGGCGGCTTCCCCGCAGAGGGCGGAAATCCGCAGCGGGCCGGCGAAACGTCGACCCGGCAGATGACGCTCCTGTCTCGGCCTGCTGCCGATGGCGCGAGGATCCGCAGGTAGGACCAGCATGACAGACATGACTCGCCATCCGCAGCGCGCGTCGGCGGTGCCCGCGCGCGCGATCGACATCGTGAGCGGATTCCTCATCTATCTGCCGGCGTCGACGCGGCCGCGCGACGACGGGGAGGAGGAGCGTATCGCCGAGACGGCGACGCGGCTCGGCTACGCGCTGCGCCGCCGCCGCCCGTTCCTCCTTGCCTGCGGCCCCGCATCGGGGGCATCGGGTGGCCGGACCGGGACGGCGTCCCCCGGCGCGGTGATCCTGGACGTCTTTCCGGGCACGGCGGCCTCGGGCCGGCGCTTTTTGCCGGCAACCGGGGGGGACTCGGCGGGGGGCCGGGGAGATTGGGCGGCGTGGCACGCGATGGCGGAGCGCGAGGCCCAGTTCTACAACCTGGTCGAAGCAACCGACGAATCACTCTGCATCGAGAGCGACCCGATCGGGCTCAAGCCCTTCTACCTGGCGCAGCTGCCCCGGGGAACGCTCATCGCGTCGCGCGTTCTCGACATCCTCAACGTCTTTCCCGAACTGGCGCGACCCGTCGATCCGGTTGCCGCCTACCAGCTGATGATGTTCCGGGCGCCGATGGCCGACCGTACGCTGCACCAGCGGATCCGGCGGTCGGTCTCCGGCGGGTGCTATTTCTGGGAGCCGTCGGCCGGGCTGAGAGTGACAAGGGCGCGCCGTGTCAAGGCGCCGCCCGTAGACGGACTGCTGTTCGCCGATGACGCCATCGCGCGCCTCGAGCAGGTGCTGATGCGGTCCCTCGCAGAGAAGACCGACGGCCTTTCGGGGCCGATCGCGGTCTCGCTCTCCGGCGGGTTCGATTCCCGTCTGCTCGCGGCTGCCGCGGTCGAGGCCGGACTTCCCGTCAAGGCCTTCTCCTTCGGGCGCAGCTATCATCCCGAGATCCAGAGCGCCAAGGCGACCGCCAAGGTTCTGGGGATCCCCCTGGCCATCCTTCCTTACCCCACCGACGGCTCGATCCAGCGGCTGCCGTTCCATCTCGGAACCGTCGAATGCACCGCCGATCTCGCGACCAGCCTGATCGCGAATCTCTTTGCGATCGAGTGTCCGGTGGGCACGCCGATCCTGCACGGGTTCGCCGGGGACCCGCTGGCCGGCAATCACCTTCGGCACCTGACGCCGCGGGAGTACGAGACGCTCGATACGGTCGCCGACGGGGTGATGCGATTCAACGGCGGGGCTGCGCCCGTGGATTTTGCCGGTCTCTTTCACGCGGCCGCCCCGACGGAGGCCGTGCGCGAGGAGATCCGGGCGAACCTGCCGGATGGCTGTACGCCCCATCAGGCCTATCTCATCTGGGACTTCGAGCACAAGCAGCGGCGCTATGTGGGCTCGCACTTTCCGATGCTCGGCGCCCGGTTCGACACGATCGCGCCCTACTACGACCGCGAGCTGTTCGCCCTTTGGATGTCTGTCCCGCCCGTCGGGCTCGACGGGCGGTCGCTGTTCCGGAAGTTTCTCGCGAAGTCCTATCCGGCGCTTGCCCGCATTCCGCATTCGGAAGAGGCGGTGCCGATCACGCCCAATCTCCGCTACCAGCTTGCCGGTTTCCTGCGGCGGATGCCCTATGCGCTGGCCGACGGCGTGATGGGCCCGGGCTGGGCCGCACGGGTCACGCGCAGCCTGTCGCGCGACCGTTACATATGGAGCCTCGCCAACCTCGCCGGGGCGCGCCAGCGCGCCTACATGCTGGCGCGCATCGGGGCGCTGCGCTCGGACATGCGGCGGGTTCTGGAGCTGGATGTCGACGCGGCGTTCGCGGACCGGCTGGGGGGTGATCTTCAGGCGACCCGTGGTCTGTTCCTGATCGCGGAATACGCGGCTTGGCTGCGGCAGCAGATCCCCGGCATCGCCTGACCTTCCCCAACGCGCCGCCGGCCGCCCGAGCATAAAAGGCGGCGGCTCCCGCGGGGGAGCCGCCGTTCGTTTGCGAGCGAGGGAGGCGGATCAGGCCGTCGTGCGGCGCCGGACGGCGCCGAGCGCGACCAGGCCCGTGCCGAGCAGCAGCAGCATGCCTGGCTCCGCCACCGGCGTCGGGCCCGTGGGGCCGGTGACGCTGATGAAGGTGTCGAACACCGTCCGGCCGTTCTCCTGGGTCAGGAAGCCGATGCAACCGGCCGGGAGGCCGAGCTGGCCGCACTGGT